>ERZ772764.1760-NODE-1760-length-13337-cov-8.112182_pt1 | contig 13337 bp, 9 predicted proteins | sample MGYA00512163_ERZ772764 | MGnify/ENA primary metagenome ERZ772764 (study PRJEB29015, sample SAMEA2737903) | human oral metagenome | biome: human oral; feature: human-associated habitat; material: dental | place: China | collected 2094 ... | reverse complement strand
ACTCGCGACATTCAGCTTGGAAGGCTGACGCTCTACCAACTGAGCTATTCCCGCACTTCAATGGTCGGAATAGCAAGATTTGAACTTGCGGCCCCCTGCTCCCAAGGCAGGTGCGCTACCGGGCTGCGCTATATTCCGACTTATATTTTGATACCTCGTTATTATAGCCCCTTTTTTTTATTCTGTCAAGCAATTTTTTATACCTTTACTATTAAATCTAATTCTTTTAAAGTATTTTCAAATTCGTCTACATTTTCTTTTGAAACATTTTTTGTCTTTTCCCTAATGAATTCTAAATATTTTTCAACATTTTCTTTATCTTTTAATACTATATAACAACAAACAAGATTTAAATATCTTCTCCATCTATTACATCTCTCTCTTGGTTGTTTAATAAATGATGTTAATGTAATACATTTCTGTCAGTATCATTTTTTTTATAAAAAAGTTGAGACAATAAAATTTTCCTGTTAAAATTAAATCGTAAAACATAACTAATGAGATTTTCAATCACTTTTAAGTTTTTGAGCAAATAAACATAATACAAATAGTTTTTTCATAAATTTCTCTTCTAGTAATTTTTTATTTTAAACAGTTTTATCTCTAATTATTTATCTTTATATATAATTTCTGATGTTTTAGCAAATTCTAAATTTTCAGGTAAAATTTCTTCATATTTTGTTACGAATTTTCCAGTACTGAAATCATAATAATAATATGTATTTTTAATAACAATACCATTCATTTTTTTAGTTATCACTAATATAGGACATTGTTTATGATCATCAAGTGTAATTCCATTTTCTTTTGCATAATTTTCATTAATAAAATCACTTTTAAAATCATAAGATATTTGATTTTCCTTATCATCAGATACATTTAAATAATCTAATATTTTTAAACTATTTTCACTTCCAGGATACTTCTCTATACCTCCACCCATAAGAAGTGCATCACCCCTATACTTTTCTCCATTTCCATAACTTATTCTAAGAACTGCTACTCCATCTTTAATATATTCTTCAATATAACTTGATGTGTAAAAATCACTATGTATAATTTTACCTGTAAAACCTTCCTTTGTTCCCTTTTTAAAATAAATTTCTTTAAATCCTCCTCCTGTTGATTCTCCATTTTTTGTTTTACGATAATAATGTTGTATAACACTATCTAATTTTTCATCTATTGCATTTTTCCCTTCCACTACTTCTGTATCTTTTGGAAAATCAGCAATATGTATATCTATCAATTTTTGTTGTGCTTCATTAAATGTTAAAGCTGATAAATCTATTGGTTTTTTCAGGGCTTCTAATTCCTTAGAAGTGTTTTCATTAGAGATACTTTCTTTTGAATTATTTTCTTCAATTGGACTATCATTATCTTTACCACAATTAACTAAACAAAATAAAGCTAAAATAGTTAAAATTAGAAAAAACCCTTTCTTTTTAATTTTTTGAATATTCATATTATCCTCTCCTTCTACTTATCTTTAAATATTATTATTTTAACTATCACACATATTACTAAAAAAATGCTAATATATTGTGATGTTGACAAACCATTTAATACTCCTCTGTATTCATCATATCTAAAATATTCTAAAATAAATCTCACTACTGCATAAGCCAAAATATAGTATTCAAAAGCATATTTTCCATTAAATTTGTTTATATAAATTAATAAGGCTATTGCTATTAAAAATAAACTTATTGATTCTATTCTTTGAACTGGAAACAAATCTATATTATTTGGAGCAAATATGGAATTAGTATATGTTACAGAAATTGGACTTTCAAATGGACATCCATAACAACATCCCACCAAGGAACAGCCTATTCTTCCAAAGGCATGTACGGTTGGTATTACAGGTATACAATATCTTAAATATTCTTTTATTTCTATTTTCAAAACTTTTTTACATATATAAATTCCTATTAATGCTCCTATTAAACCTCCATAAAATACAAAACCTCCATTTAAAATATTTTTAAGGTAGTTCATATTTTTTAATTCTTTTACATCTATATCATTCCAACTTATTATTATAAATAGTAACTTTGAACCTATTATTGCAAAAAAAACTGCTATACAACTTAATAATATAAAATTATCAAAATTTAATTTATATCTCTTTACTTGATAATAAGCTACACAAAAAGCTACTGTTAAACCTATTACTGCAAAAAGTCCATAGTATGGAATTAGAAAATTTCCTATGTATATTCCTATATGATTTATATGTTCACACATTATTTTATTCCTTTTATTTTATTGTCTCTATTAAAAATTATTAAAAAATGGAGAAAATTAAAATCTCCATTTTTTATTCTTCTAACTAAATTACATAAAAGCTCTTGCTCCACCAACAACTGCTGCACATGCTATCCACATTATTATTCCAAGCACCAAAGCAATTATAGAGCATACTAATCCTCCTGTTGCCATACCTTTTTTTTCTGGATCTTTTCTTCCTAGTACACCTAAAATAATGCCTATTATTGCAGTAAAAATACTAATTATTCCTAATCCAAAAAATGATAAAATCAATGAAATTATCCCTAAAATCAAAGATGCTATTGCCATACTTTTTCACCCCCCTATTAAAGTTTTTATTAGTAATATTTAATATTAATTACAATTTATACTTTAAAATTTTTAAAATATATTTTATAATAACATTTTTTCACCCCCCCTCCCCAAGTCAAATATATTTTATATATCTTTATAATAAATTAGATATATAAATATTATCTTTACATTACTTTTTGTTTTAAAATTTATTTGAGAATAAAAAAATAGTACCCGTAAATTTTTTACTGATACTATCTTTATTTTTTATTCAAATATCTTCCATTGCCTTTGAATTTTATCTTCTAATTCTTCTTTTGTATTCCCTATCAACTCAAAAACAAGATATTCTATTGGAAGTGAATTTATAACATTAATAATTTCTTTATCTTCAAAGGGATCATGATAATCTATATTATTTATATGCTCATAAATAGTTTTCATACATTCATGAATATCTAAATTCAGCTTTCTATTTTTTTCTATTGTTTTTTTGACATAAGACCCAGATAAAGAGTAATTTAAGTGCATTCCCAAAATATACTTCTTATATTCTCCAATATTTTCTAAATTCTTTTTAATGTACTTAACTGCCTCTTTTGAATTTTTAATTTCAGGATTGTTATTTATCATATGCCCTGTATCCAAAATAAAACCTGTATTTTTATAATTTATATTTTTTAAAAGATATTCAATCTCTTCCTTGTTTGTAAGTCTTAGTCCTGACCACCATAAGTTTTCAAGAAGAAGTTTAAAATTGTAATTTCCTCCTTCAAAAATTTCATTCAATATATCTACAACATTTTTTAAAACTTCCATATCAGAATATTTAAAATTATATGTGAGACTTTCTATTATTTTTATATTACAGGCATGAAAAACTATATATTTAACTTCTAATGTTTTAGCAATCTCTAATTCTTTTTTAAAATAATTTACCAATTCATCTTTTGAATTTTCTCCTCCACAAAGAGATTTAAAATATTTTTTATCTTTAAGCTCACTGTATAAAGAAGCAAAATCTTCTAAATAAAATTCCATCCAAGATGGAAAAAATCTTATATGGTAGCCTATAAAATAATCTTTTAATTTACTTTCATCTTTATCAGTAAATTTAATTAATTCATAGCCATCAAATCCATATTTTTTAGAAAAATATTTCATTTCCTTTTCAAGTTCTTCATTTGAATAAAAATCTGCCATATTTAATAATTTATACATATTTTATCCTTTCTATTAAATATCTATATATTATTTTTTACAAGTTGAATTAAATCTTCACTTTTTATATTATCAAGTCTATAATAATCAGCTTCCATAGCTTCACTTAAAGTTCTAGCCATTTCTAATTTAATAAATCCCTCTTCTGTATCAATAACTATACATTTTATTTTTTCTTTTTTAATTTTTTCGGCTATTTCTAAACTTTCTATTACTGGGTCTTTTCCTGAAAATGAAAAATTTGCTTTTCCATCTGAAAGAAGTATCAAAACTGGAATTACTTCCTTATTTCTTTTCATTTCAGTTTTAATAATATTATATGCTTTTAATAATCCTTCTGAAAGAGGTGTTTTCCCTCCTGTACTAAGTTTTTCTAACTTTTTTCGTGCCAAATCTATGCTTCTTGTAAATGGTAACAATTCCTCTGCTCTATTTCTACGAAAAGACAACATTCCCACTTTATCTCTTTTTTCATAGGCGTTTTTCAGCAAGGACATGACAGCACCTTTCACAGCCTCCATTCTCTTTTTAACTCCCATAGAACCACTTGAATCCACAGCAAATAGAATGGATATTCCAGTTCTTTTTTCTCTCTGTTTAACTCTTATATGTTCTTTTTTTATATTTATCATAAGTGAACTATCAACTTTTTTAAATTGATAGGGTGCTGCTGCTCTTATACTTGCATCTAAGGCAAAATCTCTTATTTTCCCCCTTGGTATACTGCTTTTTATATATCTTCCTTGTAAAGAACTTGATTTTGTCTTACACCTTTTTCCAGTACCTTTTCTTTTAAATTTATCTTTAGTATTATCTAAAAATATATTTTTTATTTTATAAATTTCTCCTATATCAAATTCCTCTTCTGAAAAATTTTCTAAGCTATCATTATCTTTATTCTCATTTTTTTGAATATTGTTATCTTGTGAATTATTTTCAGTTTCCTGAGCACTTTCACTGTTATTCATTGAATTATCAGTTTGGGTATTAGTTTGATGACTATCATTATCAGTATTATCATTATGTTTGTTATTAGCTTCATTAGGTAAAAGCTCATTCTTAGAATTTGTCCTATGTGGCAATACAAAAGTTGCAGCTTCCTTTAAATCATCTACATTGAGATATGTCCTTTTATCAAGTGCAGCAATAGCTTTTGCAGTTTCTATCAAAATTATCTCTGCTCTATTTCCTAAACAATTAGCTTCTTCAATAAATTTAATTGCTATATTCATAATCTGCTCACTGACTTTTATTTTTTTAAATTTTTCTTTAGCAGAAAAAATTTTTTCTCTTAAAAGTTCTTCATCTTCAGAATATTTTTCAGAAAACTCTATTGGATTTTTTTCAAATTCCAATCTCTTCTTTATTATATTTATCCTTTCTAAAATATCCTTTGAACCTTCTGCATTTACATATAGTCCAAATTTATCTAAAAGTCCTGCTCTTAAATCCCCTTCTTCTGGATTCATTGTTCCTATTAAGATAAATTTACAATCATGAGAAAAACTTATTCCTTCTCTTTCAATATAGTTTTTCTCTCTTGATATAACTTCTAAAATAGTGCTGATTATACTCTCTCCTAAAAGATTTATTTCATCAATATACAAAATATTATTATGACATTTTTTTAAAATTCCTTCTTGAAAAACTTTTTTTCCAGTTTTTAAAGTTTTTTCTATATCTATGCTTCCAACTAAATTATCTTCTGTTATATTAAGAGGTAAATTTATAACTTTTTTATCTGTTAAAATTTTTTCTAAACCTCTAACTAAAGTTGACTTTGCACTTCCTTTTTCTCCACTTATCAGAACTCCACCTATTTTTTCATTGATTATATTAAGCAACAAGGCTTTCTTAATTTTTTCTTGACCTTCTATTGCTACAAAAGGAAATATCATACTTCCTCCTTACATAGTCAAACTATTTACCAATTTTTCTATTTGCTCTTTGTCTAAAATTCCATCTTCAAAAGGTGTTTTCCTCATTCTGTGAGGTAGAGCTAAAACAGCAGCTCTTAACATATCTTCCTTTATAACTTCTTCTCTATTTTCAAAAGCAGCAATAGTAGTTGCTGTCTTTACAACTGCAATATCTGCTCTATGTCCATCTACATTTAAAGCAATGGAAATTTTTGCTGCCAGTTCATATATCTCATCACTACACTTTATATTTTTCAATATCTTCTTACTATTTTCAATTCTATTTTTTAATTCTTCCTCTTCTGCTAAATATTTTTTTATAAACTTTTCTGGCTCTGCTTCAAAATCCAGCCTCCTTTTTATAACTTCAACTCTCTTACTTGTCTCTCTTTCTCCTATAACATCTACAACAAGTCCAAATCTATCAAGCAACTGAGGTCTTAAATCTCCTTCTTCTGGATTCATCGTTCCAACTAAAACAAACTTAGCTGGATGGGAATATGAAATTCCCTCTCTTTCTATTGTATTTACCCCCATTGCTGCTGAATCTAAAAGTACATCAACTATATGGTCATCTAAAAGATTTATCTCATCTACATATAGAATATTCCTATTGCTTTGAGCAAGTATCCCTTTTTCAAACTTCTTCTCTCCAGTCTTTATTGCATATTCAATATCAAGAGTTCCTACAACTCTATCTTCAGTTGCACTTATAGGAAGATTTATCACTTTCATAGTTGATTTATGTTTTTCTATTTTTTCTCCCTTTAAATATTTTTCACTACATTGAGGACAATAATTATCTATTTTATCAGGTTCACAGTGAAACTCACAAGAATTTTCTTCTCTTTCTGCCAATAAGTTTGCTAAAGCCCTAACTAAAGTTGATTTAGCTGTCCCTTTTTCTCCTCTTATAAGAACTCCTCCTAAGCTAGGATTTATTATATTTAAAATAAGTGCTTCTTTCATTTTTTCTTGTCCCACTATGGCAGTAAATGGATATAAAAAATTTTTAGCCATTTATTTCCTCCTGTCTCCTATCTTCTTTTAAAATTCTAAAAATTGCTTTTCTTAAAACACAGTCTTTCTCTTCAATATCGTATTTTTCATTAAAAACCATTCTTGATGGACAGCAACCTTTGCATATTTTTTCATATTCACAAGAACTACATTTTTCATATTTACCTGAATTTAATTTTATTATATTTATACTTTCATTTATATTTCCCATATAGTAATCTTTATTTCCAACAAAAGAACTACAAGGATAAGTATCACCATTTGCTGTTACAACCATAGCTTCTCCTAATGAAGAATAACAATAATTTCCTGAATAACAAAAAGTACATTGTCTAAGTTTTGCCTCTTCAATCTCTCTTATAATAACTTTTTTATTAGTCAGTTTTGTTAAAAGTTTTACTCTTTCATTTGCTTTTTTCAAATTAACATAGATATCTTCATCATTTACCACTTTTAAATCAATATTTTTTTGTAAACAGTTTCCTGATATTCTTAACAAATCTAATCCAACAGCATTTATATTCCCAAAATAATATGCTATATCAATTAAATTTTCTAATTTTTCTATATTTTTATTGGAAATAACAGTATTCAAATTTATATTTTTCTTATACAGACCAAGTAGCTTAATCCCCCTTAATGTTTCTTTAGTTCCACCTCTTAAAGTTTCATTTATCTCTATATCTCCATCAAAACTGACACCTATATTTATATCCATATTTGATATTTTTTTAGCTATTTCTTCATCTATAAGTGTAGCATTAGTTTGTAAACCAATTTTAACCTTATATTCTTTATTAGATTTTATATAAGTATATATTTTTTCTATAAGAGAAAAATTTAAAAAAGGTTCTCCTCCAGCTAAAATTAAAGTAAAATTTTTATCTGCATATAAATCTATTGCTTTTTTTGCAATTTCAAAATTCATAAATTTATTTGTAAAATTAGGATGTGCATAACAATACTTACAATTTAGATTACAACTATCTGCAAGCCAAAGAACAAGATATTTTATTTTTATCTCATTCTTATTCTTCATAAGCCTCAACATCTCCTTCAATATTTAAATAAATCTTTCTCAATATTTCTAATTTTTCTTGAGAAGCTCTCCACATATTTCTTTGATTTGCCTCCAATAGCCTTTCACTTATATTCAATACTGCATGAGGGTTATGCTCTTCAAGCCATTCTCTATTTTCCCTATTTTCTATATAAGTTTCAGTTATCCTGTCATACATCCAATCTTCAGCTACTTCTGCTGTGGCGTCCCAACCAAAAAATATATCTACTGCTCCACTGACTTCTTGAGCTCCTTTATAGCCATGTCTTTTTAATCCTTCAAACCACTTAGGATTTAATATTCTAGCTCTTATTATTCTAGCTGTTTCTTCCTTTAAATTTTTTATCTTTACTCTTTCTGGATTACTTGCATCTCCACTATATGATTTTGGATCTTTTCCACTTGCATATTTAACAGCTGCAACCAAACCTCCATGATATACAAAATAATCATCACTTTCCAACATATCAATTTCTATTGAGTTTTCGTTTTTTACAGTAACTTCAGATTTTTTCATTCTTTGTGTAAAAATATTTTCAACTTTTGTTCCATGAAAATCTGATCCATAAGCATAAGAACTCCAATTCACATAGGCCCTTCCTAAATCTTCTCTTGTATCCCATTGTTTTGAACAAATCAATACTCCAACTCCTGCTCCATAAGTTCCAGGAGGACAGCCAAAAATCCTCATTTTAGATAATCTTTCTGATTCTTCTAAAGAATAACCTTCCTTTAAAAGCTGCCCAATATCTTCATTCATATTTTTCTTAATATAATTAATTTCTTCTGACTCATCCAATTGAGAAACTAAATTTACTGCTTCTTCTAAAAGTCTAATCAATATAGGAAAAGTATCTCTAAACAATCCTGTTATTCTTAAAGTAACATCTATTCTTGGTCTTTTTAATTCTTCATAGGGGATAACTTCAAGCCCTATCACTCTATCTCCATTATTTAACCAAATTGGTCTAACTCCCATCAAATAAAGTGCCTCTGCAATATCATCACCATTAGTTTTCATTGTTTCTCCACCATAGACTAACATTGCAATATTTTGTGGAATTTTCCCTTCATCTGAAATATATCTTTCTATAAGCTGATCTCCCAATTTTTTACCAACTTTCCAAGAAGCTCTTGATGGAATTTTATTAGGGTCTATTGAATAGAAATTAGTTCCAGTAGGTAAAATATTTATATTTCCCCTGGTTGGACATCCAGATTGTCCTGGAAGAATAAACTTTCCTTCAAGTCCTTTTATTGTACTTGTTTTTTCCCTGACAGTTTCATTTATTTTAGGTAAGATTATTTCTAAAATATTTTTTCTTAATGTTTTTAAATATTTTTTTTCTATTACTTTATAATTTGAATATTTATCTTTAAATATTTCATTAGACATATTTTTATTAGAATATATAATTTCTTTGATTATATCAATAGTAATATTTTTTATATCCTCTAATATCATTAAATTTGTTTTTCCATCTTTTAATATATGAGGCTTATCTATAAGTTCTTCTGTATCATAACCTAAAGACTTCCCTACTGCTCTGTCTGCTGCTAACATTCCACAATTATCTATTCTTAAAAGTGCCTGAATTAGAGTTGCACACCTATCTCCAGTGACAACTTCTCCTAAAATATGTAAACCATCTTTTATTGTTGAAGATTTTAGCTCCTCTATGTATGAATGAAATTTATTGATAAAATTCTTATAATTTTCTCTAATCTCTTCCTTACCAATATTCATATCTAAATTATAGCTATATTTAAAAGTTCTCTCTAAAATATCTTCCTTTATTTCTTCTATTTTAGTGTCACCTGAATTTTCTGCTTGATAATACTGTTTTATCAGTTCATCTATCTCTTCAATATCTTCATATTCTCCAGCCAAAGTTAAAGCAGGAATCATATATGAAATAAGGGCTGCATAACTTCTTCTTTTTGCTTGCAAACCTTCTCCAGTTACATTAATAGAATAGTCATATAAATGAGGAATATCATCTATATTGAAATCTGGACATGATGCATCACAAAGTCCTATTTCCTTTCCTGGTAGCCATTCAAGTGTTCCATGAGTTCCGACATGATAGATAACATCTGCTTCAAACTCTTCCTTTATCCATTTATAAAAAGAATAATATTGATGAGGAATAATAAAATCTGTATTATGATAAAGCTCTTCTGCTCTTTCCATCATTCCTCTAGCTGGTTGCAATCCTATGAAAATATTGCCATTTAATATTCCTGGAACAGGTAATAAATCTTCATATACCATAAATTCACCAGGAGCTGTTCCCCACTGTTCTTCCATTTTATTTTTTATCTTTGAATTTAGTTTTGAAAACCATCTACTATATTTTTCCCTGTCAATAGCATCTATACTTCTTTCTAAAACTTTATCTGCTGTCAACCATTTTTGATCATTACTTACAGTTCTTATAATTCTTTGAATTATATCATCTCCATTTTTAAATTTATAATCTATTGGTACTCCCATTTCTGAAAAAGTTTCTACCATATTATAAACTGAATTAGGTGTATCTAATCCAAAGGCACAACCTATCATATCATTTCTTGGAGGCATATTATGGAGTATAATAGCAATCTTTTTATCTTTATTCTCTTTATTTGCTAATCTTGACCACCCCATTGCCATTCTTGCTATTTTATTTACTCTTTCATCTATTGGAAGAAATATTGACTTTTCTCCAAATTCATCAATCATTGTTTCATAAGTACAACAAGTAACAGAAATAATTTGCCCATCAAATTCTGGATAATAAACATTTGAAGTCAAAGAAATAGCATCCAAACCTCTCACATCATTATCCCAAGTTTTTCTATTTTGATAGGTATTCATTGCTTGTATCACTGGAATACCTAAATCTTCAAAAATACTTTTATCAACCATAGCTGTTCCATCACCAGGCTCATCAAAAATACTCTGAGAATAGGCTACTAAATTTATTATACAATCTGGAATGATCTTTCCATTTCTTTTAAAATAGTTATCTATAACCCATCTAGTCCCCTTAGCTTTTATTTCTGGGTTAGGAACTGAATTTGTAAAAACTACTAAAGGACGACCTCCTTCTTTTTTAATCTCTTCTATAAATTTATTGATAACCTTTATTTTCTTTATTTCCCATTCTTTACCATGGGCAATTAAAGCAATTATATTTTTTTCCTCTAACAACTTATCTAAATATACATTTTCTTCTTCTTTGCTAAGATAACTTTTCTTTTCATAGTCATAAATACCCTCCCATTGAGGATATTCATAATCTTCCACTTTATAATTGGAATGATTTAATGAATTTGCCATATACAGAAGCATGTTTCTATAATTTTTTTCTCCTCCTAATGAATAATATTTACTAATTTTATCTTGAATTAAAGGAGACAATCCTGATTTAGATATAAATTCTCTATTTTCATCTTCTATACTTGAATATATAAAGAATGGAATTTTTCCATTTATTTCTTCTTTTAGTTTTAAAAAATTTCTAAAAGTTGAAACTCCTCCATGCAATATAATACATATCAAATTACTATTTTTTGTGTCTTTTATAAGCTCTTCATATTTTTGATAAGAAAAGTCAATCTCTGTTGCTTTATAATAGCTAAATTCAAATTGATTTTTATATTCATTTGATATTGTATGAGAAACTTTATTTATTGTATAAATATTATCAAACATTGAAGTAATAAAAATTATTTTAAACATTATTCTCTCCATTTTGCTTCAACAAATTTTGCTAACATAAAAATAAAATTATCTGTTAAATATTCTAAAAAATCTTCATTCTCTTTTTTCATATATTTTTTTTCAATTTCTTTAAAGTCAAATTCAAGTAAATTAGTAATCTGTCTTAAAATATTCAAACATTCTTCTTCAACAATTTTTTTTGAAAGAAGTTCCCAATCAAATTGATCCATAAGGTGTATATACAGAGAAGTTAGAGCAACTAATTTTTCATCTTTTTCTATTTTTTCAATAAATTCAATATATTCTAATTTTTTATTTAACATTTCAGGTTTTATTTCAATATATTTATTCCATATTTTTTCAGCATTTAAACCATATCTCTTAAATCTTCTAAAAACTGATTTTTGTCTTTGAGGAGTTAATCCTGATTGTTTGGCAAGAGCTTCTTTTACTGCTTTTTTTACAGATTTTCCAAGAAGTTCTCCTAATTTTGAATGTTTTCCTGCATCACTATAAATATTTTCACTTTCTAAATTTGCATAAACTATTGTTCCATCTGTTCCAGAGCCAGTAGCTATGCCATGAGAATATTTACTACCTTCTAATAATTCTTGTATTGCAGCTGTTTTTGCTTCAGTTATTGTTACTAAAGCTCTTGTTAAAGTCCTAGGAGGGAGATTTGCATTAACTGAAACAATAATATTTATAGTTCCGTGATTTAATTTTTCAATTTCCCCATTATTTTCTGTATAAGAGGCTTTATCTCCAACACGCCCTCCATTTGTTTCTATTCCAGCTGTTACAAGAGCTGTTACAGATAAATCTTTAAATTTTTCTACAACTATACACATATTTTCCATATCAGCAGCTGTTGCTATGCCAGTAGTATATTTAGAATTTAATCCCATTTCCTGTGAAATTATTTCCATATGTTCTTTATAAGTAGCTGCTTTTAATTGGCAGCCCATTCCAGGTGCTGTTTTTGCATCATGGTTAAAAATAGAAGTTAAATTCTCACTATATCCTCCATTTATAACTCCTGTACTTAAAACTGCTCTTTTTCCTATGAATTTTATAACAACACTTTTGTTATACTTAAAAATTTTATCTCCTGTATCTAACATTTTCATAGGTCTTCCTTTCTATATTATATAAAAATCTAAAAACTTAGAAATCTCATTATAATAAACCTTAGTTTTTATTCTAAAAACATTATTTAAATTTTCTTCTGTAATAACTTCCTCAACAGTTCCATCTTTTACAATATTTCCCTCAGATAAAAGTATCAGCCTTGAACAATATTTAATAGCTGTCCTTAGATTGTGAATTACCAATATTATAATTTTATCCTTATCTTTTTCCTTTAAAACTTCCTTCAATAAATCTTCTTCATATCTCATATCAAGGCTAGCAGTAGGTTCATCTAAAAGTATAACCTGACTTTCTTGTGTTAAAATCTTTGCAAATAACACTCTCTGTCTTTCTCCACCTGATAACTGTAAAATAGATTTATCTTTAAATTTATATGTATTTGTAAGTTTCATATATTTTTCTGCAAGTTCCATATCTTTTTTAGAATATTCTTGAAATCTTTCTAAATATGGATATCTCCCTAAAACTACAATATCAATGCAAGGAAAATCAAATTCAATATTTGTATTTTGATTCATAAAAGAAATATCCCTTGCCAATTCTTTTTCATCATATTCTTTTGTACTTTTACCATTTAATAAAATATCTCCACTACTTATAGAATTTATCCCATTTATAGTCTTTAAAAGAGTAGTTTTTCCAGAACCATTAGGTCCTATTATCCCTATAATTTCTCCTGATTGACATT
>ERZ772764.1756-NODE-1756-length-13350-cov-11.468071_pt1 | contig 13350 bp, 8 predicted proteins | sample MGYA00512163_ERZ772764 | MGnify/ENA primary metagenome ERZ772764 (study PRJEB29015, sample SAMEA2737903) | human oral metagenome | biome: human oral; feature: human-associated habitat; material: dental | place: China | collected 2094 ... | reverse complement strand
GAAACTATATTGATAAAGATGGAAATATTTTAGGACAACATGAGGGCTATCAACTCTATACAATAGGACAAAGGAGAGGTTTGGGAATAAACTTGTCTAAACCAATCTTTATAACAGAGATAAAACCTCAAACCAATGAAATAGTTTTAGGAGAATTTTCAGAACTTTTTACTGATATAGTGGAATTAATAAATTATAAATTTTCTGTTAAGTATGAAAAATTAGAAAATTTAGAATTATTAGCAAGACCTAGATTTTCAAGTACAGGTTTCTATGGAAAACTAATTAAAGATAAGAATAAAATTTATTTTAAATATAATGAAGAGAACGCACATAATGCAAAAGGGCAACACATAGTATTTTTCTATGATGGCTTTGTTGTAGGAGGAGGAGAAATAAAATGAGTTACCAAAATATTAATGCTTCAATAATTGACAAATGGATAAAAGAAGACGATTGGGAGTGGGGAAAGGCTATAAGCCATGAAGAATATATCAAGGCTTTAAATGGAAATTGGAATGTAAAACTTACACCAGCAAAATTTGTACCTCATGAATGGTTTGGAGATTTAAAAGGTAAAAAATTATTAGGGCTTGCCTCTGGTGGAGGACAACAAATTCCTGTATTCACTGCCTTAGGTGCAGAGTGTACTGTGCTTGACTACTCAGATGCACAGTTAGAAAATGAAAAGATAGTTGCAGAAAGAGAAAATTATAAAGTAAATATTATAAAAGCTGATATGTCAAAGCCTTTACCTTTTAAAGATGAAAGTTTTGATATAATTTTTCATCCAGTAAGTAATTGTTATATTGAAAGTGTAGAGCCTGTTTTTAAAGAATGTTATAGAATTTTAAAAAAAGGTGGAATTTTACTTTGTGGTTTATCAACAGAAATTAATTATTTAGTAGATGAAAGTGAGGAAAAGATAGTATTTTCTATGCCATTCAATCCTTTAAAAAATGAAGAGCATAGAGAATTTTTAGAAAAATTTGGTGGAGGTTATCAATTTTCACATACTTTAAGTGAACAACTTGGAGGACAATTAAAAGTAGGTTTTACTTTAACAAACATTGAAGACGATACCAATGGAGCAGGAAGACTTCATGAGATGAATATTTCTACATATATTATGACTAGAGCAGTGAAATAAAAATATAAGGGAACAAAAAAATAAAAGTAAAAATTAATTTACCTATTAATATCAATAGGTAAATTTTTTTTGTGGGAACAAATTGTAATAAAAAATCGTTCCTTGAAAGAAATGTAAAAATGGAGTATTCTTGTCTTATCAAAATATTAAGGGGGAATAAAAATGGGAAAATTATCAAAAACTTTAACAATTTTAGGTGGAAGTATTTTAGCAGGTGTTGCATATAGTCTATGGAAAGATAAAAAAGATTTAGAAGAAGAAAATGAAGAATTATATGATGAAATAGCATTATTAAAAGGAAAAAACATAGAAAAAGATTTACAAGATGGAATAATGATGTCAGAGGATGAAACCCTTGAAGAAGATATATTTTAGGTTTAAAGAAAAGTTGTTGTAAAAATTAATAAATATTTATAAAATACAACAACTTTTTATTTTATAAAAAGAATAGTATATAAAAATATAACTAAAAAAACAATTTTTGAAAAAATATACTAAAATTGATTAAAATAATAAAAAAGTACTTGAAAAAAGTATAGAAAATGTTATCATATAGTGAAATCAATTAAATATTGGGGAGTATTTAATATGAAAAAAGTTAGGGTTACGGTTTCAGACTTTATGTTTGAAATTTTAAAAGGGGATGCTGAGTATTTTAAAATACCATTAGGAAAAATAGGAAATACTCTATTTAAGTACTTTATAGATAAAAATTTAAATAAGATTGAATTAGAAGAATCAAGTGGAAAAAAAGTCCAATTTAATCTTTCAAAAGAAAATGAGGACATATTTTTTGATGTCTTAAGAGAAAAGAAAGCTAATACAGAAGCTGAACTTATGAGAGATATCTTTTTCACTTATATCAATAATTTAAGATTTAAAAGAGAAGAAATCATATTTAACAATACATTTAAGCAAATTCGTGAAGCAATCAAAAATAATAAAAAAATAGGAATAAAATACCACTCAACAGCAAGAATAATAAATCCATACTTTATAGAGGTTTCATCAAAAGAGAATAGAGCCTATCTATTTTGTTATTGTGAAAAAAATGAAGATTTTAGAAATTATAGAATCTCTGATATTGAAAATATATGGAACCTACAAAAAGAAATTTATATTAAAGATAAAGAATATATAGAAGCGATCAAGAAAAATTTTGATCCATTTTTATCATATGGAAATTTTATTAAGGTGAGAATGACAGAAGAAGGAAAAGACTTGTATGAAAGAGTAAATCAGAATAGACCAAAACTAGTAAAAGAGGAGGGAGATATATATACATTTGAATGTAGTGAGAAACTAGCAAAGGTATATTTTGCACAGTTTTATGATGATATTGAGATAATTGAGCCAGAGAGCTTGAGGGAAAGTTTTAAGGAAAATTTTAAAAGAACTTATGAGATATATAAATAGGAGGGAAAGTAATGGAGAATAGGGAACTTGTTAAAGAAAAAGATAGAGTAGATCTTTTAAAACAGATATTTGAAAATACAAAATTAGAAGTTACAGAAAGTTATAGCTACCCTGCTATAAAAGAAGATTTAAGTGATGTCATTTTATATCATATTAAAGAAGTAACTTTTGAAGGAGAGGAAAAGAGTCCTAGAAGGGAAGCCTTTGAAAATGTTATAGGTATGATACAAAATGAAGGAGTCAATTTTATATATTTAATCTTAGGAGATAAAAAAGGTGTTTCATTTTATTTTGGTTTAATAAAAGAAAGTAATTATAATTATGATTTACCTATGCCTATTAGAGAAATGGGAAATAACTTTTTGAAATCAGCTATTAGAGGAAATTTTAGAGGAAGTAAAATAGAAGAAGTTAATCCTGAAAAAATGAAAGAAATATTAGAAAAAATAGAAACTAATAGTGAGAATAAAAGTCTTCCTAAAAAATTTGCTAATATAATGGGAACTCCAGGGATAAATGAAACTGAAGATAAAAAAAGTTTTCAAGGGGTAGATAGGCTTGTTGATGTTATGCTTGGAGATGAATTTGGATTATGTATTATAGCAAAACCTATTTCTAAAAGAGCCATTACAAAAATTGAAAATGATTTATATTATATCCATAATGAATTGAGTAGCTGTTCTAAATATAGTCTTCAAGATGGTGAAAATAAAAGTAGTTCATTAAGTGATACTAAAAGTAAAAATGATTCTACAACTATAGGAACAAATGAGACTAATTCTACTAATAATTCAGAAACAGTAGGAACAAGTGAAACAGTAGGAACAAATGAATCAAATACAAAAGGTACAAGTGAAACAAGTGGAAGCAGTGAATCAAATACAAAAGGTACAAGTGAAACAAAAGGTAGCACTAAATCCGATACAACAGGTTCTAGTAAGACAACAGGAACAACTGAAAATAAAACACTTAGTTCAAGTGAAACAAGTGGTACAAGTGAAAATAAAAGTAGTGGAGTAACAAAAAGTACTAATGAAAATAAATCTACTAATATAGGAAAAAGTTATAGTGAAAATAATGGTATAGGTATAAATAATAATTTTAACATAAAATTAGAAGAAGAAATAAAAGTAAAAGAAGAGATAAAATTAAAAAAAGAAGAATTAAAAAAAGAAGAAATAAGAGAAGATAGAAAAAAAGAAGAAAAAGGAAAAGATGTAAAAGGAAAAATTGAAAGTACTACAAGAGGAAAAAGTAGCAGTTTTTCAGTAACAGAGGGAAATTCATCTAGTATAACTACTTCAACAGGATCGAGTAATTCTGAAAGTTTCAATAAATCAGTAGGAACAAATAGTTCAAAGAGTACGAGCAAATCTGCCTCTACTGGAACAAATATTTCAGAGGGGATTACTAATTCTGTTACTAGTGGAAGTAGTACAACAAGCGGTACTAATGAATCTTCAACAATAGGAACTAATAAAACAAGTGGTAGTAATGAATCCTCAACAACAGGAAGTAGTACAACAGTTGGTACCAATAAATCTAATACAATAGGTTCTAGTGTAAGTAAAGGTATAAGTGAAAATACAACAAGTGGAACAAGTGAATCAAATACAGAAACTGTATCAAAAGGTGTTTCTCAAAATATAAGTCGTGATATTTATAATAAAAGAGCTACTGAATATGCAAAATATATTGATGAAATATTACTTCCGATAATTGATTATGGGAAAAGTAAAGGACTATATCTAACAACAACTTTTATTTTTTCTGATAAAAAAGCACAGTTAGAAAAACTTGGAAATACAATGAAATCACTATTTTCAGGAAAAAAAGGTAATAAAAATCCACTTGAATTTGAAATACTAGATGAAAATGATAAAAAGATTGATTATTTTAAAAATTTTCAAATTCCTGAATGTGTAACAAGAGATGATGAATATGCTTTAACTTTAAAATCACATCTTGTTCAAGATAATAGTGTAAGTTTAGGAAATTGGTATTCACCTAATGAATTGGGACTTATGGCAAGTTTACCTAAAAAAGAAGTTGTTGGACTTGCACTTAATGAAGAAGTTGAATTTGGTTTAAATGCTAAGACTCCTGATAGTAATGAAGAACAAATATCATTAGGTAATTTAGTTCAAAGTGGAAATGAAATAGATATGGAAGTAAGTCTTGAAAAGTCAGCATTAAATAAGCATATATTTATAACAGGAGTAACAGGAACAGGTAAGACAACAACTTGTCAAAAACTTTTACTTGAAAGTAAATTACCATTTTTGGTTATAGAGCCTGCTAAAACTGAATATAGAATTTTAATGAATAACAAAGAGACAGAAGATATATTAATATTTACTTTAGGAAAAGATGATGTTGCACCATTTAGATTAAATCCTTTTGAATTTTTTGAAGGAGAAAGCATAACTTCAAGAGTGGATATGCTAAAGGCGGCAATGGAAGCCTCTTTTGATATGGAAGCAGCTATACCTCAAATTATAGAATCAGCAATGTATTCTTGTTATGAAGATTATGGTTGGAATATAGATAATAACAAAAATGAAAAATTTGATAATCCCTATGATGAAGGAGTATACTCTTTCCCTACCTTAGAAGATTTATTAAATAAGATAGAAACAGAAGTTACAAAACATAATTTTGATGATAGATTGAAAAAAGACTATATTGGGTCAATAACTGCAAGATTACAAGGACTTTTAGTTGGGGCAAAAGGACAAATGTTAAACACAAGAAGAGGTATAGACTTTAGAGAACTAATAGAAAAGAAGGTTGTTCTTGAAATAGAAGAAATAAAAAATGGAACTGAAAAATCTTTAATTATGGGATTTATTTTAACTAATTTATGTGAGGCTTTAAAAGCTAAATTTAAAAAGGATAAACACTTTAAACATATAACTTTAATAGAAGAAGCACATAGATTGTTATCTAAATATTCACCAGGAGATAGTTTAAATAAAAAGAATAGTGTTGAAACATTTGCAGATATGTTAGCAGAAGTTAGAAAATATGGAGAATCTTTAATTATAGCAGACCAAATACCTGATAAGATGACACCAGAAGTTCTAAAAAATACTAATACAAAAATAGTTCACAAAATATTTGCAGAAGATGACAAAGAAGCTATTGGAAATACTATATCTTTATCTAGAGAACAAAAAGATTTCTTATCAAGTTTATCAACAGGAAGAGCAATAGTATTTAGTCAAGGTTGGACTAAGGCTTTACAAGTTCAAATAAAACAAAGAACTAATACAACTTCTGATGAAAATATAGATGAAGATAGATTGAAAAGTAGAGTGGAAGATTTTTATATAGAAAACTATAAAAAAGGTATTTTTATAGGAACTAAATATGAAAAGATATCTAAAGAAGATTTTGAATTTTGTAGAGAGTTTTCAACTAACAAAGAAGCTGTAAAAATATTTAAAGAAGTTTTTGAAGAAAATATAGATAACTTTGAAGAATTTAAAGATATAGCTAAAGAACTTGTTAAATTATCAAAAGAAAAAAATTTTTGGGAAGATATAAAACAAATATTAGTATTAAAAGAAAAAGATGTAGATTTAGCAGATTTAGAAGATAAATACTCTAAATACTATGATATTTTTAATGAAAACTTACATAAGATTATTTTTAATCAATTCTATAATGTAAAAATAGAAAATAAAAAGATTGTAAATGATGTAAAAAATGGAATAGAAGTAGTATTTAATAGTGGAAATTTTAGATTAGATACAAAAGAAGAAGCAATAAAAAACTTTAGAGGAGCTTTAAAAAATAATTTATAACATAAAAAAATTTAAGGAGGAATAATTATGGGATTTTTAGCAGCAATAGGAAGTGCGATAGGAAGTTTTATTAGTACAACAGTTGGTAAATTAGGAAGTGCAATAGCAGCAGGGGTTAAGTATTTAAGTACTGTAGCAGGACCTGTACTTTCAAAAGTGGCAGATGTAATTTCAACAATATCTTCAATTTTAGATATATCAAAGGTTAATGATAGACCTGAAGATTTAGGAGTTAAGGCAACAATGGCAGATAGAAAAATGGAAGATTTTGATTCATATAAGGATTACATAAATTATTTAAGTAATGATGTAGAATTAACTGATGAAATGAAAGACAAGTTGAAAGATGAAAAATTTAAGGCTGAATGTACTTGTATTGGAGCAGCAATACAATGGCACGGAATAGATGAAAAAATGGAATTTAATATGGGAGTTCCTGATGCAACAAGATTAGTTGAAGCTGGAGTAAATACAGTTGAGGCATTTAAAACAATATCAGATACTTTTAAAGAAAATAATGTTGAACCTAGAATCAATGATGCTATTGAATATAAATTGCCTATTGATGAAAAAGTAGAAGTAATTGATACTTTAAAAGAAGGTGTAGACAAAATAGATAATTCTAAAGAAATCTGGGATAAATTAGACAAGATGTTGGAGGATATTTAGAATGAAAATTCATAGGTATTTTTTCTGGATAGAAGACAATTTTATTGAAATATACAAAGATGGGAAACTTGAAAGATATGATGGAGAAGATAGAACATATATCAATAATTTAGAAAATTTCTGGAAAAAATGGGAAAGTAATTCTAGGATAATGTTATCTGATGAAAAAATAGATTTTACTTTTTTAGTAGATGAAAAAACTGATAGAGAAAACTTATTAAATAGTATAGAAAAATATAGTTATGAAATAGATTTAAGTTCTGAATTTTCTTCAGAAGATTTAAAAAAGATTTTAGATATTAAAAATATCAAAAAAGTAATATTTAACTATAACAATGAAGAAATTGCAATAGCAAAAACAGAAGAAAAGTATATGGAAACAGAGTTTGAAGATGAATTAACTAAAATATTTATATTAGGAAATAATATAAATGAAGATATTTTAAAGGAAATTTCAAATCAAAGAGTGGAGAAAAAAGAAAAAAAAGACTATAAACTCGGAAGATTAGGTAGCTATTTTAAAAAAAAGGAGAAGAATAGGGAAAGATAATGAAATTGAGGCTTTTGCATTACCAAAATAGTTTGCAATAGCCTCATTTTATAGGAGGAATTGTGATAGAAAAAATTAAAAGTATAGAAGAACTTAGGAATTTGAATGATTTTAAAGAAATTATAAATATATTGATAGAAAAAACTAATAAACTTGAAACAGAATTAAAAGACTTAAATACTAATTTTGATAGTAGAGTAAGAGAAACAGTAGAAAAATATTTAGTAGAAATAAACAATAAAAATGAAGTTTTAGAAACTCAAACTGAAAAAATAAATATCAATAAGTTTATAGAAACTTTTCCAAAAGATATTAAAGTAGAAAATTTTTCTGAAGAAATGGAGAATGAAGCTATTATGAATAAATTAATAGAAATATTTAAAAATATATTTGGTAGAAAAGATGAGAAATTAAAAAAAGCTAGTGATGATATAGAAAGTAAAACTCTGGAAATTAATGAATTAAAAGAAACTGAAAAAAAATTAGATAAAGAAATAGAAATTTTAAATACAAAATATAAAGAAGAAAAAGAAAAGTTTGAAAATAATATAAAAAAATTAGATGAAATAATAAGAAATAAAGAGATTAATATTAAAAACTTAGAAACTCAAATAGAAACTTTAAATACAGAATATAAGGAAGAAAAAATAAAATTTGAGAAAAATATAGAAGAGTTAAATAAGGAAAAAACTAAATTAAATGAAGATATAAATACTTTAAGTGGAAAATATAAGGAATTAGAAAAATCAAATAATGAATTAATAAAAGATAAAAAAGAAAAAGAAATAAAAACGAAAAAACTGATGATAGAATATGAAAAAGTCAAACAAGAAAGAGATTCAATGGGAGATTTATTAGTAGCTAGAAAACTTTATAATGAATATTTAGAAATGAATACAGAAGTAAAATCAAAATTTAAAAATATATTGTTACAAAAAGACTTTGAAAGTTTTCTATCTTCTGGCTATTCAACTTCAACAATGGATAATATTTGGGACATAGTTAAAGTAGAGTACAAAAATATTCCAAGTGAAAATTTAGAAAAACTAAGAGAAATATTTAAGTTCTTTATAATGCAGATGAATAAAAAATTTAAAGATCCAAATTTCGCTTTAATAGAAGCAACTTTAGAAGAAGAATTTGACCCAGTAACTCAATTTGATTTAAGTCAAAATAGCAGAGGGAAAATAGCAGAATTTATTTTTTATGGTTATGGAACTTTAGAAGATAAGGCTAATCCAGAAGATGAAGATATAATTGATAAAATCAAAAAAAGACCTTTAGTTTTAACAAAATAAGTATAATAGAGGTAAAAAATGGAAGAAAATAGAGTTTGGAATATTCAAAAATATAAAGATATAGAGAAATTTAGAGCATTTAATGATATAAGAATTTCAAATATAGATTTTTTAGAAAAATTTTCAAAATTATATAAAATTTTTCAAAGAGAAATTTCTAATAATAAAACAGATTATATAGCAATAAAAAACCAAGATTTAGTTTATATTAAAGGGATAAATTCAATAATAACAAAAGAAAAAATTGTAAGTAATAATATCGATGAAGTAGATAACTATATTAAAGAAATAAATGAAAAGTATAAAGGAATAAAATTTAATATCCTTGATATGAGAGAATTCTCTTTTCTTAATGAAAAGCATATATTAAGCAAAGGATACTGGTGGTATAAAAGCGAAAATACTTATAAAAATAGCCATTCTATTAATGGAATTGGAGATTTTAAAGTTATGGGAATTTTTAAATTAAATGAGTCTGTAAAGCAAATACAAAATGAAAAAATTATAACATCTAATCTTTTAATCTTATTTAAAATATTTTTAGAATTAGATTTTATTATAAAAACAGAGTTTGAAAAAGAATTTGAAGATTTAGTTGCACAGTATAAAAAATATTATAAGTATTTAAGTGCAATTAATTATGATAGTAAAGAAAATAAAATAGTTATTATTTGGAATAAAGAAAAATTAGTAAAAGATTTAGAAGTAATTCAAAATGAAAATTTTAAAATAGAAATACCCTATGATGCAAATGAATTAGGGGTAGAAAGAGAAATTATCTCTTTAAATAAAAAAATGTATTATTTTGGAAATGGAGATAGGGAAGAGTTAATTTTAGGAAAAAATTATATAGATTCTAAATATTATTTCTATAATGGAAATATGGAAAAAAGAAGATATATAAATGGAGTTCTTCAAGGAGAAGCTATTTTGAAAAAAGACACCACAAAATTGAAATATTATCTTTCAATAGACAAAGAAAGAATAAATATAGATGAATATCAAGAAAATATACTTTTAGATCCTAATATAGGACATTGGGATTTAAAAAACGAAGATATAGAAGAATTAAAAAAAATACTTGGTAAAAATGTTTATAAAAGAGAACCTCAAAAAGATGTAAATCAAGGAGGTATTGTAGGTATAGACTTTGGAACTAAGAGTACAGTTGTTGTTTATCAAAATGATAATGGAAATATAATACCAATGAGAATTGGAGGGAGACCTTTAAATAAGGAAGTAGATGCTAAAGACTATGAAAATCCAACAGCAATAGAATTTAAAGCTATAGATAAATTTTTGAAAGATTATAATGAAAAAATTGGTAGACCCTATACGAAATGGGAAGATGTAACAGTTTCACACACTGCATTGAGTAATTTATTTGAGAGCAATAGCGAAAACTATAATTCTATAATGACAGAAATAAAGCAATGGACAGTTAATAAAAATGATGAAACAATTTTAGTTGATAAAAAAGGAAGAAGAATAAAACTTCCTCCATATTTAGAAAAAGAAGAAGATTATTTAGACCCTATTGAATTGTATGCTTACTATATTGGAAGCTATATAAATACAATGAGGAATGGTATTTTTTTAAAATATATTTTATCTTTTCCTGTAACTTATGAAAAAGTTATAAGAGAAAAAATCTTAGAGAGCTTTAGAAAAGGTATACAGAAGTCTTTACCAATAGAAATTCAGGAAGATAAAGAATTAATGAAAGAATTTAAAGTTAAACACGGAGCGAATGAGCCAGCAGCATTTGCAGTATGTGCTTTAACTGAGCTTAAAATAGAACCTAGAGATATAAAAGACAAAGTATATTATGGAGTTTTTGATTTTGGTGGAGGAACAACAGACTTTGATTTTGGAATTTGGAAATTTGCTAGTGAAAAAGACCAAGAAGCAGGATATGATTATGAGTTAGAACACTTTGGAGCAGGTGGAGAAAAATATTTAGGTGGAGAGAATATAATAAAAGATTTAGCTTATAATGTTTTCTATGATAATGTAGAAAAATTAAGAAAAGAAAATATACAATATACAAGACCAGAAGGTTATGATGAACTAGCTGGTGAAGAAACTTTGGTTAGCAAAACAAGAGAAGCTAAATTGAATACAAAAATATTAGCAGAGAAACTAAGACCTATTTGGGAAGAAAATGAAGAACAAAAAGAACCTATAAAATGTATTCTTTATGATGCAGAGGGAAAATTGAATACTAATTTAGAATTAAAAGTTAATGATGAAAAATTGAAAAATATAATAAGAGAAAAAATTGAAAGAGGAATAAAAAACTTTTTTATTAAAATGGAACATTCTTTTAGAGATGAAAATGTAAAAGAAATAAATATTTTCTTAGCAGGAAATTCTTCTAAACATCCTTATGTTGAAGAAATATTTAAAAGATACCAAGAAGAAATGAAAGAAAATATTAAATTAAATATTTATAATACAAAAATTTTTGAAGAAATAGAAGGAAAAACAAATGTAAAACCAAATGCTAAAACAGGGGTTGCCTATGGATTAATTTATTCAAGGGATAGTGGAAATATAAAAGTAGTCAATAGAGATGAGCAAGAAAATATTGGAAATGAAATTAACTTTAAATTCTATGTTGGAACTAATAGAAGAGGGAAATTTAATTGTATGTTAAGTCCAAATTCAATTTATGAAAAATTTGAGTTTTTTGGAGTATTAAAAACAGATGTTTTTGAGTTTTATTACACAACATCTTCAGAAGCAAATACTAATGAAATGACTATATCTGAAGCTAAGATAAAAAGAATTAATTTAAAAAATGAATATAGACTTGAAGATAGATATAGAATTTATTTTAAAATTACAGAAGTAGAAACTTTAGAGTATGTTATTGTAGAAAATGAAGATGGTATTGAAATAAAAGAATTTGTTGAAGAGGGAACAATAATTCTAAATTAAGGGAGGGGAAAATGAAAGAGAAAAATAAAGAAATTAATACTAAAATTGAAAAATTTGAAACAGTAAAAGAATTTAGAGATTTAAACAGTTTAAAATTAATAAATAAAGATAATAGTACAATATCTCTTAATGAAAAATTTAAAGATTTTCAAGAAATTTACTCATTAATAACAAAAGATATAAAAACTAATGATAAGAAGTGGATATTTTCTAAAAAAGATAAGATTTACTATATTTTTTCTCAAAATAGATTAGCAACTTCAACTATAAGTACTGGAAATATAGATAAAAATATTTTAGAAATTCAAGAAATTTCAAAAAAATTTGATAAAAATATATATTCAAATTTAGGAATTCCAATAAAAGTAGAATTTGATATACCCAATGAAGAGCAGATATATGAATTAATAAATATAGGCTTTTTAGAAAATGGATTTTGGTATTATCAATACAATAAGAGTGATGGAAGCACTGCTTATAGTTACATAGATTATGTAGGTACAGGTATTAAAAAAAGTATAGGAATTTTTGGTATAGAAAGCTTTATAGATAATTTAGATGTTAGAAATGAAAGTTTAAAAATAGAAACTAATATTATAAAAGAAATAGATAAAAAAATTCAAGAAAATATAATAGAAATCAATAAAAAAATTGAAGAAAATGCTATAGAAATCAATAAATGTACTGATTTAAATAAATTTATTGAAATTTTAAGTGAAATAGGAGTTTTTGATAAAAGTAAGGCAGAAAAATTATTACAAAAAATGAAAAAAAGAGCTTGGTGGAGAATATGGGAAAATTTAAAATCTCCTACTCCAAAAGAGCTTTTAGATAGGTATAAAGCTAGCTTATTAGAAAGTAAAGAATTAAAAGATTTTGAGGTTATTTTAAACTATAACTTATTGGATACTGATATTATCAATGGTGAAGATAACCTGAAGAAATTTAGAACCTTAGTTAATCTATATAAAACATATAAAAACTATATTTCTTGCATCTATATAAAAGATAATACAGAAGACACTGTTGAATTGATTTTTAACTTTGATAAGATTATTTCTTCTGCTGAAAATAGAGAAGAATTATTTGATGGAATAGAAATCTTATATAAAGATAATGATTTAGGAATAGAAAAAGAAGAAATTTATAATGATAAAAATATTATCTATTATAAAAATGGAGAGATAGAAGAAATCTATAATCCAGAGTCGGCTACAAAATTATCAATATATAAATATAGAAATGGCGAAACAGAAAAAAGAAGCTATGTAAATGGAATACTTGAAGGAAAAAGTTTATATGAATATAAAAATGGTGAGACAGAAGAATGGGAATATAAAAATAATATTTTACAAAAACCTATTATTCTAAAAGAAGAAGATGAAGTTGAAGAATATTTCTATAATAATGAAATTAGAGAGGAAATACCAGTATTAAAAAAATATCTTTCAATAGACAAGGAAAGAATATATATTGATGATTATGAAGAAAACAGACTTACTGATTATAGTTTAG
>ERZ772764.1754-NODE-1754-length-13361-cov-3.476853_pt1 | contig 13361 bp, 8 predicted proteins | sample MGYA00512163_ERZ772764 | MGnify/ENA primary metagenome ERZ772764 (study PRJEB29015, sample SAMEA2737903) | human oral metagenome | biome: human oral; feature: human-associated habitat; material: dental | place: China | collected 2094 ... | reverse complement strand
CTCGATATACTTCTCGTCTTCCTCTACGAAGAGGGTAGCGAGGTTTGCTCCCGTCTGTGGGGAGTAGCTCTTGAGCTCCATGCGGTTCTGCTCCCGATTGACCTCAGCGATATAGAGGGTCTTGCTGTCGGGAGCCCACGAGATGTTCGTGAGGTACTTCTCCTTGGGCTCGCCAGTCTGTAGGTAGGTCGTGGTGCCCGAGGCGAGGTCGTAGACGCCTACGGTGACGTGGTGAATAGGCATACCCGCCATAGGGTAGTAGAGATCCTGCCGGGTCGCCTTGCGCACATTGGTGTGTACGATGGGATAGGGGGCGACCATGCTCTGATCCATACGGTAGAAGGCGAGCTTGCTCCCGTCAGGGCTCCAGAAGAGTCCCCCATGGATGCCGAACTCGTTCTGGTGCACCGTCCGTCCATAGACGAGGGTGGGGCTACCGTCGCGTGTGATCTGTCGCTGCTGGGGCTCTAGTCCTGCGAGGTAGATATTGTTCTCCTTGACTACGGCAGCGACCTTGGCTGTGGGGGAGAGGACAAACTCCTGTTCGCCCTTCGTATCCTGCTCGAAGGTGGCTAGGAGCTCTCGTGTACGAGGGTCGATGATGTGGTGCTTCTTGGCGTAGGTGATGTGTAGGAGGTTCTGCTCGCGCCCTACGACTTGTAGGGGGGAGAAGTACTTGGCAGGTCGGTCTTTCTTCGCCTCGCCGATCAGGGCGAGTAGCTCGTCTTGGTTGAGGAGGGTGTGCTCGGTGCGCTTGGCTCCTGGGGTACCGATCTTCAGGTCTGTCCCCTCGATGTAGATATAGTCATTACCTAGCCACTGTAGGGCTCTCAGAGAGGTAGGACGTAGCTGGCTGGGGGCTCCAGAGGTGTACTCCTCTAGGGTGGGAGTACGCCGGGTCTCCTGTGCCGTGAGCTGGGGGCCCGTGAGGGTCGCGGGGATCATCGTGAGCAGCGTGACGAGCGTTCTTAGTTTCATTGTTCTTGAGCGTATGTAGTATTTGCGTATGAGCAAAGATAGCTATTCTCACTGGCTTATCCACGGGGTGAAGGTGAAGGAAAAAGCTTATCCCGGGTGACCGTCCTCCTACCGATAGTATAAATAAGGTATGCGGGGGCGGTCAGAGCCCTCGCCTAAGCCTGCCGAGGGGGGCTGTTGCCTCCCCTGCGGGGCGATAGCCAGCAGGCTGTGGGCTACTCTAGGGAGCAGGTAGCTGAGCACTTGCGGGTCTCATCCACCCGACACCTGACGAGGCGGATGCCTGTCCCCTCGAGCTGCTGTGGCCCGATGACGTGGACGAGGTGGTGAGCGATGTGCTCGGCGGTGGGGTTGAAGGGCACGATGCAGAGATCCTCTGCTGCGATACGCTGGAGCTCGGGGAGGAGTGGATCCTCCTGCCAGATCATGGTACGATGATCCCAGTGCGCCTCGAGCCACTCGCACAGACGATCATTGATCTCTCCGAAGTCTATGACACGCCCTAGCGCATCGAGGCTACTAGCCTCACAGACGAAGTGTATGCGGTAGTTGTGCCCGTGTAGGTGTCGGCACTTGTTCTCGTGCCCTACGACACGATGCCCCATACTGATGTCGTGATAACGCTCTGCTGTGATCATTGATCGTCCTCCTTGATTGCTTGGTTACTAATCATTACTATCTGAGACACAAAGATACATCATCTGTACTACCTAGCGAAGGGGGGGAGTCTCGTGCGCCACCACGCACACTCCTCTATGGGGGCTCCTCTCGTCTGTAGTGTCCTCGGGGAGGGGGTGGGAAAAAAGAAGACCCCGAGCTTGTACTTCGCTCGGGGTCTCTATGTCCTGTCCCTATAGTAGGGTACGGTATGTCTTACTTCTTACGGCTACCGTAGCGGCTCATGAACTTGTCTACACGACCAGCCGTATCGACGAGCTTAGCCTTACCCGTGAAGAAGGGGTGTGAGGTGCTAGAGATTTCTACCTTGATCAGAGGATACTCTACACCGTCGACGACGATAGTCTCCTTGGCGGGCATTGTGGAGCGAGTGATAAAGATGTCTTCGTTGGACATGTCCTTGAACACCACGGGACGGTAGTTCTCAGGATGGATTCCTTTCTTCATTATTCTTCGTTATAACGTTATTTTGTCTTGTCTCTTACTACTTTGTGGTAACTGTATAGGAGCGTAATGGACTGCAAATGTACAGATAATTTATTGAATATCAAAGCCCGTACCTGCGCCTCCTCCCTCGGCGTCTCCCTCTGCCCCCTCCCGAGCCTAGGGCCATCCTAGGGCTGGGCTAGGACTGATGGGGGACGTACTTACGCTTGCCACTCAGCTCACTGATGTCGATGCGGATGATCTCGGTGCGGTGGAAGGACTTCTCTGCATATTGCTGCCCCAGCTCCATATCCTCAGGGCAAAGCTTCTCCAGCAGGAGGTGAAGGGCATGCATACGCTCCTCGGCGGGGAGGTCTAGCTGTGCTCGGCCACGGAGGATCACGCTCTCGTACTCGGTGGTGAACTTGCTCGGGAGCAGGTGTACACGTCCGATGATGCAGAGGGATACCTCGCTATGGGCACGTAGGGCACGTAGCTTCTTGCCCTGGGGGGCACAGTGGATATAGATGCGCTCCCCCTCGTCCCAGATGTGGTTGATGGGGATACCATAGGGCTTCCCCTCCTCATCGATCATAGAGAGGACGGCATACTCCGCAGTCCTCAGGAGCTCGAGGGCTCGGGCTTCGTCTAGGAGGCGATCACGGCGCCTCACCTCATCATTGTTGTACTTCATCTCGATGTGATTTTGTCCCTGCTAAGGTACTAAATCCCCCTCGTTCTAGCTGGCTACGGCACTCCTAGATCGTCCCTGCCCGAGGGACTCCCTATATATAATAATGTATAGGGTATCCCAGAGACCTGCGGGGTGAAGGCGGGGAAATGTAGGGAGGCGGCAGCCCTCTCCCGCAGACGAGGGAGAGGAGTCTACCGCCTCCTTGGGCTTAGGATCGGGGCAAAGGCCTAGTCGAGGGTCTTCTTGATCTCGATCTCTTCGTAGGCCTCGATGATGTCGCCGACCTGGATGTCGTTGTAGCCCTCGATGTTCAGACCGCACTCCTGACCCATGACGACCTCCTTGGCGTCGTCCTTGTATCGCTTGAGAGAGCCGAGCTCCCCAGCGTACTTGACGATACCATCACGGATGAGGCGGATCTTATTCGTGCGCTTGATCTTACCCTCGACGACCATACAGCCAGCGACGGTACCCGCGCCGGTGATCTTGAAGGTCTGCTGTACCTCCAGATTGGCCACGACGTTCTCCTTGATCTCAGGCGAGAGCATCCCTTCCATAGCGGACTTGATGTCCTCGATCGTGTCGTAGATGATGGAGTAGGTACGTATCTCTACCCCCTCACGGTCAGCTAGGCGACGGGCAGCCTGACTGGGGCGTACCTGGAAGCCCAGGATAATAGCCGAGGAGGCAGAGGCTAGTACCACGTCGCTCTCGGAGATCTGTCCGACACCCTTGTGGATGACATTGACCTGGATCTCCTCGGTGGAGAGACGGATGAGGGAGTCGGAGAGGGCTTCGATAGAGCCGTCCACGTCGCCCTTGATGATGACGTTGAGCTCCTGGAAGTTCCCGAGGGCACGACGACGAGCGAGCTCGTCGAGGGTAAGGCCCTTCTTCGTGCGGGTATCCTGCTCACGCTTGAGTTGCTCACGCTTGCTGGCGATGCTACGTGCTTCCTGCTCGGTCTCCATGACGTTGAAGGTCTCACCTGCGGCTGGTGCGCCGTCCAGGCCGAGGATGAGGACAGGTGCGCTGGGGCCTGCCTCATTGACCTTCTTGTCACGCTCGTTGAACATAGCCTTGACGCGTCCGTAGTGCGTCCCCGCTAGGACGATATCCCCCTGATGTAGGGTACCGTTCTGCACGAGTACCTTGGCTACGTAGCCACGTCCCTTGTCCAGTGAGGAGTCGATGATCGACCCTACGGCACGGCGGTTGGGGTTCGCCTTGAGCTCTAGGAGCTCGGCCTCTAGGAGCACCTTCTCCAGTAGGGCGTCGATGTTGATCCCCTGCTTGGCAGAGATCTCCTGGCACTGGTACTTACCGCCCCACTCCTCGACGAGGTAGTTCATGGCAGCGAGCTGCTCACGTATGCGGTCGGGGTTAGCCCCGGGCTTGTCGATCTTATTGATGGCGAAGACCATGGGGACACCAGCTGCGGCAGCGTGGTTGATCGCCTCCTTGGTCTGGGGCATCACGTCGTCGTCAGCAGCGACGATGATGATGGCGATGTCCGTGACCTTGGCTCCACGGGCACGCATAGCGGTAAAGGCTTCGTGCCCCGGGGTGTCGAGGAAGGTAATGCGCTTGCCGTCGGCGAGCTTGAGGCTGTAGGCACCGATATGCTGTGTGATCCCCCCAGCCTCACCTGCGATGACGTTCGTCTTGCGCAGGTAGTCTAGGAGTGAGGTCTTACCGTGGTCTACGTGTCCCATCACGGTGACGATCGGGGCACGTGTGACGAGGTCGGCCTCGTCGTCTACCTCGTCCTCGTGGGCAACGGCCTCGACGACCTCGGCACTGACGAAGTCCGTCTTGAAGCCAAACTCCTCAGCGACCATATCGATCGTCTCTGCGTCCAGACGCATATTGATCGATACCATCAGGCCAATGCTCATACACGTAGCGATGACCTGAGTGACGGGTACGTCCATCATGTTGGCGAGGTCACTGACGGTCACGAACTCGGTGAGCTTCAGTGTCCGGCTCTCTGCCTCGCTACGCTCCTGTGCATCGAGGGCTGCCGAGCGGGCGGCATCACGCTTGTCACGGCGGTGCTTCGCGGACTTGGCTCCCTGCTGGTTCTTGCCCGTGAGGCGGGCGAGGGTCTCCTTGACCTGACGCTGGACATCCTCGTCGGTGACTACGGCCTTCTGTGGGAGTTCCTTCTGTCGCTTAGCCTTGCGTCCCGTCTTCTGTGCTTCGCCAGAGCCCTGACCTGAGCGCGGGGAGCGAGCGTTGGGGTCAGCGGAGCGACCGCCACCACCCTGGTTGCCACCGCCCTTCTGTCCGGGCTTCTTTGCCCCGAGCTCAGCGGCCTTAGCGGCCTCGGCCTTGACGTCTACGGGTCCCTTGCCTACACGGGTACGCTTACGGCTCTTGTCGTTTGCCTTGCTCTTCTTCGCTGGGCGGGTCGAGTCATTGATGGCGTTGAGGTCGATCTTCCCGACGACGTTGAAGCTAATGTTCACCGAGGCCGTTGAGGGGCGGAAGACCTCTCCGTGGGGCTCTGTCGGTGTGGGCTTGTCCTCCGTGGCGGGCTTGCTCTCGGGGCTCTGCTTAGGTTCGCTCTTAGACTCGCTCTTGACCTCACTCTTAGGCTCGCTCTTAGGCGCTTCCTTCTGTGGGGCAGAGGGCTCGGGCTTCTTCTCGGGCTCGGGCTGAGACTTGACCTCTGCCTTGGCCTCGGGCTTTACCTCGGGCTTGGGCTCCGCCTTCTTCTCGGGCTTAGGTTCTTCCTGCTTGGTGACCTTGGCCTCGGGCTGAGGGGCAGGTTTGACCTCTGCCTTGGGCTCATCCTTAGCCTCTGGCTGAGGGGCAGGCTTGGGCTCGGCGGGCTTGATAGAGCCCTTGATGTTGAGGCTCGGACGACGGTCCTCGGGGACGACCGTGTCGATATGGGTGACCTCCCGGGGCTTCTTCTCGGGGGCTTCCTGGGCAGGACGTGGCTCCTGAGCACGCTCCTTGGCAGGGGCAGGGCTCGTGAGCTTGGCGAGGATGGCCTCTAGGCGATCCTTACCGAGGTGCTTGCCGTGCTCCTGGATGAGCTGAGACGCTAGGTCCAGTGAGACCTTGGTATTGGGGTTCACGGCCTCTGCGTTGGGGAAGCCTCTGCGCTCCAGCGAGTCCTTCAGGGAACCAACGCCCACGTTGAGCTCCTTAGATAGGATGAATAGCTTTATCTCCTTTGGCATATACTCTGTTCTCTTCCTCTTGTTTGGTTAAGCTTCTTCTCCCTCTGTGGCGGTGGTGCTGTCGGCATCTGCGCCCTCTTCTTCCTCTCCCTCTTCTACATCCTCATATTCCTCATAGCCCTCCTCTTCGGCCTCTTCGGCGAACTCAGTCTCTAGGACGCGCAGGACATGGTTGAGGGTATCCTCCTCTAGGTCGGAGGTCTCGAGGAGCTCCTCGCGTCCTACTCGGAGTACGGACTTGGCGGTGGTATAGCCCTTCTCCTTGAGCTGGTTGATGACCCAGGCCTCGATCTCGTCGTCGAACTCATCGAGGTAGATATCCTCCTCTACTCCCTCCTCGTCTCTGAAGACCTCGATGCGGTAGCCCGTGAGCTGCTCGGCTAGGCGGAGGTTCGCTGCGTTCTTACCGATAGCCAGCGGTACCTGATCGGGGCGCATGTATACCTCGGCCTGCTTACCCTCCTCGTCGAGGGTGATGGCGAGGGCCTTAGCGGGGCTAAGGGCACGCTGGAGGAAGAGTAGGGTGTTGGAGGTGAAGGTCGTTACGTCGATGTTCTCCCCCTTGAGCTCACGTACGATACTACGGATACGAGACCCATTGACCCCTACGCAGGCGCCTACGGGGTCGATACGATCATCGTAGGACTCTACGGCGATCTTAGCACGCTCCCCGGGCATACGGGCGGCAGCACGGATGGTGATGAGCCCGTCGGCGATCTCGGGGACGTTCAGCTCCAAGAGACGCTTGAGGAACTCGGGGCTGACACGGGAGAGGATGACCTTGGGGTTGCTATTCTCGTTCTCCACACGTGCGATCACGGCACGTACGGTCTCGCCCTTGCGGAAGAAATCGCCAGGGATCTGCTCGCTCTTGGGCATGAGCATCTCGTTGCCCTCGTCGTCGATGAGTAGAGCCTCACGCTTCCACACCTGATAGACCTCGGCAGAGACGAGCTCGCCGACACGGCCGATGAAGTTGTGGTAGAAGTTGTCCTTCTGCAGCTCTAGGATCTTGCTCGCTAGAGCCTGACGGAGGTTGATGACGGCACGACGGCCAAAGGCATTGAAGTCTACGGCGTCCACGAAGTCCTCGTCTAGGGTGACATCGGGGTCAATAGCCTGTGCCTCGCTCAGGGCGACCTGGTGCACAGGGTCGGTGACCTCCTCGTCGGCGACGACGTGGCGGGTACGCCAGATCTCGAAGTCCCCCTTCTTCTCGAGGTTGATGATGACGGAGAAGGTGTCATCGGAGCCAAACATCTTGGAGAGGACATTGCGGAAAGAGTCCTCCAAGACCTGGATCATGGTGTTCTTGTCGATGTTCTTGAGCTCCTTAAACTCGGAGAGTGCCTCGATGAGGCTCGTTGTTTCTTTTTTCTTTGCCATTGGGCTATTTGGGGGTTATTTATACTCGTTAATTAGAAGTGTAGGACACGCTTGGTCTGTAGGACTTCCTCCATGGGGATGGTGAGCGTCCCCTCGACGCTGGTCTTGCGCTTCTTGCCCTCGAGGCGTACGAGGCGGGTGACCAGTAGCTGGATCTCGGTAGGGGTGGCTGCCGTGAGGACACCCTTCTCCTTGATGCCGCCCTTACGTAGCACCTCTACCTCCTGGCCGATAGTGCTGGTGTACTGACGGAGTACCTTCAGTGGGGAGGTGAGGCCTGCCGATCCTACCTCGAGCTCGAAGTCCTCTGCTTCGCGGTCGAGCTGACTCTCGATGTGCTTGGTGAGGGCTACGCAGTCGTCGATATTGATACCGCTCTCTGAGTCGAGCTCTACGACGATGCGGTTGCCTGGGTGTACGGCGGTCTCTACGATGTAGTAGTCGGGGTGGTGCTCAGCGATGTAGGCTGAGACAATCTCCTCTATGGTCGTATGCTGGATCATTGACAATCTTCCTCCTTTACCTTAGTCTGTTGCTATGCTATAAAGCGAACGGAGGAAGCTCCCAGCCTCCTCCGTCGTCTCGTTTGCACTGCAAAGATAATAAAAATCTGTGAGATAACGTCCTCTGCTCGCTGTTCCACTTACCCCCATCGCTACCGCTACCCCTCTATGGTTTCCTGTTATGGTACTTCTCATATCAGCGGATGTAGGAGTGCGGGGACTTTATCTCTGCTCGAAGATATATGTCATGTGTCATGGTAAAGAGCATGCTGTAGGATAGGTGGCGGGAGAGGTACGATGATTCAGATATAGATGTGATATTACTAGATGCGAGATGAGTCTGTCTCTAGTCGGTTACCGTCCCAGTTGTCATCCCAATATGGCTAGATATGATGCGCAGGATATACTCCCTATTTAGCCAATAGGCCATCTTTGGTCGCATACCAAATTTTGTGAGCATTAAATCTCCGGCGTTTCTGGCTTTCGGTCGCACATGACAGATATTCCCAGAGTTTGAGGTCATAAATTCATTGAATATGTCCTTACGAACCTTATCTCGAGTATCCTTCCAGAAATCCTTTGCTAATTCAAGGTCTTGGTGTGGCATAGTCCAAAAGAAAACCTTTTCCAGTGAGGCATTCATATCATCTCCATCTGTATTCTTCTTGAATATCACAAAGAGGAATCGTTTAGTCAAGGTGTTGTGCCAAACAGAGTCTTCCCAGCACTCTTCTTCCATCAAATCATTGTACTTAATTTGAGAAAAGCTCATAGCTTCCCTCAGTGAACCGTTGGGCTCTAAGCGAATAGATTTCTGCTGAATATCGGCTTTCTCGAATTCGCTGATTTTCTTGGTCGTTACTCCAAGTATTGCGCGGATTACACTCATGGAAATAGCTTTTGGATGAGAGTGAATCTGCACACCTAACATCGTTCCTATCTCGTAGATGGTATGCCCATAGTATGGAGAGAATTTCCGCTCTATCAGTTGCTCAAAAGTCTCTCCTTCCATATAATCATCCATAGACCGAACGATACTCTCAATCCTACTCCTTTCTTGCAGAATCCTTTCTCGTCGTCGTGGACTTAAGAAAGCCCTAGAGCCCAGCATCTCAGGATGAGATAATGCATCTAGAATAATCGTGTTTATATACTTGGACTTTAAGGAATAGGCACGTTGGTCGGCTCGAGGTGCTCCTTCTACAAACTGTATCCGTGGATTTGCACCGCCTCTGGAGCCCTTTGTACATGCACCCAAATAGAGCGTATCCCCCTCTGAAAGCGTATGAGCTTGTCCTGCGACAATCTTTCTGTGTATTGTCTCCCAGTCATCTCTGATAATCTTCAAGTCTTCCACAGGGAAGCTCCAGTAGCGTACAATTTCAAAAATGAAATCCCAGAAGCATCTATCTGACTCATGTAGGTAAAACAGCAAGAGTAGCAGACGATTCTTCTTCCAAAAGCTACTTTCTTCAAAGTTCACACTACCCTCACTGACGTAGTCTATGATGTTAAGGACTAAACGCTCCTTGGATACTAAACTCCCATCTCTATCCCTTTTAAGTGGTGTGCACTTCAGCTCGACACCAGCATCAGGAAAGTCTGGAGCAGCAGTCGAATTAGGACTATAATTAAAGTGCATCTCCTCCACACAAACCCCTAGTCTACCCCTGCCCTCGTATGCATTGTCCCTCTCAGGGTAGAGCTCTTTAAGGCTACGCCCCAGTAGGAGCATCGCATGTCTAAGTATATCTTCTTTTGATTGCGGGTCGTAACTCATTGTTGTAACTTCTTAGCGAGCGCAAAACCGATACGCTCAACGATACCTGTGACTAAGGCATTCCCCATAAGAAAGGCTCTCCTAACATCCGATACGCCGTGGGTATGGTTATCAGGGAACATGTTGAGTCGCTCCAACTCGATTGGGAGTAGCCGCCTATAGCGTCCGCTGGGAGTCATGATGACATGTTTCAAGCGGGAGGGGGAGGCTCCTCCTTCGCCTGTCACGATTGTTCGTGACGGCCTATCTAGTGCATCCGGAAAGACCATACTCCCCTCCGAATAGTTGTACTCATAGCCTCTTTTTGAAACCCGTTTTTGACTTTTGCTACCCTTTAAGTATTGCCACCTAGGGAGTTCGTCCTCCGGCACAAAAAAGGATTCTGGTACTTCACTCTCATTGACTAACAAGTCTCCTAATAGGGTGAAGTCTCCATCATAAGAAGCTGCGACCTCCATTGTCCACACATGGCGATGGCTCATTATTCCTGCGTTGGCAAAAGGTGTTGGTCTGCTCTTCTCTGAGCCTTTAGTGATATTGAAACTCTCTGTAATATCGATTAAAGTCCCCGAAATATTGAAGGATGCTTGTTTGGATTTTTGAGGGTGATGCGTGCAAGGAAGAGCCTCTGCCAATATGCCACTGTGGAGAAGCCATTGATAAGGCTTGTCCTCCACTTGACTCCAAAGTCGAGCTGTAGAGGTGTCCTCTCTGTAGGCTACGATATAGGTACGCCTACGTCTTTGTGGCATGCCATATTCAGCTGCATTAACGATTCTCCACTCCACAATATAGCCTAAGTCAGAAAGGGATGCCAGAATAATCGCGAAATCTCGCCCCCTCTGTTGAGCTGGTGAACTTAGTAGTCGGTCAACATTCTCTAGAATAAGATAACGAGGAGCTTTTCCTCCTTTGTCTCGCAAAATGCGGTGTATTTGCCACCAAAGAACACCTTTCTTTCCTTCTATGCCTTTTGAGTTAACGAGGGTGGTTGCAACAGAGTAGTCTTGGCATGGGAATCCGCCACAGAGTACGTCAGCCTCAGGTATCTCTGTGCTTGGGATGTCCATGATGTTTTTGTTGCTATGCCCCTCTATGCCAAAACGATTGCAGTAAATTATGGAGGCATCCTGCCTCTGGGTGCTAGGTTCCCATTGATTACTCCAAATAGTTTTGAAACGGCTAGATGCTTTCTCTAGGCCTATACGAAATCCTCCGACTCCAGCAAAAAGCTCGATAACTCGGATATCGTCCTTACCAAGAAGAGCTGTTTCCTCTCCAAACAGATTTTCAGATATATCTATTTTCCTCTTATACATCTCCTATTAAGGCCTACATTAGGAGGGTCGGTAGATGCATACATGCTCTACTTAAGAGTTATGCTCTATACCCCTCCTGTTGTCTCAATGTACACTATACCTGCAATACAAAGAAACTACCCTAGGAAGCATGATTTCTCTATCTTGCAAAATATCCTCAGTGAACTAGTGATTATTATTTATGTAATTACTTATCTCCTTGACTTGAATTGTAGTGCGAAGATACAGCATCCCCAAGATATATCTTTTCTCTCCTCGCTAACTCCCTCTGTATCGGTGGTATAGAAAGGGGGGCTGCGCTCTTACCTAGAGCCCTCTTGCGCTCTCGGTAAGAACGCATCAGCGCTCTCGGTAAGAGCGTGTGAGGGCTCTCGGTAAGAGCGCAAGTGGGCTCTCGGTAAGAGCGTCGGTGCGGTATAAGTAATGAGTCTGTAGAGGGGGTGGGGTGTACGCTAATCCCGCCTCGGAATGGGAGCTGTCGCTCATGCCCTCGGGGCACTCACTTCTGTCTCTGGGAAGGCTTCGCTCGTGTCCCTTCGGAGGCTTCGCTGGTGCCTCGTCGGAGGCTTCACTAGGGTCTCTGGGGAGGCTCAGCTTTGATCTCAGGGGAGGTCTCGCTTGAGTCCTCCGAAGGGTAGAGGCCTTGTACCCCGAGGGGGTATCGTCGGTCTCTCCTCGGGAAACGGGATGAGCGGATTGGGCAGAGTTCGTTATCTTTGTGCGCTACTTCGCTCTGTCTCGCCCGCTTGTGTGCTACACTAGGGGGGCGAAGGGGAGCGTTATCCTTGCAGATGTTCAGACGCAGAGACTCTAGTCGCAGGCTCGCTCTCGGGGTTGTCGCCCTCATGAGCCTAGTAGCCTGCGCTACCCGACATAGGACTCCCTCTCGATCCACTAAGGCCTCCTCGGCTCTAGTGAGCGACTCTGTGTCCACACGTAGGGATAGCGTCAGCACACTCGAGCAGCTCCGCTCCTTCCTCGGGGTAGATAGTCTCGGTACGGACAGCCTCAGACAGTTGGCTCACTCTGGGCGGATCGGTAGAGGTGATAGTCTGCGCTCTCGGGACACGCTCGGGCATGTCATCGACTCACTCATTGATAGCCTCGGGGATGGTCTGGGGCAGGATAGCCTTCGCCAGGCACAGGCTCGCATGGATAGCCTAGAGGCGGTACGTAAGCGCAAGACCTCCGAACCCTTCGACGACATCATCGCCTACAAGGCACAGGACTCGATGGTGCTCCTCGGGCAGAACCTCGCCTACCTCTTCGGCCCTAGTACGGTAGACTATAAGGACAAGGGGCTGGAGGGGAACTTCATGCGCATGAACACCGATAGCTCCCTGATCTTCGCCCACTATACGATCGACAGCGCTGGGAAGGCGACGGCCTTCCCCAAGTTCAAGGACGGAGGGGAGAGCTACGAAGCCAAGAGCCTAAACTACAACTTCAAGACCAGCAAGGGCTTCATCACGGGCGCAGTGACCCAGCAGGGCGAAGGCTACATCACGGCCGAGCGTACCAAGCTGATGGACAACAACTGCCTCTACATGGAGAACGGGCGCTACAGCACGTGTGACAATCACGAGCACCCGCACTTCTACTTCATGCTCACCAAGGGGAAGGCTCGCCCGCAGAAGAATGTCGTGGCAGGCCCTTCGTACCTCGTCATCGCTGACGTACCCACACCGATCGGCTTACCCTTCGGCTTCTTCCCCTTCAACAAGAGCTATTCCTCGGGGATCATCATGCCTAAGTATGGGGAAGAGACCCAGCGAGGCTTCTACTTACGTGAGGGAGGCTACTACTTTGCCTTTAACGACTACGTGGATCTAGCCGTCACGGGAGACTGGTACAGCCTAGGCTCTTGGGGCGTCAATGCACGATCGAGCTACCGTAAGCGCTACCGCTACAATGGGAACCTAAACCTCAGCTTCCTGACCACCAAGACCGGCGAGCGGGATGTCGCTGGAGACTTCACCCAGAGCAAGGACTTCCGCATCAATTGGACCCATAGTCAGGATGCGAAAGCCAGCCCTAACTCCACCTTCTCAGCGAGCGTAAACTTCTCCACCAGTAGCTATAATCACAATTCGCTCAATACCCTCTACAACCCGCTCGTAGCTGGACAGAACACAAAGAACTCGTCCATTAACTACAGTCACACCTTCGCTGGCACACCATTCCGCCTATCTGCCTCCATTGACGCTACGCAGACCTCGGTAGACTCCATGGTCTCCATGAGCCTACCGAACCTCTCAATCAGCATGAATCGTATCTATCCCTTCAAGCGAAAGAAGCGTGTCGGGGCAGAGCGCTGGTACGAGAAGATCAGCATCAGCTACTCGGGGCAGTTCCGCAATAGCATCTCCACGAAGGAGAACCGCCTCTTCCAGGCCAACATCA
>ERZ772764.1750-NODE-1750-length-13378-cov-4.591684_pt1 | contig 13378 bp, 15 predicted proteins | sample MGYA00512163_ERZ772764 | MGnify/ENA primary metagenome ERZ772764 (study PRJEB29015, sample SAMEA2737903) | human oral metagenome | biome: human oral; feature: human-associated habitat; material: dental | place: China | collected 2094 ... | reverse complement strand
TTGGAACGTGGTCGGCAGAAGGTGGAATCATGGTCCTTGTAGCCTGCTGTACGCAACACGACGTGTCCCGAAGCTCTGATCAGCTTAGAAACAAGTCACCTGAAGAGCCCATAGAGGTGCATCCAGACGTTGAGGTTGTGCATCTCGTCTCAGACGGTGGCGAGCTGGATCTTTTCGAGTGGGACGCAGTACGCCCCGTCCGTGCCGATAGTTCGTCACAATCCGTCCTTTGATAGGCTGAGGCAGCTTGCTTATATCGCGCAGGTCTCGCTGCCGTTATCGTCGGGCGCCGGATTGTCTTTCTGGCACACGACTTCGCCTGCCCGTACTATACTTTGATACTTTGTTAGGTTCGCCGATAAAGGAGGAAGCATGGCGGAGAAGCCAGAGTGGGTCAAGAGCTTCGCCAGGCCCAGGGGCACCGAGATCAAGCACATACGGGGGCACTGGTACCTCTATGAGAGGGGCAGTATCTACGACCCCAAGATCAAGAGGAGTAGGAAGAAGTCGGGACGATGCCTCGGCAAGATCACGCCCGAGGGACTTGTCGCCAGCGTCAGCCGCAAGGAGAGGGCCGAGCGTGCGCGGGTGGCAGGCTCCACGGCTGCTGGGTGAGGCACGGATCCGGTAGGGGTTGGGCACGCGGGTGCAAGTCATCTCGGACGTCGTGGAAGTGGGCGTCCCGATCCTGGCTGGTGGGCCGTGTCGGTTCAGGTTGGGGCTGGGGTACTCTGCGAGAGGCTTGGGGTGGACCTGTCAGACCACTCCTTCCTCAAGAGAAGGGTCGGTAAGCCAGACTCGCGAGCGAGAGGCGGTATCCACACGTGGTTTTGGACGCTTTGTCCTCGCTTGCTTCTTCTCCCCTCATCTTAGGATGCTTCGTGAGTTCGTGTGGGCAGGTGGTTGCGTCACTGTTCCGGTGGCGTGGGCCTCAGGTCCGAGCACCCTGGCATCACGGGGGCCATGGGGCCGTCGATGTCGTGGGACCCGTGACACCGCCCGGTCGCGCGAGCCCAGTCTTGTCGCCCGCCGCCCGGGTGCGGGCACCTGCGGGGTCGGCTTGCCCCCAGGGGCAAAGAGTGTACACAGATTGGCTAAAATGGTCTCTTGGAGCTGTTTCGGACCATTTGTGTACACTGTTGCGCCGTTGTGGACAGACGTGGGGGCGCAGGAGTGTACACAGATCGGCGAAAATGGTTCCTCGATACCGTTTTGGGGCACTTGTGTACACTGTTGCGACGCGAGGATCGCGCGAGCTGCGTCGGGTGGCACGAGCGCCTCAACCGCCATGGCGTGCCGGCGGCGATCCCCCATCGGTGGCCGCCTCTCCCTTGGTCGGAAAAACAGGCTTTGCGCGAGTGGTGCCGTCGCTAGGTTGGCATCTTCGCCGAGACAGCAACCCATGCAAACCCCCGAGGAACCGTTTGTGTTCTGCCTAGTAGTGGAGGCCCTGGTGCCGCCTCGGGGCGCACGCACGCCTTGCGCGGCCCGGTCGTGCGCTCGGCCGCGAGGGCCTCCCCGGGGGCGAGACGCCGCCCGCAGGGCAAGGTGACCGGCCAGCCCCGTCACCGGGCGCCGCGGGCTATGCCGCCCGTATGGCGGTTCGTGTCGCGCCGGCCTCATCTCGCCGCGCTCGAGAGGGAGGCGTCGAAGTGCTCTCCGGCAAGGGTCCCCAAGGGTCGTCGGATGACGTCAGCTGCCGGGAAGTGGACAGGTTCTCCAAGGGCCGGGAGGAACGCCACGCCTGGTCCGGTCGGTACGCGGCCGAGGCCCGCAACCCCCCGCCCAGGACGGGGAGGGCCGAGCGCGAGCGCGTGGCCTCGTGGTTCGGGGCGAACCCCACGATCGGGTCGGGGGCGCACTCCCGGCAGTCGGGCAACAGCAGCGCCAAGGTCCGCTACGACCGGCCGCAGGGCGTCGCGCCGCTGCCCTAGGTGGCGGAGATGATCGACGCCGGCGGCGAGGTCGTTGGGAGGGCCTCTCGCGTCGCTGCAGCCCGTGGCGACCGGCGCAGGGCCTGCCGGGCCGTGGGGGAGGAGATCCCCTGGGATACGGTGAGCTTGCGCCACCCGCGCCGAGCCCCCCCTTCGTCCGTCGCGTCCCGGGAGTCCACAGAGGCGTTGGTGGGGGGCGGTCATCTCAGACGGTGAGGGAGTAGGGCCTTCCTTTGTGCCTTGTCGGATGGGCGGCGTAAGGCTGCGGTCGTCTCGAGTCAACAAGTTTTCCCCAAAATTTCAGCTGCTTCCAAGAATGAGCAGTCTGTTAAAATTTGTTGCGCATGTAATGCGGCTCACAGTCTCATTGGGGAAGCGGTCTATGAAGCACTCGGAGTTTGTCGATTTGGAAGTCAGTCCGACGGAGGCCCAGGCGCTCCTTATAGATTTTGAGAGCGTGGCCGTTGCCATGCGCATGCCGCGCACACTGCGTGACTCGCCGCCAAAGGGGTCCGTCACGCCCGATGGCGTGAGCATCACGTCTGCGGGAATGTGCCTGATTGGCCGGCTGCCCAAAGAGGTGTGTCGATGATCAAGCTCACTACCATGACCGTCCAGCTCATTGACTGCAGGCCTGACGGCATACGCATCTGCCACGTGGAGGGCGAGTCCCTCATCACGGTCGTCGTCCCACGGGATCTGCTCTCTAAGGCGAAACAGCTGCCTGATATTCCCAAGCGCGGCATCTACTACCTCCTTGATGAGGGGCACGGTGTCATCAGTCGCGTCTACGCAGGGCAGCCGACGCAGGGGCTGCGGCGGCTTGACGCGCACAAGTCTGCCAAGGACTTCTGGAACACGTCAGTCATGTTTTTGGATGACGAGGTGAACATTGACCGAGACGTTCTCGATGCCCTCGAGGCGAATGCCATCGACTATGTGCGCACGCACGGCTCCTACGAGACCGACAACTCCGACACACCTCAGCCTTATGTGAGTCCCTACAAGGAGCAGACCGTCCAGAGCCTGCATCGGAGCATCCTCTTCAGGATGGCGGCTCTCGGCTACGACCTCAACCGCATCGAGGACGTCCCCCCTCGCCCAAGAGCCAACTATGTCAGGCGGCATGATGGACCAGGCTACGAACTCAGCCGCATCGAGGATGTCCACTCTTCCGAGGACAAGCTCTTCCACACGAGGAAAAAAGGCGTTGTTGCCACGGGACGCTATGACGAGCGCGCTGACACATTTGTCGTGTTGGCTGGCTCGCAGGTGGATCTCTCCCGGCCCGTGCTCAAGAGCCCCATTGCCGCAGGCAGAAGGCGTGAGCTCTTTGGCGATGCGGAAGGAATCTGCCTTCTGGGGGACAATCAGAGCTTCAACAGCCCGAGCGCGGCGGCGGTGTTCGTGCTGGGTGGTAGCCAGAACGGCTGGATCGAGTGGATAAACGACCAGGGCCAGACCCTCGATTACGTTTACCGCAGGAAGAAGGACTGAGAGGCACATGAACAAGCAGCAGCTCGCGGCTAAGATCTGGGCGTCGGCTAACCAGATGCGCTCGAAGATCGAGGCCTCAGAGTACAAGGACTATATCCTCGGTTTCATCTTCTACAAGTTCCTCTCCGACAAGGAGGAGCGATTCCTGGCCGAGAATGACTTCGATGCGGATGCGATGTCATGCGTCACCGAGGATGACGCTGAAGTGCTGGCTTTTGTGCGAGATAATCTTGGCTACTTTATCGCTGCTGGCGACCTGTACTCTTCTTGGCTCGATAAGGGCAGCGACTTCGACGTGTCCGACGTGCGCGACGCGCTCTCGACTTTTGAGCGGCTCGTGAGGCCCTCGTACAAGAACGTCTTCGATAGGGTTTTCGAGACGCTGGAGACCGGTCTCTCCAAGCTGGGTGAGACGTCCGGCGCCCAGACCAAGGCCATCAGCGCCCTTCTGCAGCTCATCCGCGTAAGCTGGAAAAGCTTAGGGCGCTCAAGCTATCTCTCCTTCAGAAGACGTTCGTCTAAGCCAATGCTCGATCGAGGAGGCCTTCAATGGATCGCAAGCGCGTGATTGACGAGTCGATACACTCCGGCGAGATGGAGGGCGCCTACGTGTCGGCCGAGTTTCGCGAGGACGCCGACGAGTACGTGAGGGGGCACATCCCCATAGAGGAGCTTGTGCGTAGGACGAAGCGTCGCTGGGAGCCTGACCGGGAGGGAAGGGGGTCCCATGCCTGACGGGCTCGTCGATCCCTACATCGATCTGCGGACGGGCGTGCTGCGAAATCTTGTGGGCGCAGGAACGTGGGACGGGCTGCGCAACGCAGAGGGCGAGTTCGTCGCGATGCGCATGAGCGAGTTCTTGGGGGAGCTTCCCCTGGAGCCGACGGGCACGCTCGATGACCTGAGGTGCATTCATCGCTGGCTGTTTCGGGACGCGTGCGACTGGGCGGGGGAGGTCAGGACCATCGAGATCCGCAAGGCCGGCGAGGGGGCGCAGTCCTTCCAGCCTTCCGCGAACATGCCGAGGGGCATCGCATGGGCGCGCAGCGAGTTGGAGAAGGACAACTTCCTCGTGGGCCTGGCCTCCAGGCGGTTCCCCAGTCGCATAGCCTACCACTATGACAACTACAACTTTGTGCACCCCTTTCGTGAGGGCAATGGGCGGACGCAGCGGTTGCTCTGGACTCTCGTCTGCCATAATGCGGGTTACGACCTCGACTGGAGGGGCGTTTCCGGTGCAGAGAATGACGAAGCGAGCCGTCTGGCGGCCGAGGACCGTGACATGGGTGCCCTCGTGTCCATCTTTTCTAGGATCGCCGCACCGTGCGACCCCTCGGTGCCTATCAACGCCGGCCTGGTGCAGGTCGGCCATCTTGGCGGGTAGGGAGTCATGCGGGTCACGATGCGGCGCAAGCTCGAAAGGTCCGGGATATCCGGGTGGTCTTCCTCCGGAAGACGCGCACATGGGTTATGAAACGTCAGGAAGTCACTACTCGGTAGCATGTTCGCGTGAGGGGGTCGGGAATGGAGAACCAGGATATCGAGTACAAGGCGGTCTGGCGCGATGAGTACCTGCAGTGGCTCTGTGGGTTTGCCAATGCCCGTGGCGGCACCATCTACGTAGGCATTGCCGATGACGGTGAGGTGGTGGGGGTCAAGAACGCTGACCGTCTGCTTGAGGATATCCCCAACAAGGCCATCGCCGCACTCGGGATCATCCCCTATGTGCAGCTTCATAGGGAAAACGGCAGGGAGTTTCTCGAGATAAGCATCGAGCCGCAGGATTTTCCCATCAACTGCAAGGGACGCTACTACCTGCGGTCCGGCGCCACGAACCAGCTTTTGCGAGGCGTCGGCCTCGATACCTTCCTTCTGCGCAGACGGGGACGGACCTGGGACAGCGTGCCCGTGCCGAACGTGCGGGTGCAGGACCTGAGCCGAAAGGCCATGGACTCCTTTTTGGGAGAGGCGCGAGGTGGGGGTCGCATGCCCGATGACGTCGCAGGTGATGACGCAGAGTCGCTGCTGCGGAGCCTGCACCTGCTGGAGGGTGGCCGGTGCACCAACGCTGCAGTGCTGCTGTTCCATCCAGATCCCATGGCTGTGTTTTCCAGCTGCTTCGTTAAGGTCGGCTACTTCGACGGGTCGGAAATCCTCTTTCAGGATGAGGTTGGAGGACCCATCATAGAGCAGGTCGACAAGACGCTCGATCTGCTCTATGCCAAGTACTTGCGGGCGAGGATCGACTATGATGGGGCGCATCGCGTGGAGCGGTTTCCGTTTCCGCGCGCGGCGGTACGCGAGGCCGTGGTCAACGCTGTCGTTCACAGAAACTATGCCTCGACCTCACCGATACAGATTCGCGTCTGTGATGACTGCCTGCAGATCGGCAACGCATGCATACTTCCGGAAGGCTGGACGGTGGACGACCTATTGGGCTTTCATGAGTCAGAGCCACACAACCCCAAGATCGCGCACGTCTTCTTCTTGGCTGGCCTCATCGAGAGATGGGGTCGTGGCGTGCAGCGGATCTTCAGCGCCTGCAAGATCGATGGCGTCGAGTCGCCCCTGTACCGCATGGTGGGGAACAGCCTGCAGATAGTGTTCACCGCCCCTGCGGATCGTGTGATGAGGATTGGCGTGCAACAGTCAGATCCTGGTGATATCGCGACTCATGTTCACGCAGATGACAGGGACGGTGCCGTACTGACGCGACTTGGCGCGACTTGGCGCGACTTGGCGCGACTTGGCGCGACGTACCCGGATTTTGGCCATCGCCTCATGGAGGCGTGGGACGCGCTTTCCGCAAGGGACCGGGGCATTCTCGGGCAGCTCGCGACTGACGGCCCAACTCGGACGGCCGACCTGTCGGATAGCTTGGGAGTCTCGTTGCGAACCGTGCAGAGGACGATGAAGAAGCTTGCGGTGATCGGTCTGGTCTCCTTGCAGGGAAAGGCGAACGAGAGCCGCTATTACCTGAATGTCGATAGCGGGAAGGGCGAGTGATGGCGGACATCTTTACCTCTGAGGCCGAATTCGAGGCGGCCGTGGTCTCTGGTCTCCAAGACCACAGCTGGAAGGGCGACGTGCTGCGCAGACCCACCGAGCAGATCCTCCTGGACAACTGGGCGCACACCCTCTACGAGAACAATAAGGGAAACAGGCGGCTGAACGGATGCCCGCTCACCCAGGGTGAGATGCAACAGGTGCTGGAGCAGGCCACAAGGCTGCACACGCCCATGAGGCCCAACGGCCTCATCAACGGAAGGGCCGTCTCCATCACTTGTGGCAACCCTGATGACGTCGGACACTTCAACCGCGAGGTGAGCCTGTACATATACGACCGTCGCGACATCGTCAGCGGCAGGAGCGTCTACCAGATCGCTGAGCAGCCCATCTTCAAGGCGAGGTCCGCCCGACTCAACGATCGCCGTGGTGACCTGACCCTTCTCATCAACGGCATGCCGCTCATCCACATCGAGCTCAAGCGCAGCGGCGTGCCCGTCTCCCAGGCGTGCAACCAGATAGAGAAGTACGCCCACGAGGGCGTGTTCACCGGGCTCTTCTCGCTCGTGCAAATCTTCGTGTCCATGGAGCCCGTCGAGACGGTGTACTTTGCCAACCCCGGCAAAGGCGGCGACTTCTCGCTCTGCCGCTTCCACTGGGCGTTCAGTCGCTCGACGAGTACCGCAACTTCGCCAGAGACTCGACCACGGTTCAGGCCACGCAGGACACGGACGTGTTGCGCTTCCGCCTCAAGAGCGATGATTCGACCGACACGCTGATCGCGACCTCCATCCAGAAGATGAGCAACATCCACGAGCGGGACGGTGGCATGACCGAAGCCGATCTGGAGCGCGTGCGCGAGAAGCACATCGTCTTCATCGTGGACGAATGTCACCGCTCGACCTTCGGAGAGATGATGCAGACCATCCGTCGCACGTTTCCCACAGCCATGCTCTTCGGCTTCACGGGCACGCCCATCCAGGACGAGAACCAGAAGAAGATGAACACGACCATAGACGTGTTCGGCGATGAGCTGCACCGCTACAACATAGCCGACGGTATTCGCGACCACAACGTGCTCGCCTTTGACCCGTACATGGTGTGATTGCGACCGCATATGCGCGAGCAGTTCTGCCTTGATCATCATGCACCTCTCCCAAGCCGTCTCTCAAAGAGAGTCTAAGCTCCCCTGCACATTCCCTGAAGCTATGGAGGGCGCCCTCGTTTTCAGCTCCTGTGAGCGTTGAGTTTTCCCCTTGAGTGGTATTTTCCGAAATTCTCCCTTGACCCCATGACAGTAATAAGTAAATTAGCTAATTAGCGAATGAACTAATAATATGGGAGAAACAACAACACGAAAGGAAAGGAAGCCATGGAGAAGAAGCTCGGGTTGTTCCCGATGGTTGCGTCGATCCTCGCCGGCATGATCGGTTCGGGTGTGTACGACATCGCATACCAGCTGGGCAGCGTTGCCTCGCCGGGCGGCGCCATCGTGGCATGGGCGACATGCTTCGTGGGTATGCTCATGTTCATCATGTCTCTGCAAAACCTGCTCGATAAGGAACCTGATGGCGATGGCATGTATATCTATGCCCGCCGGCTTGCCGGACCATTGGGTGAGTTCATGAGCGGTTGGGGATACTGGCTGTCCGGATGGATCGGTAACATCGCCTTCGCAACCATGATGATGATCGCGCTGGGTACGTTCTTCCCGGTGCTGGGCGATACGGGAACCAGCTGGCCTTCGATTGCCATCGCATCGGTCGTCATGTGGGGTATCTTCCTGCTCATCAACCGCGGCGTGGAAAATGCGATGGTCGTCAACGCGGCTCTCACCGTGTTGAAGGTCGTACCGCTGCTCCTCTTCTTCGTGGTGACCGTCACAAGCTTCAGCCTCGGGGTGTTCACCAAGGATTTCTGGACAAACTTTGCTGGCAATGCTGCGGCGGCGGGGACGGGGTTTGACCTCGGCTCCGTGTTCTCGCAGGCAACTAATTCCATGCTTTCCATCATCTGGCTGTTTATGGGCGTCGAGGCAGCGGCACTCATGTCCGGGCGTGCGAAGAGCAAAGCCATCGCCTCTAGGGCTTCGATCCTCGGGCTTGTCACTGGTACGGTGGTTCTTTTCATTATTTCGATGCTTCCCTACGGCATCATGCCTGCCGACGAGTTCGTTGCCCTCGGTGAGCCCTCCGTAGGTCAGATGCTCGTCCAGTTCATCGGGCCTATCGGTGCGTCGTTGGTACAGGCGGCGACGATCCTGTCGATCTTCGGTTGCTGGATCTCGTATACGCTCATGCCCACGGAGTCCACACAGATCCTTTCCGAGCATGGACTTCTTCCCGCACGATGGGCAAAGAGGAACAAGCAGGGAGTTGCCACATATTCGCTGTTCCTCACCACCTTGCTTTGCCAGGTCATGCTCTTCTCGATGCATTTCACCGAGGATGCGTATAACTTCGGTTTCAGCCTTTCCAGCTCTGCGATCCTCGTCACATGGGTCATGGTGACCGCATACAACCTTGTTCGCTCGATCAGGCATCGCGAAGAGCCGGGAAGCCTGAAGAGCATCGTCGTGGGGGCGGTGGGGACCGCATATATGCTCTATGCGATGTTTATCTCGGGATTCGTGTACATCCTCCTGCTCTGCGCTCCGTTTGCAGTCGGCTTCGTCTTCTATTATCAGGCGCGCAAGCAGGCCGGAATGGAGAAGGTGTTCAACGGCGCAGAGAAGGTGGCAGTGGCAGTCGTGATTGCCATTGCGGCGGTGGGCATCTTTGCCTACGCAACCGGCCTCGTGTAGTCCGGTCGACGGCTGCCGTGCGGACACATCGCAGGTATCGCCGCATATGGGCGGCGTCGTACGCGAACAAGCGATAGAAGGCAGATTATGAGAAGGAGGAATGAAATGAGTTCGATCCATGTGTACTCTGAGGTGGGAACGGTCAAGAAGATCATAATTTCCCGCCCGTCCCGGTATTTCGACGCCGTGCGGCCCGACTCCAGGGAGTTCCAGCTTATCGACGATGTGGTCTGGGCGGAGCAGGCCTCCAAGGACCACGATGTTTTCGCCGGCCACCTCAGAAGCGTTGGCGCAAAGATCGTCTACCTCGAAGATATGTTCGAAAAATCCCTAGGGAATGAGAACGACCGCAGGAGATTCCTCGACGAGTACATGGACGAGGACCTCGTCTTTGATCCGGCGAAAAGAGAGCAGATCACTGGCTACCTCATGCCGATGTCAGCCCATGATTTTGCAGCTGCTGTCATGGCGGGTATCGAGAAGAAGGATCTTGGGAACGTCGAGAAACCCAAGGGTCTGGTGGACATCCTGCCGGATGACACGCCCGATGACCCCTATGCCCTGCATACCTCCTGCAACTTTATCATGTGCCGCGATCCGGGCTGCTCGGTAGGCTCAAACTTCACGATCAACCGCTTCGTCCAGCGCACCCGCAATCTCGAGACGGTCGTCTGGAAGCATATCTTCGAGAATGTGGAGGAGTTGGCAGGAGACGCGAGGCTGCTCCATACCAACGACGTCCGCGGCGGGACGATCGAGGGTGGCGATATCTGCATCCTCTCACCGGAGGTCATAGCCATCGGGCACAGCTGCCGTACGTGTCCCCAGGCCATCGAGGAGTTCGCGACTAAGGTCCTCTCGAGTGGTGACAGCTTCGAGAAGGTTGTCGTGTTCGAGATCCCCAAGGGGCGCGCCTGGATGCACCTCGATACCGTCTTTACGCAGGTCGACATCGACAAGTTCACCTACTATCCGGGTATCATCGGCGGGCTCAGGCTCTACGAGCTTACGCTGGATCCCAAGGGCGAGCTTAAGGTTGCCTGCTTAGAGGAAGAGTTGGGCGGGGCCCTGAAGCGCCTGCTGCACCTTCCCGCAGCTGACCTCATTCCCTGTGCCGGAGGCGATCCCCACTGGGCCGCCTACGAGCAGTGGTCAGACGGATCCAACACCTTAGCGGTAGCTCCTGGTGTTGCCATCACCTACGACCGTAACTGGCGTACCAATGAGGAGCTCGACCGACATGGCGTTGAGGTGCTCACCGTTCCCTCCGGGGAGCTCTGCCGTGCCCGCGGCGGTCCCCGTTGCATGAGCATGCCCCTCGTTCGAGAGGACCTTTGACGACAAGCAGCACAGTATTGGTAGTGACAGCCATTTGAAGGGAACAAAGAGATGATCACCAAAAAGGATTTTGTCGACGTCCAGGACTTCACTAAGGAAGAGTTCCTTGAGATGCTCCATATGATTCGCCTCCTTAAGGAAGCTGATCAGAAAGGCATTCAACTTCCTCTGCTCAAAGGCCAGACCCTTGCCCTGATGTTCGATCAGCCCTCCACCCGCACACGCGTCTCCTTCGAATCTGCGATGGACAAGCTCGGTGGTGGTGCTCTCTATCTCGAGACCAAGACCATGCATGTCGGCGAGGGGCGGGAGACCCTAAAGGACACCGCGCTTGTCCTCTCCGGCATGGTTGACGCCATCGAGATAAGAAACGAGAGCCATGAGGGCATTGTCGAGCTTGCCAAGTGGGCGACCGTGCCGGTATTCAACGGCATGTCCTCCGCCCACATGCATCCCACGCAAGCGCTCTGCGACCTCTTTACCATCGTCGAGAACCTTCCGGCCGGTAAGAAGCTCGAGGATGCCAAGGTCATGTGGATCGGTGATAACTCCTGCGATCATAACCCCGATAATCTGCACATCGGTGGCGTTTGCCGCTCAAACGCCCTCATCGCCTCCATCATGGGGTATGACTTCATCTCCTGCTCGCCCAAGCCTGCGAAGATGCTCCCCGAGGATGTCGCGCTTGTCGAGGCGAACTATGGGAAGTCCGGGGGGCACTTCATTCAGACTGACGATCCGTATGCCCATGTCGGCCAGGTCGATTTCATCATCACTGACGCCTGGTGGTATCACGGTTCCGATAACCTGAAGGACAAGAAGATCGAGGAGTTCTTCCCCAAGTACTCCGTCAACGACGAGCTTATCGCTGCAGCTCCCGAGTGGGTTAAGGTCATGCACCCATTGCCCGGCAACCGTGGCTTTGAGATCGCCGAATCTGTTTGGGATGGTCCGCACTCCCTGCTGATAGAGCAGGCGGCGAACCGTTTCCACACCCAGAAGGGCCTGCTTACGACCTTCATGTATCCGCGTGTGCGCGAGCAGAAGGAGGCGCTTGTCCGGCACTACACCGCCGAGGTCGAAAAGGCCCTCACGCAGACGGTCGACAAGGTCGCTGGTACCCACTACGAGGCCTAGCCTCTGCAATGCCATGCACTGAAAACGCTTGAGCCTGAGGATGGCTTGCTCAGTCCGCCCGTGGGTTTCTCCGTAGGATCCACGGGCGGATTTTTGTCGGATATGCTGGACTCGAGCACAGAATCTGCCTAAACGGATGCGCCAGAGGAATCCCGCTTAGCCAACTACCTGCATGTCGCATATCATGAGAAGGCTTGAAGCATCACAGTGGAATCGGGAAGCCGTATGGCCGAGGTGAGAGAACATGTTGATAGGGTCTGAAAGTGGGTCTCCCGAACAGGCATTTACCCTTGAGGTTAAATACAGCCCTACCGTTGAGATGGCTGCAAGTCTCAACTCGCTTGCATCCGGTGATGCCAACGCCCCTGGTCATGAGTGGACATCGGATGTCCGATCGAGGTTCAGCCCCTCGGAGCTGGACGAGTTCAAGTTCCTCTCAAATGCGAGCGCGCAGTGGACCCTGGTCATGGATCTGTTCTGCTATCTCGAGCGTTCGAACATCACCGATATGGTTCGTTTTCTAACCGACCTAAAAGAGCTCGACGATGTCGACTTCTCTTTCTGCATGCTTTCGGGCTTGGTGTCCCGCAAGGAGATTCGAGGGCTCATCTTTGACCCTGAACGCATTGCCAGCTGGCATGACAAGGATGTCGAGCATTGGATCGGGCTTGAGATTGCCGCCCGCATCCTTTCGAATCCCGCCGAGCTGAAGCTGAGGCTCGCCGAGTTCCTCCTGTGGTATTGGGATGCTGCTTTTTCCGGGATCTGGGAGGCTATCGGCGTGCTCGAGATGGACAAGGTCAGGTCCGAGCAGGCGATTCTTGGGGGAGTTGATCCGGAGCAGTATCTGGAGTTCTGCAACGAGCGTCTCCATGTCAGCGATGGCGCAGTGACCATAGACCGCGATGGAACCAAGACGTACGAGCGTTCGTCCTTCTCGTTCGTGGATGTTTTTTTGTCGGCCTTTATCGGCAAGGCCATGATGGTCAATTGCATCGAAGGTCGTCTGACCGTATACAAGGGCTTCGACCTTTCCGCTTCCCGTAAAACTGTGGCGGATGAGCAGCTGTTCGGCTTCATACGCGCTATCAATGGTGAGACCAAGATGCGAATCCTGTCGGAGCTCCGCAAGGAACCGAAGACGACCAAGGAGCTGAGCGATATCTTGGGAATTGCCCCCAGTACGGTCTCGGTTCATCTGAAGATGATGCGCGATGCCGAGCTCATCTATCCCCAGAGGGTGCAGAACGCAGTCTACAACCGCTTCCTCTACGAGAACTACCAAGCATTTCTTGCCTTTCTCATGGGCTATTTCGGGTAGCTGCCTGTTTTTGCGAAGATATCAACCCACAAAAGCGATAGCCCGAGAAAGCAAGTTGTCTTTGGAAGCCTCGATATGGATCTGACAATTGAGGTCGATCGAGTTTTTCTGTAACGGCGGGACGCCTTCCGGAAAACTTCCTCACCAACCCGGGTGGCACTGGAGCGAATCGAGTTGTGGCCGTGGCTAAGGCTGGGGTCAGGACTCCTCTTGTCAGAAGCGTGGGCACTGGTGCCTTTATCGACCAGCTCCTCGCTCGGGTTGCCTTACATGGAAGTCACCGCCCGTCGAGCCCGGCATACAGCTCGTCGAGCGTGACGAGGCAAAGGTCCGCCCTGTCTG
>ERZ772764.1748-NODE-1748-length-13379-cov-19.337811_pt1 | contig 13379 bp, 17 predicted proteins | sample MGYA00512163_ERZ772764 | MGnify/ENA primary metagenome ERZ772764 (study PRJEB29015, sample SAMEA2737903) | human oral metagenome | biome: human oral; feature: human-associated habitat; material: dental | place: China | collected 2094 ... | reverse complement strand
TTGTTTTTATCGAAAAATACTCTTTTCAGCAGGCTCGATACTATTGCTGCTCGGTAAGCGACCTTATAGACGAGGCTAAACTGGCTTACATTGGCGGCAGACGATGTGTTGGTATCGTGGCGGCGATAGTCGATGAGCGTATCGTGATGGAAATAAACCTTGCCGTAATATTCGGCAAGTAGTCCGAGCCATATATCGTGCGGTACTGAAGCATCGGGCATCGGAAGTGCCTTGCCGAGCAGTCGGCGGTCGAATGCCATACAACATCCGAGGTACGAACACTTAATAATATTCCGTACTATACCGCGAGCCGACTTGTTTGTACGGAAATATGAGTCGTTTATCACCTCGCCGATGTTGTCTATCAGTCGGCAGTCGTGTAGCATAAGCAGGCAGCCCTCTCGGCGGAATGCGTCGATGGTGTCGTGTATCTTATCGCTATGCCAAACGTCGTCTTGGTCGGCGAGGAATATCAGATCGCCGCGTGTGTGTCGCAGAGCATAGTCGAAATTGTGTGTAACGTACTCGAAAGCATACTTTACACGCTTGGGGCGGTGGCTGCTGTGGTCGATGAGCTTTATTCTGCTGTCGGCAAATGAGGCTACGACCTCTCTCGTAGCATCGGTAGAGCCGTCGTCGGAGACGATAAGCTCGTCGTCGTATCCGAGCTGCTCGACGATAGACTCTATCTGCTTGCCGATATATTTTTCGCCATTATACGATGCTATACAAACCGAAATCATCTCTTAGAAAAAAGTGCTTTAATCATTATCGTCGTCTTGTGGCTATCGGCAGACCTTGCGTACTGCTTTAGCAACCGTAATGCAAGGCGTATCTTGTACGAAATGTAGTGGAGCGTAGTGAGCTCGGAGGCTACGAATCTTCGTTCGGCATCGAGAAATCCTACGAGCCTATAGGCAGACATCGAATCGTCGAGCAGCGATAGACTATGGGCTATTTCTACACCCAATACCTCCACCGACTTATCGGCTTGGGCTATGCGGCGGTATACCCAGTGGTCGAGCATATCTAGCGGATAGTCGAGCGAAAATCCCCCGATAGCCGACACGAACTCCACACTCAGCAGCGACAGCGAATTGAACGCCGTGATGCCTTTTCGGTATATTCCCGCCTTAGTAATAGGTCTCGTATACCACATTATAGGGTTTATCCGCTCGGGCGATATGGTGAGGCTACCGTATTTTAGTATCGGCACTGCCGCTACCACCTCGGGCGAGGTCGCCGCTTTCGATACGAATCTGTTGAGAGCCTCGAAATACTCTGCCGTAACCTCAGTATCGTGGTCGAGCAGCAAAAGCCACTTCCTGCCCTCTCGTGCAGCCCGCTGCAGAGCGTAGTTGTAGGCACGCGCAAGCATATCGTTGCCCTCGGCATTGACGGCAACGTATTCCGCAGAGTAGGGTATATGCAGCGATGTGTCGTTGTTGTATACTACCAGTTCGTAGTCTACGCCGAGCCGTGCGATATGTCGGCGAAGACTTACAAATGCCCTACTCTGCTCCGGAGCAATGCCATACAATACAAGTACTATCTCTATCATCGTACCGTTGCCTATGTTGGTATCGTATCTATTCCAATAAAAAAGGTTGCTCACTCATTCCGTAGCGAGCGACCTTTCGTTGTGTGCTCCGACCTATCGTTTCTCAACGTTGGATGGAGCTGTTTTGCTGTTTGATAGATTGATTGAGCGTCTCTATCTCTTTCGATAACTTATCGATATCGCTATTTGCTTTCTTTATATTCTCCTCTGCCTTCTTGATATTTTTCTCGTATACCGTGATATCTTTCTTGAGCTTTTCGACCTCTTTCTTCTTCTTCTCTACATCTTTCTGCGATACGTTGATACTTTGCTCGAGGTTGTTGTTGTTGATAGCGGTCGTATACTTCGAGTCTAAGAAGTATTTGAGGTTTGTTACAAGCGTTACGTCTGAGCGCGAGCTTTCGTAGTCGGTCGAAATACCTTTCTGCACGAATACATTTACTTTCGTCACAGGGTTGTTTTTATTTTTCGACTTTGCTTCGAACCCTATATACATATTTATATAGTCGGTCGAAATTTCGGAGAAAGCAATCTTCTCGTACGAGAGGATTTTTCCGCCCTTTCCTTTGAGCCCCGCATTCTTTAAGAGCTTTTCCATCACCTCTTGGGCATCTTTTACATTAGCCGATACATCGATACAGACAGCATTTGCCTGTGTTTTCTTATCTATATTAGCCAAAGCCTCGTACGAACGAGATTGAGCCATTGCCGTGGATACAGCTGCAATTGTAATAGCAGCAAACAAGATACAAAATTTTTTCATACTCATAATTCTATTATATTTATTAATATTTTTATAAAAAACTACTTTAATACAGACAGATTGCTATCTCGGGTGAAAGTTTAATCTACTCCTCGAATATAAATACGTCTTCGTCGGAGGCTTTCATACCATATTTTTCTCGTGCATATCGTTCGAGCGTCTCTCTGTCGTCTGTGAGAGCCTTTATCAAACGTTCGTTTTCGTCGATACTGTGTTGTGTGGCGGTATTTTCTCGTTTGAGCCTTATATTTTCAGACCTCAAACGCCACGATTTAACGAAGCTGTTAGTGTCGAAAAAGGTCATCCACACCACAAACACCACTCCCACGAATATATATCCGTATTTGCTTAGAAAAAAATAGCGGATATATGAGAAAACAACATCGATTTTCTTGAACATCGCTTGTGCCCCGTCGGCCGTTTACTGTGAATTCATCTTGAGGAAGCTCACCTCTCGTTCCGACAAGAAACGCCATTTGCCGCGCGGGAGATTTTTCTTCGTCAGCCCTGCGAAATATACTCTGTCGAGGTTTACGACCTTATATCCGAGGTGTTCGAACATACGCCTCACGATGCGGTTTCGTCCGGAATGTACCTCGATGCCTACTTGCTTCTTGCTGTCGTCTTTTACATACGATACGTCGTCGGCTTTAGCCTCGCCGTCTTCGAGGACGATGCCGTCTTTGAGCTTCTGCATATCGCTATCTTCCAAATCTTTATCGAGCCCCACGTGATATATCTTTTTGAATAGGTGTTTCGGGTGTGTAAGCCTTGTAGTGAGTTCGCCGTCGTTGGTAATGAGTATCACGCCGGTCGTATTGCGGTCGAGTCGCCCTACGGGGTATACTCTCTGCTGGCAAGCACCGTTGATAAGGTCGAGTACAGTTCTGCGGTCTTTCGGGTCGTCGGAGGTGGTGATGATATTCTTCGGTTTATTGAGCAATATATATATTTTCTTCTCCAACGAAACGGGTTCGTTGTGGAAGTATACCTTATCTTGAGCCGGTACTATCTTCGTGCCGAGCGTCGTTACTATCTGCCCATTTACGCTCACTACCCCACTCGTAATGAAATCGTCGGCTTCTCTTCGCGAACATATATTGGAGTTTGCCAAGAATCGATTGAGTCGCATAGGTTTGCTCGTATCCATAAAATCGGTCGAATACCGTACCTGTCGAGAGTTACCCGCCGAGTACAGATTGCGCGGAGACTCTGCGGAGTCTCTCTTGCGGCTGTCTCTGGGTGTATAGCTCCGATTGTCGCCTGTCTGGCGAGGTTTACGCTCACTATGGAAAGGTTTTCGGTCACGCTCGAATGGCTTGCGGTCACGCTCGAATGGCTTGCGGTCGCTATTGAATGGTCTGCGGTCGCGCTCGAAAGGTTTACGGTCGCTATTGAAAGGCTTGCGAGTATTTTCGAAAGGTGTTTTACGTTTTTCGTCTCTGTTGTCGGCATTATTGCTATCTGCCATATGGTCGTAGCTTGGTTTACGACCTCTATTGAGGGTATTATTCTTCGAGAAATTCGGGTTGAAACTCTTGCGTTGCTGTCCGCCGAATGTCTGATTGGTATTGCTACGTTTGAATTTGTCTTTATTTATTTTCATACATATATAGATTAAAAAAATAGGAGTTCGTACCATATCGCCGTACGTACAAACAAACGGCAAAGTTAGTACTTTTTTATTAGAAAAATATATTCTACCTTTGCCGAAAAATATATATGCACATACTTTACGAAGACAATCATATTATAGCCGTAAACAAGTCGTCGTCGGAGATAGTACAGGGCGACAAGACAGGCGACAAGCCTCTGGTAGAGTCTGTCAAAGAGTATTTAAAAGAGCGTTACCAAAAAAAAGGAAATGTCTTCTGCGGTGTAGTGCATCGCCTCGACCGCCCCGTATCGGGTGTGGTCATTTTCGCCAAGACATCGAAAGCTCTCGCACGCCTCAATGAGATATTAGCCCTCCGACAGATAACAAAAAAGTATTGGGCTATCGTATCTTCGCCTCCACAAGAACCTCAGGGTACGCTCCGACACTTTCTGGTCAGAAACGAACGGCAAAATAAGTCTTACGCTTACCCGAAAGCGGTGCCTCAGTCGAAAGAGGCTGTTTTACACTATAAAACACTCGGTAAATCGGATAGATACACTCTGCTCGAGGTCGATCTCGAGACAGGCAGGCATCACCAGATACGTTGCCAACTTGCCGCTATGGGCTGCATCATCAAAGGCGACCTAAAATACGGTGCTCCTCGCTCAAACCGAGGCGGAGGCATCTCGCTACACGCCCGAAGCGTCGAGTTTGTACACCCTGTAAAGCAAGAACGGATAGTGATAGAAGCTCCCGTGCCCGACGATACGCTTTGGCAGGCTATAACTAAAGATTTACAACAGTAATACCCGCTCCGCCGAGCTGCACGTGTTCGTCGCCGAACGACTTTAGAAACGACAGACCGCTCAAATACTCGCGAATAGCTTGTCTTAGAGCTCCTTCGCCCGTGCCGTGTAGTATCCTCACCTGCCCTACATTTGCCATACGTGCATCGTCGATATAGTACATTACCGCCTTCAAAGCCTCGGCCACACGCATGCCCCGCAGGTCTATCTCTTGCGAAAAATTGAGTTGCCGCCGACGGATTTCGTTGGTAGTTGCTCTCGAAAGCCCTGCTTTTGCAGTCTGTTTTACCCTATTGACCGTTGCTGCCTCCAGATCAGATAGACGGACGGTCGTCTTTATCGCCCCGAAGGCAACGATAGCCTTTTTGTCGCTTATATCGAGTATCTCTCCTACTACGCTTTGCCCTTTCATTACTACACGGTCGCCTATTTTGAATGTCGCAGAAGCAGGCTTGTCTACTTCGACCTTCGGTACTATATCGTCGGTAAACGAGCGTATCGTCCGACGTGCCTCGGCGGTCTTAGCCTTATCTGCGTTGCTCTCCTTGATGGTACGGATAGCATTCTCGATAGTAGCATTAGCAGAATCGACTATCTGGCGAGCTTCCATTTTTGCCTGGTGGATAATCTCTTTTTTCTCTGCCTCTATACTCGATAGCTTAGCCTCGTACTGCGATATTATTTCGTCTTGCTCTTTCGACCGTCGGCGTATCTTTTCGCGCTTATTCTCCCAATATACCTTGTTTTTTATTGCTGCCTGCGTCAGGCGATCGTAGTTGATGGCTTGCTGCCCTACAAGTTGTTTTGCCGCAGCTATGATATTTTGAGGCAGACCTATGTTTTGGGCTATCTCAAGAGCAAACGAACTCCCGGCCTGTCCTATCTTCAGCTCAAACAAAGGCTTCAGCTTGCTTCTGTCGTAGAGCATGGCGCCGTTGACTACACCCTCGGTCTGCTCGGCAAAGTATTTGATATTTGTGTAATGCGTTGTCACCACGCCAAATACACGTTTACGGCAGAACTCTTCGAGGGTAGCCTGAGCGATAGCTCCGCCCATTTCGGGCTCCGTACCCGAACCGAATTCGTCTATTGCCACCAATGTTTTTTCCGTGGCATTTTTTACGAAAAACTTCATATTCTGCAGGTGCGAAGAGTATGTCGATAGGTCGTTTTCGATATTCTGCCCGTCGCCTATGTCGAGAAATATATCGTCGAATACGCCTGCCTCGCTATCTTCGGCAATAGGTATCGGCAAGCCGCATTGCAACATATATTGTAGTAGGCACACTGTTTTGATACAGACCGATTTACCGCCGGCATTGGCTCCCGATATTACTATTATTCGCTCTTTGTCGTCGAGTTTTATATCGAGAGGTACTATCTGCCATCCCTGTTTTTCGAGCAATTCTTGCAATATCGGGTGGCGTCCTTTACGCCAATCGATCACACATCGGTTGCCGATATCGGGACAAATTGCTTTGATGTGTATGGAGTATTTTGCGATGGCATTCAGGGCGTCGAGCTGTAGGTAGATTTTTTGTGCATGCAGAATATTGGTATATTCGGGTCTGATAGACGAGGTTACGGCAGTGAGTATCTTTATTATCTCTTTTCGTTCGTCGCTTTCGAGTTCTCGTATTTTGTTGTTGAGCAGTACTACCTGCGAAGGTTCGATATAGAACGTTTTTCCCGAAGCCGATTCGTCGTGAATAATACCGTCGATTTTACGTTTATTCATCGATAGTACGGGGATAACGAGCCTTCCCTCACGTACGACGGGAGTGGCGTCTTTCTCTACCAACTCGTCGGCTTGTGCCTTTTGGAGTATCCTCTGAAGAGTCTTTGATATCGACGCCTGAATCTGTGCCTTTGTCGAACGAATTTGCGCTAGCTCGGGAGTAGCATTGTCTTTTATTTCGCCGTTTTTATCGAGTATCCGCGATATTTCTTTTAGCACACTATCGGCAACAGCCATATTGCTTAAATAGTTTGCTAGCAGCGGATGACACTCTTTATTTTTCTTCGAAAAAAAGTCTACAAGCTGCCCTAAACACTCAAGAAACTTTTTGATAGACAGCAATATATCTGTTTCTAAAAAAGTACCCTCTATTTCGGTCGATTTAAACGGCACTCGAAAATCGTCTATCTGGTATATAGGTAAAACATTGATATTGTTCTCGAGTAGGTCGAACATTTCTTTGATATATTCGAGCCGATGTTTTATCAAATAGTAGTCGTTAGTGAAATTTAGTTTATCTATAAACACATACGACAAGTCGTTGACACACATTTTTTTGATATTGTTTCTCACAATATCGACACCTATCTTCTGCTCGAAACTGTCGGGGTATATCATTTTGGGTTATCGATAGCGTACAAGTACAAAGTATATAATTGGTTTCAAGATAATGTTATGAGGGCGACCTCTAAAAAATCCTGCAAAATTATGTATAATTTTCGATTGGTACAACAGCGCTCTTCTCCGTACCTCTTCGTAAGAAATATTTTTCCCTTAGACCGCAATTCTAAAAAAAGCAGGCACCACTTGCGGTAACCTACTTTCTAATTAATAAATAGCTTTATTAGTACAATAATCTAATGCCGTTTGCTATTTGAGCTGCGATGCTTTTTTCAGTAGCTTGCTTATATATCCGAGCATCTCCTTATTGTTGGCGTTTGTAATATCCGAATACTCTTTCAGTAGAAAAAGTTTCTCGTTGGGCAGAAGCTTTCGGCTATACATAAGGTCTCTGATAGGATACTCTACAAATAAGATAGACAGATAAAACATATTACCCACCGTTTTATTGCTGAATATTCTTGAATTATCATCGTCCTTATCGGCAGAGAGAAGATTTTTCATATATTCCGACCCTTCCGAACTATAGATGTCGAACAATAGTTCCGACAAAAGAGGTTTTCTATCGCCTGTCTCTTTAAGCGACTTAGGAAACAAGTAGTTGTTTATAAGCTCCATCGACGGATAATATCCGCTCTCCAAGACATCTGCAATTCTATACCTTTGGTAGAATTTCATCTCTTCGTCTTCGCTTGCATTGAACATATCGGTATTGATACCTCCTCCTGTTTTGGCAAATCTACCTTTTAAAATGGGTAAGAGTTTGTTCATCAGATAGTCTCCCATCTCTTTTACTTCCTCCTTGGTATAGAGAGATTCTACCGAAGGCTGCGAATTTACTGCTACAAACGGACTAATCAACAAAAGTCCAAACACGAACAATTTTAATTTTTTCATTTTTTAATTCTAATTCTATGAGGTTATTTTCATAAAAACGATAGTTTTATCTGTCTTAGGTATTTTCACGATATGGTATATACTACCTATATCTGCGGTCATACCTTTACGTAAATTTTCCACTCTGATCTCAATCTTATCTTTAAATTCGGTTATATTGGTTATATCTATAGTCGAAGAACTATTATTACTCTCGATAACAGCTATCACCATATCGGTATCAAAATTAATTTTTAACTGCGACAAATTAGGTATTTCGAATGCTTCTATAAAGTCATCCAAGCTTTGTTGCGACTTCAATACAAAATTGTTACTACGATAGACTTCACTAATATAACCTTGGGCTATTGAATTAATAGGTATATTTTTAGTTTGCTCTTTCTCTTTTTTTTCACATCCTTGTATCGCCAAAGCACTACATACGGCTATAATTACAATAGCGACAATGCTGGTTACTCTTATAAAAATATGATGTTTTGTCTTCATTCTATTTTTCATTTTCTTACTATTTTAAGGGTTACTTTATACATTTTCTTAGCAATATCGGGAGTACCATTGGGAGCTTCTTTATTATAAAGGTCAGTTGTTGGATAGGGCAGTAGCCACAATGCATTTAATACATATCCCAATGTGTCCAATTCATTTGAAATTACAGTAGAATCTCCTTGCGAAGTTCTAATTATACCACAACCCGAAATATTGGTGAATAGTCTGTTTACAGTACCATTTTTTTTCAATGAAAATCCGAGAATGGCATGAGGGTCAAATAAGTCGAAACGAGAACAGTCGTAGTAAGGAGCTCTTTGGTCGAAAATAGAATCGAAAACGATAATATCGCCCGAATCGGCATACAAACGAATAGTGTCGCCAAAAGATAGTGATATTGTTTTCGTTTTACTGTCAACAATAGGTGGCTTATTCTTATCACATCCGCTCAAAAACACGACTGCCGCCACAAGCAATAACAAAAATCTGTTTTTTCTACAAATATTCATGACTTCTTTATATTAATTGTTGTTGTTGAACTTTTATCTTTGGTATCGTCCAAAGAATCGAAAATCACTTTTACTACATAGCTATCATACACTATATCGGTGTAGTAAAAGTCAAATGTGTAATAACACGTACATCTGCAATATAAATCAGGTGAAGCAGTTGTCTCCGTTATCAGTAGAGTAATATTATTGCCATCGATTGTCTGTGTTGCATTAAACGTAGAACAACATATATAATTGACTCCTACTGTGAGCTTAAGCGAATCGTTTTTGACCGAAGCCACTAATGTATCCTGCTGATTTATTGCTTCTCGGTAATCATTAGACAATTCTGTTTTGTTGTTACATCCTGTGTATTCTATTGATTTTAATTGTGTTTGTCTTGTTACTTTTTTACAATTAACCAACATCACTGCAAATACTAGTACAAGTAATATCACTACGAGTAATGTTTTAAGAATCAACTTGTTCATAACTATAAAAATTTAAACTGTTTGTATTTTCGTGGTGTATTTTTGGGGCATACACACAAAAGCCCTTGTTTTTTGTGTATTTTCCCGCTGGCTCCATTCGATGGATTCATTAAAAGCATTAATTATAGCTTGATACACAAAGGAGAGAACAAGCTACTCCGCCTCTTAGCACCTCTTCGGCACTAAGCGGAGCGGGCGACAATGCCGAAGCGTGGAAGGTATTTGTAGTGAATAAATTGGTGAAAATCAATCGACAGTAGCTCGTGGGTAGCTATACACGAAACGTTCGGTACTTGTTTGGTACCGTTAGCTTTCGGTAAGTCGATCGTTACGAAACCGCCTACAATAGAGTCTATCAGAAAACATATCGTATATGTAAGCATATTTTTGTAAAATATTTTCGGCAAAAATAGTTATTATTTTTCAAATACCAAATTTTGCTACGTTAAAAAAATATAAAAACATGATTTTATTCATCGCTATTTGTATTAGAGTCGATAAAAACTCAAAAAAATTGTTTTTCGTACCTACGAAATCTGCCACCAAACCGAATATTTAGCTGAAATCGATACTTCGGTACGAAATGTTAGCTCCCGACGGCGAAAAAATTTGTACTTTTGTACCCTCGAAAAAATGTATCATACACGTTTTCATTTTGAACAACTCATTTTTTATGAATAAACCTACACTATTGATACTTGCAGCAGGAATGGGTAGCCGCTACGGAGGGCTCAAGCAACTCGACAGAGTCGGTGTCGGCGGCGAGACAATTATGGACTATTCGGTATACGACGCCATAAGAGCCGGTTTCGGTAAGGTGGTATTCGTAATACGCCATAGCTTCGAGGAGGATTTTCGCCGCGAGGTAATATCCAAGTTCGAAGACAAAATAGAGGTAAAAACCGTCTTCCAAGACATTAGCGCCGTCCCCGAGGGCTGTTCGTACAATCCCGAACGTGAAAAGCCTTGGGGCACTGCACACGCTGTACTGATGGCAAAAGATGTCATAAACGAACCTTTTGGTGTGATCAATGCCGACGACTTCTACGGAAGAGAGTCGTTCGAGGTACTGGCGGAATTTCTGGGTAGAGTCACAGGCAAAAGCAACCAATATTGTATGGTGGCATACCGACTGCAAAACACACTGTCGGAGAACGGCTATGTGTCGCGCGGCGAATGTTTTGTAGACGACCGTTCGCAGCTGACAAAGGTGATAGAACGCACAAAAATAATCCGTAAAGGCGACCAAATTGTTTTCCAACAGAATGAAAACGAAGAAGTTGTAATCGAACCCGATACTCCCGTTTCGATGAACTTTTGGGGCTTTACACCCGATTACTTCGAATATACCGAGAAACGTTTCGTACAGTTTCTACGTGAGGAGGGCAATCTGCCGAAATCGGAGTTTTACATACCGACAATGGTCAATGACCTTATATCGAGCGGCAGAGCAACTTGCACTGTGATAGACACGCCAGCTACTTGGTTCGGAGTGACTTATATCAAAGACAAACCGATGGTAGTAGAGAGAATCAAAAGATTAGTACAACAAAAAATATATCCCGAAAATCTATGGAAGTAAAGAGCAGATTCAAGAAGTTTATCGAAAAATTTTCGTTCAACAAAGAGAAAATTCTCGTAACAGGCGGACTCGGATACATAGGTTCGCACACTGTGGTAGAGCTTATCGAGAGCGGCTTCGATGTGATTGTGGTAGACAATCTGTCGAACTCCAACATCGATGTACTCAAAGGAATAGAGAAGATAACAGGCTCCAAGCCAAAATTCGAGAACATCGACTGCAGCGACTACGTGGCAATGGATAAATTTTTATCCAAAAACGAAGGCATTCAGGCAATCATACATTTTGCGGCACTAAAAGCCGTAGGCGATTCGGTCAAGCGTCCCCTCCCCTACTACCGCAACAATATCGGCTCTATGATAGCTCTGCTGGAGCTGATGCAGGTACATAAGATTCCAAATATGGTGTTTTCGTCGTCGTGTACGGTATACGGACAGGCAGACAAAATGCCCGTAAGCGAGAATACTCCTATCAAAATTGCTCAGTCGCCATACGGCAACACAAAACAGATTTGCGAGGAGATAATCACCGATGCTCTGGCTGCCAACGACAACCTGAAAGCCGTCGTATTGCGGTATTTCAACCCCATCGGTGCTCACCCGTCGTCGTACATTGGCGAGCAACCCAACGGAGTACCCGAAAACCTCGTGCCATATATTGTGCAGACAGCGGCGGGAATACGCAAAAAACTTTCGGTATTCGGCAACGACTACAAGACCCCCGACGGCACCTGTATCCGCGACTATATCAACGTAGTAGATTTGGCACAAGCCCATATAGCAGCTCTCAAACGCCTACTCGACGGCAAAGTGGAGAGCAAAGAGATATTCAACCTCGGAACAGGCGAAGGTACATCGGTACTGGAGCTGATAAACAAATTCGAGCAGGCAACAGGCGTCAAGGTGCCGTACGACATCGTCGGCAGACGTGCGGGCGACATCGAAGCTATCTGGGCAGACCCGCAGAAAGCCAATAAGATACTGAAATGGAAGACCGAAGTATCGCTCGAAGACACGCTGCTATCGGCTTGGAACTGGCAGCGGTATACTATGGACAAAGACAAGTCGGCAAAACGACATTTCAGCTTTTTGTCCGTTAGCTGACCTACCTCTAATCGAATAAATTAAAAAAATTTATACCGAACCATAGACAAAAAATGAGACAAAAGATAGAGCAATTGAAGGCATTGGCAGAGGACTTTCAGGCAAAGACCTTGGAAGAAGTAGAAGCTCTGAGGATAAAATACCTTAGCAAGAAGGGCGAAATATCTGCTCTTTTCGACGAGTTTCGCAATGTACCGAACGAAGAAAAACGCGAGATAGGACAGATGCTCAATGCCCTGCGCCAGTTGGCGACAGACCGCATCAATACGCTCAGAGACAGTCTGAATGCTACCTCCGCCACAGCAGAACGACAAGACCTCACACGCACCGCCGAACCGATAGAGCTCGGTGCCCGCCACCCTCTCTCTCTGATACGCAACGAGATAATAGACATATTCTCTCGGATAGGCTTCACCATTGCCTACGGTCCCGAGATAGAAGACGACTGGCACGTGTTCTCGGCTCTCAACTTCCCGCCCGAGCATCCGGCACGCGATATGCAAGACACGTTTTTCGTCGAAAAGAACCCCGATATACTACTCCGTACCCACACGTCGAGCGTACAGGTGCGGGTAATGACTTCGCAGAAACCACCTATCAGAGTACTCTGCCCCGGTCGCGTATATCGTAATGAGGCTATTTCGTACCGTGCACACTGTTTCTTTCATCAGATAGAGGGTTTGTATGTCGACCGCAACGTGTCGTTTGCCGACCTCAAGCAGGCGTTGCTCTATTTTGCCAAAGAGATTTTCGGCGAAAAGACTAATATACGCCTTCGCCCGTCGTACTTCCCTTTCACAGAACCGAGTGCCGAGATGGACATTTCTTGCAACATCTGTGGCGGCAAGGGCTGCCCTTTCTGCAAATACACAGGGTGGGTAGAGATACTTGGTTGCGGTATGGTCGACCCTAACGTGCTCGAGGCTTGCGATATCGACTCGAAAGAGTTTTCGGGCTACGCCTTCGGAATGGGTGTAGAACGTATTACCAACCTCAAATACAGCATAAAAGACCTCCGACTTTTCTCCGAGAACGACGTGCGTTTTCTCAAACAGTTTGTGTAACTAGTTTAATAATAATGAAGATAGATTTCATAAAAAACATATTCGCCAATATCCACAAAACACTGAATTACAAAGGCAAACTGCAAAGCAAACACCTGAAACGCCTTATCGTGTTCGGTATAGGCAAGAAGTTGCTCGTAGTGGCTATTGTATGGATAGTTAAGTTGGTTGGCTGATGC
>ERZ772764.1741-NODE-1741-length-13405-cov-21.476704_pt1 | contig 13405 bp, 13 predicted proteins | sample MGYA00512163_ERZ772764 | MGnify/ENA primary metagenome ERZ772764 (study PRJEB29015, sample SAMEA2737903) | human oral metagenome | biome: human oral; feature: human-associated habitat; material: dental | place: China | collected 2094 ... | reverse complement strand
TTTCCGCAATATACGGCGTTTTTATCCGCCGCGACGTTGGAGCGGTAGCCGGAGCCGAAATCCAAAACCCGAAAGCTCGCCGCGTCCGCGTCCGGTATCGCAAAATAGCCCGCACCTACCACGAGGGCGTAAATTTCATCTCCTTTTTTGTAAAAATCGCTGTATTTGATCTGCTCGTCGTCCCGTGGCGAGTAGTCGTCGCTGGAATTTATAACAGCCGCCAGAATAAGCACGCTAAAAGCCGCGAATACAAATATCGCGCCAAGCACGATCTTGCGCCAAAGCGGCATGCCCCGAGGCGCGTCTCGCGCCGGCTTACGATCTTCTTCTACCTTGCGCGCCCTAGCTTTGCGCTTCTTTTGCGCGCGCTCATCCTTTGGCTCTTGCGTAAAATCTTCATACATCTTTTGCCTCAAATTTAATCTCGCCGCAGATTGCGCGGCACTTGAAATTGTACAAAAGCGCGGCTAAATTTATGAAATTTAACGCTACGGACAAATTCTAATTTAACTCTTTGCGGCGCTAATTTATTTTACGAATGCCACAAAATCTCTGGCAAATTTTAATTCAAAGCGCTTCGTAGCCGCACGGAATCGGCGCCGTAACGCTTGCAAACACAAAATCCTCATCGCCCGTATTTTTCATACCGTGGCACTCTCCGCTTTTGGAAATGATTAGATCGCCCGCACAGATCGGTACCTCCTCGCCCTTGCTCGGATAAAACACGCCGCGTCCGCTTAAGCAGATCCACACGTCATCGCCGTCTGGGTGGATATGAGGCGCTACGACCTGGCCGCGTTTGACGACCCAAACCGCGCCGCAAGTGGCCTCCGTAGTAAAAAATGTCGTTTTTACGGCTCGCTCGTCGCTACAAATAGCATCTTTTATATGAAAAATTCTTTGCATTTTCTCTCCTTTAAGTTCACCGCATCCGGTGCTGTTTCGGCGGAATTTTAGCATTCTTTTCGTGCAGCGAAAGTGAAATTTCAAGCGCCAAACTCGCAACGCAACCTTAAATAAAAACTCTAATTTCTCGTTTTGCTGTGCGATTTTTTTTGAGGATTGAAGATCGCATCTGAAAGTAATAATGCGCATAAGCAGGGTATTTGAGGATAGAATTTAGGCTTTAATTTAAGACGAAATTTTAAAAATTCTTATAAATTTAAAGCCGACCTACAAGATAAATTTATTAAATTTGATATGAGCTTTGCTTGTGCGCTTTTGCCCCGGAGCTTAAAGCCAAATCGTAGCTTTTATCAAAAACCTCGCGTGACGCAGACTTTACGGCAAGCGCTAAATCGGCTTATAAATAGATGTTGCCTCTGGCTTGTTTTAGCAAATACGCATTTTGTGTCTCAAATTTTTGTATATTTTACGATAATATTTTATGGCGCGTTATACACTAATCGCGGAACAATCGGTGCTCAAAGAGATAGCACTAAAATTTTGCGCTATCTCTTAAATTTCAAAACTATTTTATCTTGCTTGGATCCAGCGCGATCTCGTCGTTTTTGATCACTCCGATCCCCTTATTTAGCACGTTTTGCGCGATCTGTTTAGCTTCTACTAACGAGTGCATCGCGAAGGTGCCGCACTGAAATTTATTCAGCTCGGGGATGTCTGCTTGAGAGCCCACGCCCAAAATATCCTTCATGCTCGCGCTCCATGCCGCCGCGACGGCGCTCTCGCTAGGTGCGCCGATCACGCTCATATAAAAGCCCGTGCGGCACCCCATCGGCGAGATGTCTATGATCTCGACATCCGCGCTATTTAGATGCTCGCGCATAAAGCCCGCGAAAAGATGTTCCAGCGTGTGGGTGCCGCGCTCGCTCATGATCTCTAAATTCGGACGGCAAAACCGCAGATCATAGACGCTAATTTTATCGCCGCTTTTGGTGCGCATGCTCTTTGCGAGCCGCACGCCAGGGGCATTCATGCGGGTATGATCGACCTTAAAACTATCTAACAACGGCATATTTTCTCCTTAAATTCAGATCGCAGCGATTTTAACATAAAATTTCGCACTTTCAGGCGCACAGACGAAATTTTAGTTACAATTACGTTTATTTTAAGGAGAATTAATGCCCTACATAAACGTTAAAATCACCAAAGAGCACGGCGGCTTAAGTCGTGAACAAAAAGCAAAGCTCGTAAAAGACCTAACCGATGCCCTGGTAGCCGTGCTGGGTAGGGGCAAAAAAACCACCGTCGTTACGATAGATGAAATATCCACTGACGACTACGCGATTGGCGGACGACTAGTAAGCGAAATCAGGAAGCGGCAGAGCTAAGCTTGAGCGCCAGGCTAAATTTGAAAAGCTAAATTTTACGCGGCAGGCTCCGCTTCTAAGGGAATAAAATTTGTGACAACCTCAGCTTGCAAGATGAAATTTTACGCTAAATTCCATGCTGTAAAATTCCAAAAACCAACCGAGCGGAAATTTTAAAGCGGATCTAATGGTGAAATTCTTTGAAAAATCGACAAGATAGAATTTTATGCAAATTTCAAAATTTTACTAGATAAAATTTAAGCCTTGCAAGTCTAAAATTTCGTAAAAATAAATAGACGATATTCTTAGCGAACTAGCGTTCCCAAATTAGCTTTTTGCCGAAAGTTAGGGTATTATCGGTCATTTTCATCCAATCAATTCTGATCGTAAAAAAATCGGTCTCCATCGCGCGCGCAAACGGGAAGCGCTTAAGATATAGCGAGGTTTCGCGCTCATCCGCGCTACGGATATGGCCGCAAATCTGCACGCCTTTGATCCTACCTACAAATTTCGTATCCAGTGCGACTGTAGCTGCAACTCCGCGGTTGGCAAAGACTGCTTTGATATGCTCGGAGTCGCTCGCGCTTGCGATGATGAGCTCCTTATTTTGCGGATCGTAGGCATAAAATGCACTGCAGCAATATGGCAGATTATTGCGCAAAACTCCGAGAGATAGGAGTTTCATCCTGCCTAAAAACTCGTCGAATTTATCCTGAGCGGCACACATTTTAAGCCTCCTTTTTGCTAAATTATACAATGATTTTCTTTTATTAGCTATAATCGCGAGCCAAAATTAGGAGAATTTTTATGGAAAATTATAAAAAAGTAAAAGAGATGTTTTTGATGCAGCAAGCCCTAAACGACGAAACAAATGGCGTGGGCTGGGAGGACGGCTATACAAAAAATGGCAAACTTATCAACTGGAAGCGCTGCATTTATATGGAATGCGCCGAGCTCATCGATAGCTTTGCGTGGAAGCATTGGAAAAATATCTCTGCAGCGCCGGACGTGAATAATATCGTCATCGAGATCGTTGATATTTGGCACTTCGTGATGAGCTATATTCTAGAGCAATATTACGGCAGCAAAGAGATCGATCACATCGTAAGCGACGTCACGGCAGTAAGCGGATTTGCGGAGTTTAGCTCCTACGCCTACGACGTGCGCGAATACAGCATCTACGAGATCGTAAACGACATCGAGCTCATAATCCACGAAACGAGCGGCTTTGAGCTGCAAATCGGCGAGCTACTGACCGATTTTTTTCGCGTGGCGATTAAATGCGGAGTGAGCTTAGACATACTTTTTGCCAAATATATCGGCAAAAACGTGCTAAATAAATTCCGCCAAAATAACGGCTACAAAGAGGGCAGCTACCGCAAGATCTGGGGAGACCTTGAAGATAACGAGGTGCTAATCGAGGTGCTATCAAAAGGCGCAGTAAGCGCAAACGAAATTTACGAGCAATTGCAAAAGATCTACGACGCGACGAAGTGAAGTCGTGGGTTTGCGCACGGGATTTACCTTTGAAATTTTGAAATTTCATCTATAAAATTTCGGCATGCGAATTTTAAAAAAGGGCTTTGATTTGAAATTCTGCAATTTTGCGCCTGAAATTTTACGCGATGCTTTGCTTGCATACAAGTAGCAAAATTCCGTGTAGCAAGCAAATAAATATTTGCAACAGGTAAAAACCAAGCTAGATCTAGCCTCTTTTTTACACACGATAAACGAGCAAATTAAACGCGAGCGAGCGATCAAAGCATAAATTTTCGTATTATAACGGCTAAAGCAAGCGAATGAGCCAAGCAAGCGGATCAATGAGGCGCGGTGCGGCAGTTAAAATAAATCTCAGCTCAAATTCCGTCGCAAAAGTCGCTAAAATAACGCAAATAGGAGCATACATGGGTAGAATTTTTAATTTGGCAAAGCAGGATTTTTTTACGCGCAAGTTCATTTTGCTCTCGCTACTACCACTTGTGTGCTCGCTCATAATCTTGGGCACGCTCGCATTTTTCGGCGGCAAAGAGCTTTTTGACGCGCTTTCGCAGGGCGCGCAAAGCGGCGATTTTAGCTTCTTGGACGAACAGCGCTTTCCGGTAATTGCAAAAATTCTAAGCTTTGCTGCTACGAAGTGGATTATCGGCGCGATTTTTTCGGTGTTTGCTAGCTTTGCAGTGCTGATGCTTAGCGTGTTTTGCGCGCTTATCATCGCGGCCTTTCTGACGCCCGCAGTCACTAAAGAGATCAACGCCCGCCACTACCATCTAAGCCGCGCGGACGAAGCGAGCACAGCGCGAGTGCTAAAGCTGATGAGCGTTGAAATTTTAAAATTTTTAGCGATTTTATTTATATGTTCGGTGCTTTTGTTCGTGCCGGTAATAAATTTATTTATCATAAACGTGCCGTTTTTTTATATCTATTACAAGCTGGTTCTAATCGACGTCGCTTCAAACGCTTTAAGCGCGAAAAGCTTCGAGCGCTCTTATAAAATGGGCGGCGGATATAAATTTGCCCTAAGCGCTTTTATTTTTTACCTGCTGTGTTTGATCCCACTGGTAGGATTATTTTTCCAGCTATTTTTCATCATCTTTTTGACGCACATAGTGCTGATAGACGAAAGCGCCCGCAATAAAAATCGCTAAAGATTAACTAAAATCAATGAAAAATTTTGAAATTTTCATAAAATAGTGCGAAATTTTTTAAGAAAGGATTCTATGAAATCGGGTGATATTTACATTTGCAATATTTGTTCGCTAAAAAGCAGCGACGATGAAAATGCGGTCTTTATCAAGGCGCATAAAAACGGCGAGACGGTGCATATCTGCACATCCTGCATGCCTAGCGTCATCCACGGCTCAGGCATGGTCGTAAAAAGTAACTCTGAGATCGAAGAAGAGCTTCAAGACGCTGCAAACTAGCTGCTAGCACCACTTGCTGCGGCGCGTTTTAATCGCTTATTAATCTGCGCGCCGCAAAATTCTAAAATTCTAAAATTCTAAAATTCTAAAATTCTAAAATTCTAAAATTCTGTCTGCGAGGTTTTCTATCAAAATACTGCATAGCAAAATTCCACGCTTAAAATTATAAAATTTTATGCAGCAAATTCTGTACACTAAGCTAATCCCACATAAGAATTTTCGCGTTATAAGCTTGACGCTAAAATTCCTTGAGCTAAAACTAAAGTCTGAGAAATTTTAAAATCCATGCAGCCGCTTAATCTCCGCGCTGATAGGCTTTTTTTGGCCTGATTTGGTCACGCTTACGTAGGTTGCGATCGCGCTGGTTACGTGCAAGCACTCGCGAAATCCATCCTCGCCCAGCCGTAGCGCTGCGACCTCGATCTGCACGCGGATAGAGGTATTTCCCACACTTAGGACTTTTGCGTAGCAGCTGATGACATCGCCGATAAATACAGGCTGCTTGAAAGTTACCTCCTGCATCGAGATCGTCACGACCCGCTCGGGCGCTATCTCGCGCGCCGCCGTCGCGCCCGCTAAATCGATCTGCGCTAGTATCCAGCCGCCGAAAATATTGCCCGAGCTATTCGTATCCTTAGGCAGCGCTACGACCTTGATGCGCGGCTCGCCGAAATCATCTAAGTTTAAATCGCTCATTTTTGCTCCTTAAATTTAAAAATCTCGCATTTTAACCGCGCAAATTTAACACTTTTTCGATACAATCGGCAAAAATCTATGCCGAAATTTTAAAATTTTAAGCGGATGCGAGGATGGAATTTTGCTCTCGAAGCAGACACATTCTGCTCGTAAAAAGACTATAAAAACGGCAAAAAGGATACGCGATGAACGATTTTGTAAAACTTAGCGAGATGGCGGCGAGCGCTAAGGCGCGACTAAACGCCCTCTATGACGAGCCGCACGCCGAGCTGATCACGCGGGGACTGGAGATCTGCGGCTTTGAGTCTGGCGATACTGCGCGTATCGCCGTGCTACGCCGAATCGTTGATCTCAAAGAGGATCCGCTGCTGCAGGAATTCCGCCGCTTGGGCTACGATGAGGCGCGACAGCGCGAGCTAAAGAGTAAAATGTATGATTTCACGCGCGAAATACACGAGGGCATGAACGAAGCGCTCATCGCCGAAGCGGGCGCGCAGGGGATTTTGCAGCCGTTTTATCTGGAGCTTTTAAAAGGCATCCACCGCATCGGGCTCGTGCTAAGCGATATGCAAAAAAGCTGGCAAGCCCTGATCATCGAAAGCACGAACAAGCGCTTGCAAAAGGAATTTAGCTCGCTTGCGCAGGCGAAGGAATTTTTGCTGCAAGAGGAGCTGTTTATGCGCACGCCTCACGGCGAAATTTGCGAGCGCTGCTACGGCGCGATAGTGCAGCGTGACGGCAAATCCCAAATGGTTCCCTACGCCGTAGCCTTTGCGGATGAGACGGCGAAGCTGCAGAGCGAATTTAGCGATCTTTTGGAGCGTCTGGTAACACTAGCAGAAGATGAGAGCGAGCTAGCTTACGCCGCGTATCTGTCTAAGCTCAAACAGGCCTTTTGCGAGAGGGACGCTAGCGCGGTGATCGGCGCGTGGCGGGATGCGGAGATCGCGTGGATGGATATAAAAACGCCGCTTCAGATCGGGCATCCGCTCGAATACTACGAAGACACCTACACGCACGCAGTCGCGCTGGAATGGGACGTCAGACTTGCAGGCGCGTATGAGTTTAGCGCGGAGGAATTTAAAGCGCGCGTAAGCGAGAGCTTTGAGCGCGCGTATGAAAAAATCGACGCAAATAACGCCGTCATGCACTCACTCGTGCTCTCAAACATCGCCAAAACCCAGCTTTACGTTTGCGCGCCGTTGATCTACTACGGCGCCGATCTGAACGGACTCTTTTCGGCGCAGGTCGTACCCAACGACGAGTTCGTAAGCACCAACTGCGGCAAGAAAATTTTCGCCTTCGTAAATTTCGTCTATGAAAGCGCCAAGGCTAGACCTTTTATGCGGCTAAGCGGCGAAATTTTTGAGCCCCACTATCTAAATTTCGGGCGCGAAATTTTATTTAAAAAGCCGCAAATTTGGCGCCGCGTCTACGAAATATCGACGATCGGGCATGAGTTCGGGCACATATTTTTTATCGACGCGGACACCGAGGCGCGCATGAACCGCTCGGGGCTTTTTAAGCTCATCGAGGAGTACAAGGCGACCACCGGCGGGCTCGTGAGCTTCTTTTTCCACGAAGAGGAGGAGTTTTGCCTGCCGGTGCTAGATGAGCTGATCCGCCGCGCCGTGGGGCTCATCGCGTGGCAGCGAGTGGAGGAGCTAAAGCCCTACTACTGCGAGGCTCTGATACATCTGAGCTTGCTTTTCGCATCGGGCGTTTTGAAATTTGACGGCATGCGGCTGGCGGTTAAATTTGACCGCGCAGGCTATGAGAGCTTCAAGGCCGCGTGCTTGCAAAACTACGAGGAGCTGGCGCGACTTTATTGCGACAAAAAGGATGCGGCGGAATTTTTATCACGCTTTGCGGAGCTTAGCGGCGGCGTGTATCTGCCGCGCGAGACGCAGGTGCGGGAGTTTGTGGAGTTTTACTACTCGCGCTACGAAGCGATCGGCAACGAAACGGACCCTAGCAATGAACGAGCAAAATGGCTTTAAAATTTCAGCTCCGAACCGCGCCTTAAAACATGAGAAGCGAGTAAAATTCCGCGGAATTTTAAGGGGAAAGCATGGGATATTTTAAAAATTTACTCTCTGATTTAAGGAGCGACAGGCTCGCGCTGCACCCGATTTTGCTCGCGGCGATGTTTTGTGTAATAAGAATATCAGGGCTTTATCTGGTAAGTGAGAAGCTTCAAGACTACCATGATTTAGATATATTGGAATGGTTTTCTATTTGTCTACTTTACGATTTTACGCAATGTGTTTGCTTTGTGGCGATAGGCGCACATTTTGCTTTTGCTGCAGGGCGCTCAAACAAAAATAATCAAAACACAAACGATGATAACGCCAGCAATCAAGCTCTTGGGTTACAACGCCTAGCAATATTGCGCGCTACTTTATACTCATTTATTTTTATTGCGTGTGTGGTAGGCTATCTTACCGCGGATATAAACTACCAAAAATTAAATGTCTTGAATTATTTTCTACCCGCCATGCTAACAAGTGCTCTCATATATTTAATCGCAATCCAAAACTTCATGCCAGTGGCATGGTTTGATATCAATACGGCAAACTATGCAGAAATATTTTCGGTACTCTTGCGCTGGGCTAGCGTGGTGTTAGCGATAGGTTTAGCGCTAATATGGCCGCCAGCTTTGTCATCTTATTTTAGATACGCCTACAAAAAGCACCTAGCAGAGGAGATGCGCGAGGCGTAACGGCGAACTAAGCGTAAAATTTCAGCTAAAATTTTACGCCGTCAGCCGCAGCTTAAATTTAACCCAGGCATAGCCTGCACCGCTTAAAGCGTCGCGCGGGTGGGGGTTGGTAAGGGGACGGGTGTGCCTCGCAACTCTGAGCGCCGCCCCCCTTACGAATATCGCGCATAATGCACCCAGACGCTAAGCTATATCCATGAAATTTTATAGAAACTTACAAAATAAAATTTCATCCCCAAATTTACGGCTTGCGAAATTTGTGTCGTGATTTCTGTTTCTCTTGGGACGAGAAGGGGCTCCAATTGCGAGGTCACACCTCTCGCAGAGGGTGGCGCCGCCTCCGCAGCACCGCATTGCTCTGCTCGCCCACAAACCCCACCCGTCCCTTACGACGCTAGTGATACGGACTGCGTCCGAGCATTTTCATTTAACGGCTTGCGTTACATACTTTGATTTCAAAATTCCTCGCTGCAAAATTCTAAATTTAGTAGTAGAATTCCGCATTGGGGAATTATAAAATTCTATTCGCAGACTATGCGCGGAGTTCTTTCGGGATTTCAAAATTCCGCGGAATTTTAAGGGGAAAGCATGGGATATTTTAAAAATTTACTCTCTGATTTGCGAAGCGGCAGGCTTGCGCTGCATCCGATTTTACTCGCGGCGACGTTTTGCATAGTGAAGTTTTCGTGGCCTAGGCTAATAGGCAGGTACGGAGAGACACTCGGCAGTTTCATATTTATGGACTTTATTCAATGTGCCTGCTTCGTAGGGTTAGGCGCGCATCTTGTCTATGTCGCGGGGCGCGGAGGCAAAAACAGCGACTACGAAGGCGTGATACAACCCCGTGGGCTGCGATATTTAGCCGTGCTGCGCACTATCTTATGCGCTCTGTGCATCATCGCGTGCGTAGCGGGATATCTTAGCGCGGATATAAATCACCAAAAATTGGGCATTCTGAATTGGTTTTTCCTGACCGCGCTAGCAAGCGCTTTCATATATTTGATTGCGATCTGGATTGTTACGACCGGCTCCGAAGTACTAATTTGGGGTATTATCTTTGGGATAAGCTATGTGGCTGCTTACTATGCAGTTTGCATAGGTTTTTTTACCATTCCTGTAGAGTATGGCGGGTTTGCATTTTGGAAAGGGCTGGAGATAATATTTCCGCTAATTTGGGCGTTTTATTTCAAGCGCACCTACAAAAAGCGCCTAGCAGAGGAGATGCGCGAGGCGTAATGGCGAGCCGAGCGCAAATTTCAGCTAAAATTTTACGCCGTCAGCCGCAGCTTAAATTTAACCCAGGCATAGCCTGCACCGCTTAAAGCGTCGCGCGGGTGGGGGTTGGTAAGGGGACGGGTGTGCCTCGCAACTCTGAGCGCCGCCCCCCTTACGAATATCGCGCATAATGCACCCAGACGCTAAGCTATATCCATGAAATTTTATAGAAACTTACAAAATAAAATTTCATCGCCAAATTCACAGCCAGTGAAATTTATGCTGTGATTTCTGTTATTCCTGGGGCGGGAAGGGGGCCCCAATTGCGAGGTCACACCTCTCGCAGAGGGTGGCGCTGCCCCGCAGCACCGCATTGCTCTGCTCGCCCACAAGCCCCACCCATCCCCCGACGACGCTAGCGGTGCAGGCTGCGCCTGAGTTTAATTCTAATGAAACAAACATACTTAAAATTCCTCATGTAGTAATCCAGGTCATATTAAATTTTAACGCAGACGGAGTCGCCCCCCCCCTTGAGCGTGCGAGAGGTTAGGAATTTTAAGGGGAGCGCTCTTATAAAACGAGCGTAGCGACGCAAGGCTTAGCCTGGCGGCGTTTCTTGCGAGCACAGCAAAGCAGAGCAAGTAGCGCCCCTTCTCCCTTAAGAGAAAACGCTGCCACGCCCCAAATTCTAGAGGCAAATTCTACATAGAGAAATTTTAAATTTATTACAAAATAAAATTCCGTTTAAATTTTAATTCGTGATATATCTTGGGGCGGGAAGGGGCCCCAATTGCGAGGTCACACCTCTCGCAGAGGGTGGCGCTGCCCCGCAGCACCACATTGCTCTGCTCGCCCACAAACCCCACCCATCCCCCGACGACGCTAGCGGTGCGGGCTACGCTCTCGTTAAATTTTGCTAAGTATACGAATATATAAATTTTACGCTGGTTTCGCGCTCTATAGATGAAATTTCGCGTTGCGAAATTTAAGCAAATTTGACAATATAATTAGCACCAAGCCTTAAATTTAAAAGCAAAGCTCTAAATTTCAATGTCCAGATCCACAGGTTCGATCTGCAGCCCGCGCAGATCTGCGAGATGCTGCACCGCGGCGTCTGTCTCGGCGTTTTTTGGAAGCACGATATGAAAGCCGCGATCAAACGCCAAGAAAAAATTCTCTCCACTCGCAGCGATTCGATTTAGCGAGCGCGCGGCAAATTTCTCGCTTGCGCGCGGCTCGCCCTTTGAAAATGAAATTTCATCCTCGCCCGCGATAAATTCCATCTCTATTTTTGAGTCTTGCGCGAGCTTAGCAGCATCCAGATGCTTTCTTAGCATGCGGCGGTAAAATTTCGGATAAAAAATAAGCCACGCCGCACCCAAAACAACCGACGCTATGCTTGCAATCGGCGCCGTTTTTAAAAGCCCGTCGATGATGATGCCAACGAGCAAAAACTCAAATGGTATGGCGTAGGTGCTGATGAGGCGCTGCTTGCGCGCCTTTTTGCTGTAAAGCAGCATAAATTTATTGAGATTATCGACGTCGCGATTGGTGATACGTACTTTCATATTTTTCCTTTAATTTTTCCGTAATTGTAGCGAAGCCGCCTTAAATTTGCGTCCGTTAACTTCCGTGAGATAAAATCGCGCTTTTAAAGGAGCGCCCGTGAAATCTTTATTAAAAATCAACGGATTTTTGCCGTTTTTGGCGATTATGTTTATCAACGCAAGCGTCGATCTGGGCCATAAGATCACGATTCAAAACGTCCTTGTCAAAAGCGCCGATTCAGGCGCTCTCATAGCTCTAACATCGCTTGTAAATTTGCTGATTTTGCTGCCTTACGTATTTCTTTTTAGCGCCAGCGGCTATCTCAACGACAAATTCTCGCGTACCCGCATTACGCGGATCTGCGCGAAACTCGGCGTCGCGCTTACCGCGCTCATTACGCTCGGATATGCGTGCGGGTGGTTTTATTTCGCATTTTTTATGACGATCCTGCTTGCGGCGCAAAGCGCGATCTACTCGCCCGCCAAATACGGCCTGATTAAAAAGATCGTCGGCGCAAAAAATTTAGGCGCGGCAAACGGCCTCGTGCAGGCTCTTACCATCATCGCGATTCTGCTTTCATCTCTTGTTTTTTCGGTAATTTTCGAGCTGTTTGCAGCTCGCAGCAGCGACGCGGGCGAGCTGATGAGCTCGGTTTGGTTTATCGGCGTGCTTTTGGTCGCGGGCTCCGTGCTTGAAACATACTACTCGTATAAAATTCCATTCTTCGACGCCGCGCAGCCACAGGCGGAATTTAATAAAGACGACTATCTTAAGCTTCGCTATCTAAGGCAAAATTTAAATTTTGTGCTAAAAGACAAAAATGTCCTACTCTGCACGCTGGGACTTGCGATGTTTTGGGCGGTCTCTCAGCTCGTGATCGCGACCTTCCCGGCTCACTACAAGAGTCTTAGCGGCAGCGACAACGTAATGGTGATCCAGGTGATCTTAGCTCTTAGTGCGATCGGAATCGCGCTAGGCTCGATCTTTGCGGGTAGCTACTGTAAAAAACATATCGAGCTTGGTATCGTGCCGTTCGGCGCATTCGGGCTTGCGCTCGCGCTAATGGTGTTAGCCAACGCGCACTCGGTATTTTGGCTCGGCACAGCATCGTTTTTCTTCGGATTTAGCGGCGGAATTTTCATCGTGCCGCTCAACGCCGTTATTCAGTTTTTTACTGCCGACGAGCGCATGGGGCGGGTGCTCGCGGGCTCAAATTTTATTCAAAATATCTTTATGGTGCTGTTTTTGCTCATCGCCATCATCTTGGTGCATTTTGCGGTCGCCAGCGGCGAAATTTTCGTTATGGCGGCACTGTGCGTGCTCATCTGCGGGATCTTCGGCGCGAAATATTTGCCGCAGCTTTTCGTTAGAATTTTACTCATTCCGTTTATGAAATTCGGCTACCAAGTCCACGTAGACGGCATCGAAAACATCCCGCAAAAAGGCGGCGTACTGCTTTTGGGTAACCATATCAGCTGGATCGATTGGGCGGTGGTACAGCTTGCGTGCCCGCGCGGCGTGCGCTTCGTGATGCATCGCAGCTACTATGATCTGTGGTATTTGAAATGGTTTTTTAAAATTTTCCGCGTCATTCCGATCGGAGCGGGCGTGAGCAAAAGCGCGATCGAAAGCATCCGCGAGGCGCTAAATGCTGGTGAAGTAGTGGGGCTCTTCCCCGAAGGCCACATCAGCTACAACGGCCGCATAGACGAGTTTCAGGGTGGATTTGAGCTAGCCGCGCACGATACGAACTCCGTAATCGTGCCTTTTTATATCAGGGGGCTTTGGGGATCGACGTTTTCGCGCGCCAGCGAGCATTATAAAAGAACGATCTCGCAAAGCGGCAAAAATGCACTTCGCGTAAGCTTCGGCGCGCCGATCGAGGCAAATTCCAAGGCGCATGAAGTAAAACGCGCGGTAACGGAGCTGTCGTTTTTCAGCTGGGGCAAATATCTCGCAAGCCTAAAGCCGCTTGCCTACAACTGGCTAAATCAAGCCAAAAGATCGCCTTTTAAGCGCGTAGCGGTCGATAG
>ERZ772764.1733-NODE-1733-length-13434-cov-3.548995_pt1 | contig 13434 bp, 10 predicted proteins | sample MGYA00512163_ERZ772764 | MGnify/ENA primary metagenome ERZ772764 (study PRJEB29015, sample SAMEA2737903) | human oral metagenome | biome: human oral; feature: human-associated habitat; material: dental | place: China | collected 2094 ... | reverse complement strand
ACAAGCGGTCGTGAAGCGCAGCGAGGAAACGGAAACGCGGCATTCTTCGTATTCATCGCATAAACGAATCACCAAGCCACTCCAATGCGGTGCTCAAACCGATGTTTAATTTTGTAGCTTAATATGGTGATCATCGAAACAATGTAGATGATTTTTCTTATTTGACTTCAGAGCCTTTTAACCATTTTCTTATCCAAGCTCGATTCGCCGCTAAATTATGTATAAGCGCTTCGCCTAACGGCATTGGTTCGCCATAAATCAATGAGCCCAACATTTCCCCTAACAACGGAGCCGAAGTCAATCCACGTGAACCTAAAGCTGCAATTAAAAAAAGATTCGGAAAATTGTCCGCATTTTTGATTGATTGTCTGCGGCGACGAAGATTGAAGAGATTATGATAATCTTCCTGTTGTTGGATAAAATTCGGCACGTTTCCAACCATTGGGGCGAGATCGCGTACGGAGCAGCGCACGCCGATTCGGGCGAGATTGTCTGACGTGTTCACATCTTCAGTCCAAGGTTCTGCGATATTTCGCTGCAATTTTTGTTGATTGTCTCGTTGCTCTTGCGCGCTGAAATGGCGATCTGTATTGTCGCGTACATGACTTGCACCGATGCAATGGCTGGCTTTTGCCTGATCAACCGGTGTAAGGTATCCGTCGTAACAAAGCACGGATTTGAGTTTGAGCAAGTTTTCCGATGTCGGAATTTGGCTGACTTGTCCGCGAATTGGATAGAGCGGCAGTTTTTCTGTTTGAGTGAAATCGGTGATTTTGTAGCCGTTGGCGAGCACTACGACTTCGTGATTTATCTGTTCATTTTGTGTATTTCTTAGTTGCCAGCCGTTTGGGGTTTGCAAAAGTGCGGTGATGCTTTGCGAAGTTTTGATCTTCACACCGTATTTTTCTAACAAAGCAAATGTATTTTGTACAAATTGACGTGGTGCGAGCCAAGCGCCCCGGGCAATAAATCCACCACCACAAGGCAATGGTAAACCGACTTTTTTGCTGAGTTGGTCGGCATTTAACATTTCGAAGAGTTCTGCTGGTAAGTCTAATTGCGCAATTTTGGCTAATTTGTTTGCGTTTTTTTCATCGTACCCGCATAGCGCTACGCCGCAAAATTCGTGTTCAAATTCAACACCTTGTTCCGTTGCCCAATTTAATAATTGACGTCCGTAAGCAAAGGCGTGAATGTAAAAACGCATGGTGAGTTCATTATCGTCGCTTAATTGCGGATAAAAAGCACCTTGTTTGTTTCCCGAGGCATTCAGTGCAAGTTGTTCGTCTTCGCAATAAAGTGTGACGTTGGCGCCGCGTTTGAGTAAGGCAATGGCGGTGCAAAGTGAGGCTATACCGCCACCGATAATCGCCACATCTTGTTTTTCCATTCGAGCCGGTTGCGGCAAATACCAAGGTAAAAAAAGTTCGTTGGGGGTTGAGTTAATTTTTTGTCCGTTTAAACATTCGCGTTTTTTACCAAAGCCTTTACGTTTGGTTACGGCAAAACCGGCGGACTCCAAGCCTTTGCGCACGGCACTGGCGGCGCTGAAAGTAGCGAACGTGCCGTTAGGCTTGGTAAAACGATAGATTTGACGATATAGATTTTCATTCCACATATCAGGATTTTTACTCGGTGCGAAGCCGTCTAAAAACCAAGCATCTACTTTTTCGTGCATGTAATCGCCAAGTTGCGGTAAGTTTTCCGCCACGTCACCGAACCATAAATCCAGCGTAGTTTCGGCAAAATGAATGCGTTGGCAGCCTTTAATCGGCAACGGCCAATAATACTGTAACCGTTCGCTAAGCTCGGAAAATTGCGGATAAGCCCGATGCGCTTGCGCAAGCGAGGTTGGTTTTAGCGGATATTTTTCAAATGAGAGCACGAACAGTCGTTTTAGCACCGCATTGGAATGTTGTGCGCGGAATTGACGAAAGAGCGCGGTAACCGCGAAAAAGTTTAATCCCGTGCCAAAGCCCGTTTCCGCAACGACAAAATGCGTATTTTTATGCGACAACCAGCGTTGCCATAATTGGTTTCCTTGTAAAAACACATAATCCGTTTCGGCAAGCCCGTCTTGGTTGGAAAAATAAACGTCATCGAATTGTTCGGAAACAGGAGTGTTTTCTTCATTAAAATGAATTTTCGCATAGGAAACAGAGAGCATTTTTATTCCTTTCTTGCATTATGGAATTAACTTATAATAACCGAATTTTCGGGCTTATTAAATTTGTCAGGCGTGATAACTGGTCAAACAAATGAATTATTGCTTGAAATATTTTTATTTCGTAGTAATTTTGCCCCGTCATTTTACATATAAATCAATAAGGAAGAAGCAATGAAGAGAGCTGTGATTACAGGCTTTGGTATTATTTCAAGTATCGGTAACAACAAAGAAGAAGTGCTTGCATCATTAAAAGCGGGCAAATCAGGTATCGAAGTGGTGCCTGAATTTGTGGAAATGAAAATGCGTAGCCATGTTGCCGGCACCATTAAACTGGATCCGAGCGAACACATTGATCGTAAAGTGTATCGTTTTATGGGCGATGCGGCGGCTTATGCTTATCTTTCTATGCGTGAAGCGATTGAAGATGCCGGTTTAAGCGAAGAGCAAGTTTCTAATGATCGTACCGGTCTTGTTATCGGTGCGGGTACCGGTTCGGCGCATAACCAATTAGTGGCGTGCGATGCGGTACGTGGCCCACGTGGTGTAAAAGCGATCGGCCCTTATGCGGTAACTAAAACTATGGCATCAAGCGTTTCGGCTTGTTTGGCCACGCCTTACAAAATTCGAGGCGTGAACTATTCTATCAGTTCCGCTTGCGCAACGTCTGCGCACTGTATCGGTCACGCGCTGGAATTAATTCAATTAGGCAAACAAGATATTGTTTTTGCCGGCGGTGCGGAAGAGCTTTCTTGGGAATGTGCAACTGAATTTGATGCAATGGGCGCGGTTTCCACTAAATACAATGACACGCCGGAAAAAGCTTCTCGTGCTTACGATGCAAACCGTGACGGTTTCGTGATTGCAGGTGGCGGTGCCGTAGTTGTGGTGGAAGAATTGGAACATGCGCTTGCTCGTGGTGCGAAGATTTATGCAGAAATCGTGGGCTATGGCGCAACGTCCGATGGTTACGATATGGTCGCACCGAGCGGCGAAGGTGCCGAGCGTTGTATGAAACAAGCAATGGCGACGGTCGATACGCCGATTGACTACATCAATGTACATGGCACATCGACTCCGGTGGGTGACGTAAAAGAATTAGGGGCGATTAAAAGTGTCTTTGGTAATCACATCCCGTCGATTTCTTCTACCAAATCTATGACGGGGCACTCCTTAGGTGCAGCCGGTGCGCACGAAGCGATTTATACTTTATTAATGCTTCACAATGATTTCATCGCACCGAGTATTAACATTGAAACCCTAGACGAAGCGGCGGAAGGTTGTAACATCGTGACCCAAACCAAGGAACACGCAGGCTTGCAAACTGTCATGTCAAACAGTTTCGGTTTCGGCGGCACGAATGCAACTTTAGTATTCAGACGCTATAACGGTTAATTAATACTTTAAAAAACAGTCGATTCTTTATTAGAATCGACCGCTTTTGTTTGGGATCGCCAAACAGCACCGCATTGAAAGCAATTCCAATGCGGTGCTGTTTGTTTATTGCTGATTAGTTGGGGCGATGCCTTTATGTCTTAACAAGGCATCAAGTTGAGGTTCGCGGCCACGGAAGCGTTTGAAGAGTAGCATCGGTTCTTCGGAACCACCGCGGGTTAAGATTTCATCTAAGAAGGATTTACCGGTGATCGGGTTAAAAATGCCTTCTTCTTCAAAACGCGAGAACGTATCGGCCGATAACACCTCCGCCCACAAATAGCTGTAATAGCCCGCCGCGTAACCGCCGGCAAAAATGTGGCTGAAGCTATGTGGTGTTCTTGCCCAATCGACGCCTTTAATTACCGCCACTTGTGATTTTACGGCTTTCAAGGTATCCAAAATTTGATTCACTTTTTCAGGTTCGAACGTATGATGCAAGCGAAAATCGAAGATACCGAATTCAAGTTGACGTAGAATAAACATTGCCGCTTGGAAGTTTTTCGCTTTCAATAATTGTGTAAGTTTTTCTTTTGGCAACGGCTCGCCCGTTTCATAATGACCGGAAATAAATGCCAGTGCGTCTTCTTCCCAACACCAGTTTTCCATAAATTGACTTGGTAATTCCACCGCATCCCAAGGCACCCCATTAATGCCCGCCACATCAGAAACGTCGATTTGGGTGAGCATATGATGAATGCCGTGCCCGAATTCGTGAAACAACGTAGTAACTTCGTCATGAGTAAAGAGTGCCGGCTTATCGCCGATAGGCGCGTTGAAATTGCAGGTTAAATATGCCACCGGCGTTTGAATTGAACCGTCAAGCTTACGTTTACGGCCGATACAATCATCCATCCAGGCGCCGCCGCGTTTATTTTCGCGCGCGTAAAGATCAAGGTAAAAACTGCCGCGAACTTGATCTTTTTCATCAATTAAATCAAAAAAACGCACGTCTTTATGCCATGTGTCCACATCGAAACGCTCTACCGCACGAATATTAAAAATGCGTTTAATCAATTCAAATAAGCCGGAAATAACGCGTTCTTCCGGAAAATACGGGCGAAGTTCTTCGTCGTTGATGGCATATAAGTGTTGTTTTTGTTTTTCGCTATAAAAACTGATATCCCAAGGAGCAAGTTCAGTAACGCCGAACTCTTTTTCGCAATAATCTTTCAGATCTTGCAACTCTTTTTCACCTTGCGGTTTGGCGCGTTCCGCCAAATTATCTAAGAAATCCAGCACTTGTTGAGGGTTTTGCGCCATTTTGGTCGCGAGGGAAAGTTCGGTGTAGGTATTAAAGCCGAGCAATTTCGCCAACTCTATGCGCAAAGTAAGAATTTCTTCCATCACTTTGCTGTTGTCCCATTTCCCCGCATTCGGGCCTTGCTCGGAAGCGCGAGTCGCGTAAGCGCGGTAGATTTCCTCACGCAATGCGCGATTTTCGCAGTAAGTCATCACCGGCAAATAGCTCGGAATTTCAAGGGTGAAGCGATAGCCTTGCAACCCTTTGTTTTCAGCGAATTGTTTTGCTGCTTGCAAGGCGGATTCAGGCAGACCGGTAAGTTCGGCTTCGTCTTCAATTATTTTTTCCCAGCCCATAGTGGCGTCTAGCACATTATTACTGAATTGAGAATTCAATTCGGATAAGCGAGCAGCAATTTCACCGTAGCGTTTTTGTTTTTCTTCCGAAAGTCCGATGCCGGAAAGTGTGAAGTCGCGTAAGCTGTTTTCAATGGCTTTCTTTTGCGCCACAGAATAAGTGGCAAATTCCGGGGTGTTTTGCAATGCTAAATAAGCGTTGTAAAGCCCTTTATGTTGGCCGACCCAAGTGCCGTATTCGGAAAGTAACGGCAAGCAGGCTTGATAAGCTTCGCGTAATGCCGGGCTGTTTTTTACCGCATTCAAATGTGAAACCGGTGACCAAGCGCGGCTTAAGCGATCGTTGACTTCAGTTAGCGGCAAAATAAAGTTTTCCCAAGTAAAGTGAGGCTGTGTGAGCACTTGTTCGACGGTGTCACGGCAGTCTTGAATAAGTTTTTCAATGGCGGGTTGAATGTGTTCGGGTTTGATTTGTGAAAAAGGCGGTAAACCTTGCATATTGAGTAATGGGTTTTGCATAATTATTCCTTTTAAATACGCTTTTTAAGCCGCGGCAAATTTTATAATATCAAGGTTGAAAAATCTAAAAAATCAGCAATAATGGTTCGCATTTTCTCTTATCAGATATTTTATGAAATACGTTTACGTTTTATTGGGTTTCGTTTCGCTCTTACTAGGCATTATTGGTATTTTTATTCCTTTTTTGCCGACCACACCGTTTTTGTTGCTTACCTTATTTTTCTTTACCAAAGGGTCGAAGCGGCTAGAAGCTTGGTTTATGCGCACGTCCGTTTATCAAAATCATTTAAAATCCTTTAATGAGCGCCGCGCCATGACGAAGAAAACCAAGATTTCCATTTTAGCGCTATCCACCACGATGTTATTAATTGGTTTTTATTTCACACCGAACCCGATTGGACGCGGCATTATTGCCGCCTTGATTGCGGTGAAATACTGGTTTTTCTTATTCTGGATTAAAACCGAAGGGGAAAGCGAAGACCTGATTGAAAATGACTAAATGCTTCCCTTACTGGCTGAAAAGCGCACTTATTTTTTCTATTATTTTGGCGTCGAACGGTTGTGATAAATTTAATCGAACTACGCCAACAGCACCGCATTCAAATCCTTCTGTTACTGAACAATCGCCTTCGCTTAATTATGATCGCGAGAAATTAACACGCGGCATTGAGTCCAATGCGGTGCTATCTCCATGGTTCGTTACGGAAGCGGAGCAAACGTCGTTGATTCGAGATTTATTCGAGGGCTTAACGGCTTATGACGCGCAAGGTAATTTGGTTCCCGCTGCAGCGGAAAGTTGGCAAACTGAAGATAACCGAAATTGGACGTTTATTTTGCGTGACGGGCTGAAATGGTCAAACGGCACGCCTTTAACCGCGCAGGATTTTGTGCTTTCTTGGCAAGCGCTTGCGCAATCGGAAAGCCCGTTAAAATCTTATTTGTTGTATTTAAACGTGCAAAATGCGCAAGCGGTATTAGAGAAACAACAGCCTTTAAGCCGTCTTGGAATCTTTGCGGAAACTGACCGTACTTTATTGATTCGGCTTGATAAACCGACGCCTTATTTGCCGGAAATGTTGGCGCATGTCGCGTTACTACCGCAATATCATGATTTAAACTTGATGGTATCAAATGGGGCTTATCTGTTTTCGTCGCGTGATGAAAACGGCGTACATTTAGTAAAAAATCCGTATTATTGGCAAAAAGAGGCGGTGTCGTTTAATGCGGTGGATTATTTGTTTACCGAGAACGATGGGGGACAGCGCTTTGATGTGCTTTGGTCACCGAAGCGAACTCACGAAAATAGGCTGGAAAACGTGCAATATTTTCCGCAATTATGCGGTTATTTTTACGAATTTAATTTGCGCGATCCGAAGTTAGCCGATCCTTTAGTACGAAAAGCCGTTGCCTCTTTAGTTTCGGTGACATCGATTACCAATCATGAAATGCCGAATGCGGTGCCAAGTTCTTACTTCTTACCGAAAGCGATGTTGCAAGGGCAGGATTCCCATTGGGAACCGGTGGTAGCGGAGCAGTTATTGGCGCAAAGTAAAATTACCGAAAAGCACCCCCTGACTTTACAGTTGAGTTATGACGATTTCGCGCTGCATCGCAATATTGCCCATCGTTTGGCGCGACAATTATCGGAATCGGATTTATTGCGGGTGGAAACACAGCCGATGAGTTGGCAACAACTACAAGAAAAACGAGCAAAAGGTGAGTTTCAGTTGATTCGTTCCGGTTGGTGTGGCGATTTTAATCACCCGATGGCGTTTTTAGGCTTGTTTTATTCCAAAAGTCCCGATAATAAAAGCGGTTATGCGAACGAAAGCTATGATGCACTTTTTGAGCAGGCACTGAAAAGTACGGATGAAAAAGTGCGTTTGGACATTTATTTAAAATTAAGTGATATCATTCAACGGGAAAATCTGTTGCTGCCACTGTTTCAATATACTACGCCGGTTTATATTTCACCTTCCGTGATGGGTGCGCAGCCTAATTCGATCGGGGCAATTTATAGCAAACATTTATGGCGCAAAGTGGAAAGCGCTACACCATAGGCTAAAATATATCGCTGAGTAAAGTCGTGGACGTTTGATATCCTTGTCGACGAGAGCGTAATTCAACCTTAATTGATTCTTCATTAAAAACAGCACCGCATTGAAGCGACTTCCAATGCGGTGCTGTTTTGTGAGGCTAATTTCAGTGAATTTATTCTTGTGGCTTGAATATTATTTGTTTTCGTCTTTGTCTTCGTCTTCGTCTTTTTTAATGATCTCTTCACATTTCTCAATATCGCTGCATTTGCCGTAAAGATATAAACTGTGTGCTTTGAGTTTAATGCCGTATTGTTCACTGATTTCTTTTTGGCGTTGTTCGATCAGGTTGTCGGAGAATTCAAAAACTTTGCCGCAATCTTCACAAATGATGTGATCGTGATGTTCGGTTGGCGCCAATTCAAATACCGATTTATTGCCTTCAAAGTTGTGACGAATCAAAATGTGCGCTTCATCAAATTGGTTTAACACGCGATAGACGGTAGCTAAACCGATGTCACTGCCTTGTTCAAGCAAAATTTTATAGACGTCTTCTGCAGAAAAATGTTCGTTTTTGTGATCTTGCATTAAGGCAAGGACGGTCAAACGCGGTTCGGTAATTTTTAAGCCCGCTTTTTTGAGCAATTTAATATTTTCTTCAGACATAAAGTTTCCTTGTTTTATGATGTTAAGCGAGTTCCGCCAAACACATTTCGTCGTAAATTTGTTTACACCATTTTTCAACGCGTTCTGCGGTGAGTTCGGGTTGGCGATCTTCATCAATACATAAACCGATAAAAGTACCATCTTCTAATAAGGCTTTGGAGGCTTCAAAAGTGTAACCTTCGGTCGGCCAATTCCCTACGACAATAGCGCCATGCGGTTCAATGATATCGCGCACGGTACCGATGGCGTCACAAAAATAATCGGCGTAATCCTCTTGATCGCCGCAGCCGAAAATCGCGACTAATTTATCGGTAAAATCAATTTCTTCTAAGGTTGGGAAGAAATCGTCCCAGTCTGCTTGAGCTTCGCCGTAGTACCAAGTCGGAATGCCAAAAAGTAAAAAATCATAAGCTTCGATGTCTTCTTTTGAGGTTTTTGCAATATCACGAATATCGACTAAATCAGCGCCTAATTGTTTTTGAATCATTTTTGCGATGTTTTCGGTATTGCCCGTATCGCTACCGTAAAATAGACCCACAACTGCCATCTTTCTTTCCTTTAAAATTAAATGTTTGAAAATATTAAAAATCAAAAGGGCTCAGAGCCCGTGATTTGCGCGCACTATATCATAGTTCAATTCTCATTTAAACCGATTAATTCTTATTTAGAAATCGATTAATCGCACGAATGACGAACGCCGGCTTTTGCGCATGAACCCAGTGTCCGCAACCGTTTATCGTAAATGATGAGGCATTTGGGAATTGTTGTAAAATCCGCTCGGAATCTTGCGGTTTGATGTAAGGGGAATCGCCGCCTTTGATAAATAAGGTCGGTACCGAAACCGATACATCTTGCCAAGCCATCAAATTTTCGTAATTGTTGAAAAGAGCGGTTAAATTAAAACGAAAAAATTCCGGCGAAGTCGGTTCGAATGATTTCAGCATAAATTGAACTACGCTCGGATCGGCGATTTGTTGCGCCAAAATTGGTTTGGCTTGTTGGCGCGATTGCGGCTTTGCTGCATTCACCGCAAATAAACCTTGAAACACATCTTGATGGCCGCGATTGCCGTAAGGCAGTGGCGCGATATCAATAACGATCAATTTCTCTACGATTTCGGGATGCCGTGCGGCTAATTTCATCGCCGTTTTCCCGCCCATAGAATGTCCGATTAAAATGGTTTTTTCCAATTTAAGATGCCGAATCAGCGTAAATATGTCTTCCGCCATTAAGTCATAATTCATTGATTCGGAATGAAAACTTTGTCCGTGGTTGCGTAAATCTACACGCAGAATATTGTAGTCGTCACTAAAAGCCCGGGCGATCACGCCGAGATTATTCATATCACCGAATAAACCGTGAATAAAAATTAAAGTGGATGAATGAAGTGCTTGTTTTGCTTGATCAAATTGGAAATTGAGTAATTGAGGAATAGGCATATTTTTTCGCGTGAGAATTTGTTAAGAAGCCGCTATAATGGGCGAAAATTCTAGCAAACGGAGAGGTAAAAATGAAGATAATTGAAGTGGATGAAGAATTATACCGATACATTGCAAAACAAACGCAATCAATCGGCGAAAGTGCTTCAGATATTCTCCGCCGTTTGCTTCATTTGCCCGCGAACCCGAGTGCTACGTTAGATTTCGTTTCTTTTGATGGTTCCATTACCGAAGACGCGGTTAAATCCGATGCGGTGCTCGAAAGCGAGGTTAAATTGACAAATGCACCGTCGCAAAAAGAGACGTTTTTGGAATCGAAAACTGCTGCGCCTAAAATGGCTAAAAAACAATCAAATGAAGCCATTAACCAAATTAGCGACAAAGTACGCCTATTACTAAATTCTGATGAGTTTAAAGAAGAAAGCAAAGTAGTCGTACGTTTCTTGGCGATTTTGCGTGTACTTTATCGCACTGATCCGGAAAGCTTCGCCCAGGCGACGGAATCCTTGCAAGGTCGTACCCGAGTATACTTTGCGCGAGACGAAGCGACTTTACTAATGGCGGGTAACCACACTAAGCCGAAACAAATTCCTGATACGCCGTATTGGGTGATTACCAATACCAATAGCGGTAGAAAAATGTTGATGCTGGAAAGCGCCATGCAATCCATGAATTTGCCGGAAAGTTTGATTGACGAAGTGCGGGCGTATTTTGTCAGCAATTAACCTTTTTCCTTGGCAAGTTTTTGCCGATAATCCTCAATCTTCCCAAACAATCGCCTTGCGTTCCTCGCAAGGTGATCTTTTTACTTGGGCAGACGTCGCGCAAAAAATTAATCAAACTGCAGCTTTTTTGCAACAACGGGGCATCACACCGCAAAGTACGGTCGCTTTTTGCGCGAAAAATTCCGAAGCCATACTTTTTCTTTATCTGGCAAGCCTTCAATGCGGTGCTAAAATCATAGGGCTAAATCCGGCGTTCCCGCAACAGAGAATCGACCAATTCTGTCATGAATACGGCGTTGATTTATGTTTGCGTCATGAAGATTTGGCGAATATTTCCGAATGCTCATTAGCAAAACTCGAAGAAGCTGATTTTCTACGTCCGGCGACAATGACGCTCACTTCCGGCTCCGGTGGCCAGCCGAAAGCGGTACTGCATAATGTACAAGCCCACTTGGATAATGCGCGCGGCGTATGCCAATTGATGCAATTCCATGCGACGCAATCTTGGTTATTGTCATTGCCGTTGTACCACGTATCGGGGCAGGGGATTGTGTGGCGTTGGTTAGTTTGTGGCGCACAATTGCATTTTCCGCAAACGGATTTTTACGCCTCGCTATTGCAGGCTACGCATGTTTCGCTAGTGCCGACTCAGCTTCAACGTTTATTGGATTATTTGGCTCGGTACCCACAAAGCGAAGTGAAGACGCGTCATATTTTATTGGGCGGCGCACATATTCCGGTGGCGTTGACTCAATCCATTCGCACATACGGCATTACGCCGTACAGTGGCTACGGCATGACAGAAATGGCCTCCACCATTTTCGCCAAAGTTTCTGATGACAAACCCGGCGTCGGGCAAGCATTGTTAGGGCGCGAGTTTCAATTAGTAAACGATGAAATTTGGCTAAAAGGCGCAGGGCTTGCCATGGGGTATTGGAAAAACGGTGAAATCCTTCCTTTGATTAACGAATCGGGATGGCTGCAAACTAAAGATAAAGGCCTGTGGCAAAACGACGAACTGGTGGTTGTCGGGCGTTTGGATAATATGTTTATTTCCGGCGGGGAAAATATTCAGCCTGAAGAAATCGAAAAAACGATTTTGCAATCGGGCTTGGTAAAACAGGTTTTTGTGTTGCCAAAAGCCGATGCGGAATTTGGCGCACGTCCGGTGGCATTGACAGCGTTTCACGAACAATTTAGTGAACGCGCAGTGGAAAAGCTACGCATTTTTTTACAAACCCATTTGGCGCGTTTTAAACAGCCGGTGGCTTACTATCCGCTCCCTGATTTACATCAGGGCGGCATAAAAATTTCTCGAAAAACATTAGCCGATTGGCTACTTCAACATATTGAGTCATAAGTTATGAAAATTTCTCGTTTTTTCACCGTATTACTTGCCGCCTCTGTGGTAGGGGCGACATTGTCGCAAGATGCGACGGCAGATCAACCGAAAACCGTAGCCTTGCCGACGGAACAAAGTCTGAAAGCGGAACTTGCTGCCGCACAAAAAATCTCTGACGGAGAAGCCAAACAGCACCGCATTGAGGAACTGCAAAGCGCACTGGATTTGTTACAACAAATTCAAACCCAGCGAAAAAGTAATGACGATTTGCTGGCGACCTTAAACAATTCTGATAACGAAATTCAGAAAAATAATGCGGATTTGCAGAATCTGAAAAAGCGTTTTAATCAAGCCGATGCCGATAATTATAAATTAACCGCGTTGGCGGATTTACAAGCGTCTTTAGAAAAGCTCAACAATCAACAACAAGACACACAAGCTGCATTGAGCGCCGCCAATGCGGTGCTGGCGGGGCAAAGTGCCGTGTCCGAACGAGCGCAAAGCGCCTTGACGGATAACGCCAAACGTAGCCAAATCTTAAATCAGGAATTGTCGGACGGTACGGTGAGTTCGGCTAAAAAGCAGCAAAATCAATTGGAATTGGAACTGATTGATTTAAAAAATAACTACAACCAGATTTTGTTGAAAAACAGCGATCAATTAACGCTCCTTTATCAAAGTCGTTACGATTTATTAAATGCAAAACAACAAGTTCAGCAGCAGCAAATTGCAGCGATTCAAGATGCGATTAACCAAAAAAATCTAGCGCAAAGTCAAAACCAAGTGCAGCAGGCACAACAGCAGCAACAAAAATCCGTTAATAACGATTACATTCAAAAAGAATTGGAGCGCAATGCACAATTAAGCCAGTTCTTGTTACAACAAACGGAAAAAACCAATACCTTAACCCAAGACGAATTGCGTATGCGCAATGTGTTGGATAACTTAACTCAAACCCAGCGTACGATAGATGAGCAAATTAGCGCGTTGCAAGGCACATTGGTATTGTCGCGGATTATTCAGCAACAAAAACAAAAGCTGCCGACTAATTTAAACATTCAAGGATTATCCAAACAAATTGCCGATTTGCGGGTGCAAATTTTTGATATGACCCAGCGTCGTAATGAACTTTACGATTTAGATAGCTACATCAGCAAAGTGGAAGCAGAAGAAAATCAAGTTTTTACGGCAGAGGAAAAAACACAACTGGAGAATTTGTTGCTTGAGCGCCGAAAAATGGCTTCAGATGTGATTAAGTCTTTGAATAATCAGCTTAATCTCGCGATTTCCTTAGAATTGACACAGCAACGAATTACGCAAATCAGCGACCAAATTCAGGCGAAACTTGATCAGCAAAGTTTCTGGGTAAGAAGCAATAATCCGATCAATTTAGACTGGTTGAAAGCATTGCCGACATCGTTGGATATACAATTTAGCGGTATGTTGAAACACCTCGGTTTTCCGACGAATTTTGATAATTTGCCCTACTTGCTGAGTTATGTGTTGATTT
>ERZ772764.1731-NODE-1731-length-13446-cov-9.904563_pt1 | contig 13446 bp, 11 predicted proteins | sample MGYA00512163_ERZ772764 | MGnify/ENA primary metagenome ERZ772764 (study PRJEB29015, sample SAMEA2737903) | human oral metagenome | biome: human oral; feature: human-associated habitat; material: dental | place: China | collected 2094 ... | reverse complement strand
CACGGGCCGACGGCGTGGGGACTCCCGCGATCATCACCTCCCCCGTCGAGCACCCCGCGGTCCTGGACTCGGCGCGCACCGCGGAGGCGCATCTGGGGGCCGAGCACGTCGAGGTCGAGGTCGACGACGCCGGACTGGTCGATCCGGAGAGCCTGCGCGAGGCCGTCTCGGGGCGGCGAGCCGCGCTGGTGAGCGTCATGACGGCCAACAACGAGACCGGCGCCGTGCAGGACATCGGCGGGCTCGTGGAGATCGTGCGGGAGGCCACCGGGGTGCGCGGACCCGGCGAGCCGGGCTACGTGCCGGTGCACTCCGACGCCGTGGCGGCGCTGGGCAGGGTGCCGGTGCGCCTGCGCGCCCGGGGGCTGGACGCCATGACGGTCAGCGGTCACAAGATCGGGGCGCCCGTGGGCGTCGGGGCCCTCATCGCACGGCGCGACCTGACACTGGTGTCGCCGACCGGGGGCGGGCGCCAGGAGCGCGGACTGCGCTCGGGGACGCAGGACGTGGTGGCGGCCCGGGCCCTGGCGCTGGCCGCCGAGCTGGCGGTGGGCGAGCAGGAAGCGGAGTCCCGGCGGCTCGAGGGCCTCAGGTCGCGCGTACTGGAGGGCGCCTGCGCGCTAACGGGGGTGCGCGCCACCCTGCCGCCCGGCACGGCCCACGTGCCGAGCACGGCGCACCTGCGGTTCGAGGGCGTGGACGCCGAGGCGCTGCTCATGGGCCTGGACCTCGCCGGCATCGACGTCTCGGCCGGATCGGCCTGCCATGCCGGGGTCACCGGGCCCAGCCACGTCCTGCTGGCCATGGGCCTGGACGACGGCGCCGCGCGCTCGACGCTGAGGTGCTCCATGGGGCCGGGCACCACCGCCGAGGACGTCGACCGGCTGCTCGCCGCCCTCCCCGCGGCACTCGAGACGGCGCGCCGCGCCGCCGGGGTGGGCGGGTGATGCGGGCGGGGGTGAATCGAGTTGAGACGAGAGCTCTGAAAGGTATACGCGAAACGCGGGGTCTTCCACCATGCGATGGTGGAAGACCCCGCATGCGCCTACCAGCACACTCAACCCATCCCCGCTTGCGCGGGGTGCACGCGACAGCCGACTACCACACAGGGTCATCCCCGCTGAGGCGCGAGGTCTACGACATCTGGCGCGGTGTGCTACTCTGCTTTCCGAGCTGAGGTGCGAACAGCAAACTAGCACACCTTAGCTCATGGAAACAGAAAGGAGGTGAACCCTATGACCACGATTCAACACGGTTCAAACGCGGACCGAAGGCCACCGAGCCCAGAAGAACTCCGCTTCCGCGCCGCACGGGTGCAGTACATGACTGCCTACGTGAACCTCGTTTGCTCCATTCTCATCCTCCTATTGCAGCGATGAGGCCGCTGGCGTCTGGCTGTGGCCGCAGCGGCAACTGCGGCCACAGCCAGACTACCCAGCACGACAGTCCACCTCCAAGTCAAGTCGGCGACCCGGCCCGAGTCTCCGGCTCGCCGAGTCGACTTGAACATCCCGCCAATCAGCCGGTCTCTCCAAATCTTTAGCGTAACGATTCGGACACAGCGAGCATGCCGGTGTGACGGAGGCAATAATCTATCCCGGTCTCCAGGAATCTCCAAGGAAGAAGTCCCGATGGAGCTCTCAACCCGCGCACGCTCCGTGTGGGCGAAGTTCGGCTACGACCCCGAGAGTCACCACTGGCTGCCGCTCTGGCTGCACCTGCTCGACGCCGCCGCGGTGGCCGAGCACCTTGCCCGACATTGGCTGGCCCCCACCACCCGCGATCTCATTGAGCGCGAGTTCGCGGACTCCGCCTCAGAACTGACCCCGGTGGAGGAGCTCTGCCTGCTCGCCTCCTGGATCGCCGGCGTTCACGACATCGGCAAGTGCACCCCGGCCTTCTCCGTCCAGGCCAAGGGCCTCGACGATCGCATGAAGGAGGCGGGACTGGCCCATGGGCCGATCGATCTTCTCGAGCGACGCAAAGTACCGCACGCCCTGGCTGGGCACCTGATCCTGGAGAACTGGCTCATGGACGAGCACGACTGGGACTTCGAACCCGCCGAGGCCCTCGCCTCCGTCGTCGGCGCCCATCACGGCATCCCACCCACCTCGGCGGCTCTCACCACCGACTACTACGGGCATGAGCACCTCCTCGGCGAGGATGAGGCGTGGAACGCCACCCGCCACGAACTCCTCGACCTCGTCGCACGACGCACCGATGCTGCGGACCTTCTCCCCCACTGGGCGCGGCACACGTGGCCCCAGCACTTCCTCGTGGAGCTCTCGGGGCTGCTCATCGTCTCGGACTGGATCGCCTCGACCGAGGCCTATTTCCCGCTGCTGTCTCTTGAGGACGACGGTGCGCGCCTGCTCGCACCCGAGGCCCACGCGCTTCGCGTGGCCACCGGCCTGTCGCGTCTGGAGATCCCCGCGCCGTGGCGGCCCCGCGACGAGGGCGCCGATCCCGACGCTCTGCTCACCAGCCGCTTCGACCTGCCCGAGGGATCCCGAGCCACCGACGTTCAGGCGCGCACACTCCGGGCCGCCCGCTCCATGAGTCTGCCGGGCCTGCTCATCGTCCAGGAGTCCACGGGCGGAGGGAAGACCGAGGCCGCTCTCATGGCCGCCGAGGTACTCGCCGCCCGCACTCACCGCTCCGGGATCCTCTTCGCCCTGCCCACCCAGGCGACGACGGACGCCATGTTCTCCCGTGAGCTCGACTGGCTGGAGAGCATCGAGGAGGCGTACGCCGGCGAGGGCGCGCCGTCGGACTTCGCCGCTCAGCTCCTGCACGGGCGCGCTCGGCTGAACAAGGAAGCCCAGCAACTGCGACGCCGCGGTTACGAGATCCGCGACCGGCTCCTCGGATCACTCGACGACTCGACCGGCGAAACCCCACGCCCTATCGGGATCGGATGGGACGAGGAGGAGGCCCGGACGGGGCACGTCACAGGCGCTGAGGACCGCCGCAGAGCCGATCTGGCGATCCTGGCCTGGTTCAGCGGGCGCAAGAAGTCGATGCTGTCGGACTTCGTCGTCACCACCGTGGACCACCTGCTGTTCGGGGCAATGCGTTCCCCGCATCTGGCCATGCGACACCTGGGACTGTCCCGCAAGGTCGTCATCGTCGACGAGGTGCACTCCTACTCCACGTACATGAACGTCTACCTGGACCGGGTCCTGACCTGGCTCGCCGCCTACGGGGTGCCGGTGGTGCTCCTGTCGGCCACACTGTCCGAGGCGCGCTGCTCCTCCATGGTCGACGCCTACCGGCGGGGCCTGCGCCTGGCGGCGGGAGAACGTCTCCACCGCCGTCCCGCCCCTGAGAGTGTGCACACTCCCTTCCCCTGCCTGGTCACCGCTGGTGAGGATCGTACCGAGGTCGTCGCCACGGCGTCGGGACGGCGCAGCACGATCAGCCTCAGACGGCTCGCGAAGGACGCCCTGGTCCCGCTCCTGGAGGAGGCCCTCGCCGACGGCGGCTGCGCACTGGTGGTCCGCAATACGGTGCGACGCGCGCAGGAGACCTATGAGACGCTGCGCGAGCGTTTCGGCGAGGACGTCGGTCTCAACCACGCCCGCTTCACCATCGGCGACAGGCTCGCCAAGGACAAGGACCTCCTCGACCGCTTCGGTCCTCCGCGCAAGGCCGGAAGGCGCCCGCACCGGGCCATCGTCGTGGCCACTCAGGTCGTCGAGCAGTCCCTCGACGTCGACTTCGACCTGCTCGTCACCGATCTCGCGCCTATCGACCTGGTCCTCCAGCGCATAGGACGTCTGCACCGTCACCAGCGGCAGCGGCCGCCCCGACTCGCCGAACCCACCTGCTGCATCGACTGGCTGCCGTCGACGTCGTCCCCCGAGCCCTCGTTGGAACCGGGGGCCAAGGCGATCTACGGCGAGCAGGACATGCTCATGAGCGCGGCCGCACTGGACCGGGTGATCGACGGCCCCGGCGTCGTCACGGTTCCCGACGATGTCCACGACCTCATCGAGGCCGTCTACGGTCCCGATGCCCCAGTGCCGCCGTCGTGGAAGGAAGCCGTCGACCGAGCTCGGGAGACATACGCGACGAGCAACCGTGCGAAGCATGAGGCCGCTCAGGGATTCCTTCTGAATGAGCCCGAGCGGAGAGGGAAGAGTGCCTCCCTGATCGGCTGGCTGCACGTGACGGCCTCCGACAACGAGGAGAGGGGACGCGCCCAGGTCCGCGACGGCGAGGACTCCCTGGAGGTCATCCTCCTGGACCTGTGCCGGGTAGGCGGCCAGGAGGAGCTGCGCACCCTGCCATCCGCACCGGAGGCTCCAGGAGCCATGATCCCCACAGACCGCGCTCCGGACAAGAAGATCGCCCGCGCCATGGCCCTGTCCGCCGTGAGGTTGCCTCCGCGCCTGAGCAATCCGCACCGGATCGACCAGGTCATCGATGAGCTGGAGAAATGCGTTGTACCCGCTTGGCAGGATGATCCGCAGCTCCGAGGACAGTTGTTCCTTCTTCTGGAGGAAGGCCGGGCGCAGCTGGCCGACACCGTACTCGAGTACTCCCCATCCACCGGGCTCAAGGAGGTCCAATCAGAATGACGCAGCGTTTCAATCTTCTCGACGAGCCCTGGATCCGGGTAACCAGGCTCGACGGCGCCCCCGATGAGGTCTCCCTCCTCACCCTGTTCCGGGAGGCGACGGACATCACCGGGATCCACGGCGAGATCGCCAGCCAGGACGTGGCCATCCTGCGCCTGCTGCTGGCCATCTGCCACCGCGCCATGGATGGGCCGGAGGACCTGGATACCTGGAGGGAGTACTGGGAGGAGCCCGAGCGCCTGGGGCGGGACGTCATCGACTATCTCGAGCGCTACCGGGAGCGCTTCGACCTGCGCGACCCGGACCGTCCCTTCTTCCAGGTTGCGGATATACAGGGAACGGTATCTCCCATATCAAAAATGATCATCGATACTCCTAAAGACCTCAAAAGGCCTTTATTTACAACTAGAATTGGCGATGGATTGGAGTCTCTTTCTTGGTCTGAGGCGGCGCGGTGGCTAATTCATGTTCACGCCTTCGACCCTGCGGGACTTCGAAGTGGGGCTCTGGGTGATCCGAGAAGAAATCCGAACGGCACGACTCCGCCGAATGGACCTGGATGGGCTGGGCAGCTCGGAACTACATATGTCACGTCGAACAATCTGTTGAAGACTATGCTATTGAATGTGGTTCCCGAGTCTTTTCTGTCCGCTTCGATTGTAGATACTGAAACAGATTTGGCGCCCTGGGAGTTAGCTACCCCGACTTCGCAGTGCAGCGAAACTTCAAGCAATCCAACTGGGCCGGTTTATTGCTTGACTTGGCAGTCGCGTCGGGTGCTTCTGATTGGTGATGACGTTCATGTTACTGGTCTATTTCTTGGGAATGGGACAAAAACATCTCCACAAAACCTTCAAGCTGTCGAAACGATGAGCTCGTGGAGGAGGTCGTCTGCGCAAGAGAAAAAGCTTCGTCTCCCCTCGGTGTTTATGCCCGTGGGACATAAAAGTGATGTGGCATTCTGGAGGAGTCTTCCGTCTCTAATTCCGCAACTCAATGTTTCGGACACAATTCCTCCTACGATCATTGCGTTTTATCAGGAGCTTATGCGGCGTCAGTTAGTCCCTAGGGTTGGCATAATTCCCGTTCATGCAGTAGGTATTTCGTATGATCCTCCTGACAAGAAAACGAACGTAGTCGAACTCATCGACGATGTCCTCTCCCTGCCCGCTGGCCTACTCAACCCCGAGAACACGCGACTGCTCGCCGTTGTGCGCGATGCCATGGAGGAGACGGAGCAGGCCGCCTCCGCACTGCGGAACCTGGCCGGGAACCTGGACCGCGCTCGCGGTGGGAGCCCGGATACGGCGTCGGCTGCGCGCGAGCACGCCGGTGCCGCCTTCTACCAGGTCATTGATGAGCGTTTCCCCCGATGGCTCGCCTCCCTGGACGAAGCGGACCCGATCAGGGATCGCGACCAGTGGCGCAGGCTGCTGCGCTCCGAGGCATGGGCACAGCAGGAAGCGCTGGCATCCGCCGTGCCTGATACCGCCTTCGCCGGTCGTGGAGAGGGAAAGGGGCGGATGGACGTCGGCAAGGCGATGTTCTTCTTCCGCCGTGCTCTGAACGCGGCCCTACCGGCACCTGCGCAGCAAGACAGCAGTGCTGAGAACAATAAGAATGAAGAAAGGACACCGGCATGACTGTGTCGGATACCAGTACACACGTCAGCCCCGCGGATGCAGTACCGCCCGGAGTGAGCCAGCGGCCCTACCGTCCGCGGCTGGAGGAGAATGCCGGCCGCCTCGTCGACCAGCGCATTGGCGGAACGAAGAGGCAGGAGGGCCTGCAAGCCCGCTATCGGCGCAATGAGGCTCGAGCACGCGGTGAGCTGGCCGCTCTGCGCAAGGGCGCGAACAGGCCGCCCGGAGAGCTCCCCGAGATCTGGGAGCTCACGAGCGTCCACGTTCCCGACTATGCGGGTGACGCCCCTACGTGGGAGGAGACTGCCGTCCATACCGCCATGACGCTCTATGCCGTGCACCAGCAGTCACGGACCGAACCCATGTTCGTGCCCGGAAGAGGGCTCGGTCATGCCGCCCGCAGCCTGATCGGTCCACCGGAGGACGAGAACCCTTCGGCCCGGGCGCGCTTCAACGCCCTGGTCACCTCGACGACCGTCACCGAGCTGCGCCGCCACCTGCGGGGCTTCATCTCGCTGCTCCGAGCCCGGAGCATCACCTTGGATCACGCCATGCTCGCAGACGACATCCTTCACTTCCAGCAACCGGGCGGAGCCAGAAAGGTTCGCCTGACCTGGTCACGGGAGTACCAGTTCCTATCTGCCGAATCCCCAGCCTCTTCCGACGATGCCACCCCGGCATCTGCAACCAACTCGACGACAACCGCGCCAACCCCGGAGAACTGACAATGAGCACCTACATCGATATTCACATCATCCAGAACCTTCCGCCCTCCTGCATCAACCGAGACGACTCGGGCTCACCCAAATCTGCTGTTTACGGCGGCGTCCGCCGTCTGCGGGTCTCCAGCCAGTCCTGGAAACGAGCAACGCGTCTGTACTTCAATGATCTGCTGGACGCTGATGACGTCGGCGTACGCACGAAGCGAGTCGTCGAGGTGCTGGCCGCGGCAATTGCGAAGGGTGCACCTGAGCTCGCGGAGAACGCCACCACGCTCGCCGAGGGAGTGTTCAAGGCGGCCAAGATCAAGCTCTCACCTCCGCGCGGCAAGAAAGACGGGACTCAGGAGTCCGGCTACCTTCTGTTCCTGTCCACCAGCCAGATCGCGCGCCTGGCTGAGCTGGCTGTTACCTCAGTCCGCGATGGTGAAGCGCTCGACGCCAAGGCAGTCAAGAAGATCTTCAAGGAAACGAACGCCGTCGATATCGCACTGTTTGGACGCATGGTTGCCGACGACACCGATCTCAACGTTGATGCCGCCTGCCAGGTGGCCCACGCCATCTCCACGCACGCCGCTGAGAACGAGTACGACTTTTTCACCGCCGTCGACGATGAGAAGAACCGATCAGAGGAGGAGGACGCCGGTGCCGGAATGATGGGCACGGTCGAGTTCTCCTCGGCCACCATGTACCGCTACGCCACCGTTAATCTCGACATGCTGGCTGAGAACCTCGGGGACGGTGAGGCGGCACTGCGAGCGCTTGAGGTCTTCATCAGGGGCTTCTGCCTGTCGATGCCCACCGGGAAGCAGAACACGTTCGCCAACCGGACCCTCCCGGAAGCCATCGTTGTTTCTATCCGTGACGACCAACCTGTTTCCCTCGTCGGTGCCTTCGAGGAACCGGTGCCGGAGGCCTTCGGCCGCGGTTACGTCGACCGTTCAGTGGGGGCGCTCGCTCAGTACACCGAGACGATCGAGAAGAACTACGGGGTGACGCCGCTGAGCAGTTTCGTCGTTGCCCTCAAGGATTCAGACGCCGTCTCCTCGCTCGGTGAGCGCGTGTCCTTCGCCAACCTGCCCAACCGGGTCCGCCAGGTTGTGGCTCCGCGTGTGAGCCGTGAGGAGCAGGCCTGATGACCGTCCTCCTCCTGCGACTCGCAGGACCTTTGCAGGCCTGGGGGGTGAAATCTCGCTTCACCGTCCGTTCCACCGAGCTTGCGCCGACCAGGAGCGGCATCATCGGCTTGGTGTCGGCCGCTGTCGGCCGTCGCCGGGCGGACCCGATCGAGGATCTCCTATCCCTGCGGCTCGGGGTGCGGAAGGACCAGCCTGGTCGAGTCATCAGGGACTTCCACACGGCACGCTCGCTTGACGGCAAGGAATCTATGCCCCTGTCGAACCGGTACTACCTCGCCGATGCCGTTTTCCTCGCAGGTATCGAAGGCGATCGCCCCCTCCTGGAGGGTATTGACGAGGCGCTTCACCATCCGGCCTTCCCTCTGTATCTCGGCAGGCGCTCGTGCCCGCCGACGCCACCCGTGTCTTTGGGCCTTCGGGAGGCGGCGCTGCTCGATGCGCTTCGGGCAGAGCCCTGGCTCGCCTCGCCATGGTTCCGCAAGCGGCACCGCGGTCACGTCTTCGACGCGGAGCTGCTGCTCGACCAGGATGCCGTACCCGTCGAGGAACGGGGATCGGCATGGGGGAGTCGTGACGTACCGGTCTCCTTCGACCCGCGCCGCCGCGACTACGACTTCCGCCAGGTCGAACGGCTCATGACACAGGTGGGTACTCCCAAGCCGGACGTTCACGATCCCATGCTTGCGCTGGAGGAGGCGAACAAGTGTTTCTGACGAAGATCGATCTGGCCCCGGAGCGCCGCCTTGCGCGCAAGTATCTGGGGTCGCCTCAGGCCATGCACGCCGTCGTCATGAACGCCACCGGAGGTCATGACGGGAACGGTCCTGGACGCGTCCTGTGGCGGGTCGACCGAGGCGTGACAACGGCCCTGTACGTACTGTCGGCGTTAGAACCTGACTGCTCTCAGCTCGTCGCAGAGGCGGGGACAGCCGGCACCCAGGCGCGGACCCTGGATTACTCCCCATTCCTCGTCTCGCTGGATGCCGGGCAGCTGTGGGCCTTCCGCCTCGCGGCGAACCCGTCCTATTCGGCTTCTCGGGGCCCAGGGGTGCGCGGACAGCGCTACGGACACGTCACCGTTGAACAGCAGCGACAGTGGCTCATGGACCGCGTCCCACGGTTCGGCTTCGAGCTCATGCCTGTGGACCATGCTGATGGTGAGGGGACTGACGAGGCCGTCTTGGTCGCGTACCGGGAGCGTCCTGTTTTCAACCGGCGGCGACCAGGAGGTGAAGGATACGACCGCGTGACCATCAACCGCACCGTCTACGAAGGAGTTCTGCGTGTCACTGATCCTGAGCCCCTGCGCCGCGCGCTCATCGTCGGGATCGGCCGGTCCAAGGCCTACGGTTGTGGGCTCATGACGCTCGCCCGAGTGCGACAGGACTGACAATGCTCAGAATGCTGCCGGTTCCGGTGACGGCGCTGCCCCGTGTCCAGGACCGGATGTCCTTCCTCTACCTGGAGCACTGTGTGGTGCACCGGGAGGATGGTGCCCTGACCGCGCGCAACGACCAGGGCACCATCCGCGTCCCCGCTGCCTCTCTGGTGTCGGTCTTCCTCGGTCCGGGAACGTCGGTCAGTCACCAGGCGATGAGCCTGCTGGGCGAGTGCGGGACGACGGCGGTCTGGGTCGGTGAACGCGGCGTGCGCTACTACGCGCATGGCCGATCGCTGGCGACATCCACCCGTCTGCTGGTGGAGCAAGCGGCCAGGGTCTCCTCTCCCCAGAAGCGACTGCGGGTGGCGCGCGAGATGTACTGCATGCGCTTCAGCGGCGAAGATGTCGACGGGCTCACCATGCAGCAGCTCAGAGGCCGGGAAGGCGCTCGGGTCCGCGAGGTGTACCGCGAGAATTCCAGGCGCACTGGAGTTCCCTGGACCCGACGTGACTACCGTCCTGATGACTTCGAGGCGTCGGATCCGATTAACCAGGCGCTCTCAGCCGCGCACGCAGCCCTGTACGGAGTCGTTCACGGAGTGATTGTCTCCCTGGGGTGCTCGCCGGGGCTCGGCTTCGTTCACACGGGACACGAGCGCTCCTTCGTCTACGACGTCGCCGACCTGTACAAGGCGGAGACGACGATCCCCATCGCCTTCGATGTCGTCTCCGAGGGGATGGATGACCTCACTGGGACCACTCGCCGACGAGTTCGGGACAAGGTATTCGAGCTCAAGATCATCGAACGGACGGTCAAAGATATCTACCGACTGCTTGAGGTTGATGATCTGGAGGATATGAGCATCAACGTCGTCTCCTTGTGGGATTATCAGCAGCGTGCTGTGGCCGGTGGAGCGAATTACGCCGGAGAGGACGCAGGAGGGTGGTAGTCCTGATTCTTTCTGCTGCCCCTGCCTCGTTGCGGGGCTCCATGACTCGCTGGTTGTTGGAGGTCTCTCCCGGGGTCTTCGTTGGGCATGTTTCAGCTCGAGTACGAGAGCAGCTGTGGGAGCTAGTGCGCGCATACATCGGGGAAGGTCGTGCGCTACTGATCTGGTCGGTGCGATCTGAGCAGCGGTTCGAGATCGCCTCTCTGGGGCACGAGCGTGAACCGGTCGATATCGAAGGGTGCCTCGTCATGCGCACCCCGTACCGACAGATCGAGGGATCGCAGGCGATTCCCGGCGCCGTCAAGCCTCCGAAGGAGTCCTGGTCGATCGCTGCGAGACGACGGCGCTATCGGAGCTCTGCGGAGCGAGCACTAGGTCGGCAGTGAAGGCAAACGCGGTCTGGTAGTGTGGCTCGTCGTTGGGATTCCAGGGATCCGCAAGTGTAAACCCCGCGCGAGCGGGGATGATCCCCAGTTCAAGGACAACACTGACGACTTCATCGGGTAAACCCCGCGCGAGCGGGGATGATCCGCCGCCAGCATAGTCGGTGACGTTACCCCAAAGGTAAACCCCGCGCGAGCGGGGATGATCCGGTAAAAGTCTTTCCTGCTTGACGGCAGATCGAGTAAACCCCGCGCGAGCGGGGATGATCCGTCTTCCCCTCCAATGACGATGGCCCCTTGATGGTAAACCCCGCGCGAGCGGGGATGATCCGACGCATTACCACCGCAGCGGTTCATCACACGCGTAAACCCCGCGCGAGCGGGGATGATCCGCCCCCACCATCGCGGCAGGGGCTCGGTAGGTAGTAAACCCCGCGCGAGCGGGGATGATCCCCCGACCTGACGGCAGCACAAGGCCCCCGCTTGGTAAACCCCGCGCGAGCGGGGATGATCCGGGGCATTTCTTCGCGGAGCCGCTGGCGAAGACGTAAACCCCGCGCGAGCGGGGATGATCCCTGATTGTCGATTGCGTAGGACGCGTACTCCTCGTAAACCCCGCGCGAGCGGGGATGATCCGGTGTAGGTCTTGCCTACTTGGCGTGGCATCGAGTAAACCCCGCGCGAGCGGGGATGATCCGCCGCGCTCGTCCAAGGAGGTCCGGGCCCGGGCGTAAACCCCGCGCGAGCGGGGATGATCCCAGGCCCTCCTGGAGGGTACACAAGGCGAAGAGTAAACCCCGCGCGAGCGGGGATGATCCCAGGCCCTCCTGGAGGGTACACAAGGCGAAGAGTAAACCCCGCGCGAGCGGGGATGATCCGGTGTTGCCGTCCATGAACACCTCATAGGCGTCGTAAACCCCGCGCGAGCGGGGATGATCCGACCATTTGGACGCCGACGACGGATCAGGTCATGTAAACCCCGCGCGAGCGGGGATGATCCGCAGATCGGCGCGATTCCCGAGCTCGCTCAGACGTAAACCCCGCGCGAGCGGGGATGATCCCAGTCGGGCGCCTTCGTCGGGGGTGACTAGCCAGTAAACCCCGCGCGAGCGGGGATGATCCTGGCGTGGGATGATCAGCACAAGAAAGTTGCGGTAAACCCCGCGCGAGCGGGGATGATCCCGGGTCGACAGGAAGTTCAGGTTGGAGGCCGTCGTAAACCCCGCGCGAGCGGGGATGATCCCGCGCCGATCAACTGGGAAAGGGAACAGTAATGGTAAACCCCGCGCGAGCGGGGATGATCCCCGCTTTTTATGTACGTCTGGACACCACCTGTGGTAAACCCCGCGCGAGCGGGGATGATCCGGCGTTCAAGGACCTGGGTATCTCGATCCCGCCGTAAACCCCGCGCGAGCGGGGATGATCCCGGCCAGCAGCAGATCAGGTTCACCAACGGCTCGTAAACCCCGCGCGAGCGGGGATGATCCGTAGTTGCCGAGACCTCCGAAGGCGCCAGTAAGGTAAACCCCGCGCGAGCGGGGATGATCCCCCTGAGTCGACAATTCGCTCATGCGTGAGTATGTAAACCCCGCGCGAGCGGGGATGATCCGCGCGGCGTCCTTTCCATGGGCGATACGATCGAGTAAACCCCGCGCGAGCGGGGATGATCCGCAGATTTCGGCGATTCCGGAGCTTGCTCAGACGTAAACCCCGCGCGAGCGGGGATGATCCCGAAGCGCAGGCCGCGCGAACTGGCCGCTAGAAGTAAACCCCGCGCGAGCGGGGATGATCCCTACAACGACCCGATTACCGTTGGCATTGCCCAGTAAACCCCGCGCGAGCGGGGATGATCCGCCTTAGAGTCATTGTCGTACTTGACAAGGTCAGTAAACCCCGCGCGAGCGGGGATGATCCCAGTCCCGGGCCTGGGAGCCACCTCAGAGTCCTGTAAACCCCGCGCGAGCGGGGATGATCCCAAGACTGTCCCGGAGGCGTCCCAGAAGCAGCTGTAAACCCCGCGCGAGCGGGGATGATCCGGCAGCCAAGGCGGCGATTGAGAAGGACATCAGGTAAACCCCGCGCGAGCGGGGATGATCCCATTCCCCTTCGTGGCGGCCGGAATGCGCTTGTGTAAACCCCGCGCGAGCGGGGATGATCCTGTGTAGCGACTTAAGTACGCTAACCAGAATCGGTAAACCCCGCGCGAGCGGGGATGATCCGGACGGGAGGTACCTCCAGTGAGGACCGAAATCGTAAACCCCGCGCGAGCGGGGATGATCCCGGTTTGGTGGACGGCAGCCTGCCACCAGTCCTGTAAACCCCGCGCGAGCGGGGATGATCCGATGCACGGCTCGGTCTACATGGAGGCGGGCATGTAAACCCCGCGCGAGCGGGGATGATCCGCACGGCGTCACCCCCATCCTCGCGTTGGAGTTGTAAACCCCGCGCGAGCGGGGATCATCCTGGACGTCAAGGGAGGCAGGCCGTAAGCGTTGAGTAAACCCCGCGGGAGCTTGGACAATCTAGCGGACCTGGCTCGGACGACAGGTTCATGTATCTGGTGCGCCTGGTTCAGGATGAGCGCAAGGCCGCGGGCCTGCACGTGGGGGACCGGATCCGTCTGGAGCTGAGGGTCCCGGAGGACAAGG
>ERZ772764.1730-NODE-1730-length-13450-cov-24.290929_pt1 | contig 13450 bp, 9 predicted proteins | sample MGYA00512163_ERZ772764 | MGnify/ENA primary metagenome ERZ772764 (study PRJEB29015, sample SAMEA2737903) | human oral metagenome | biome: human oral; feature: human-associated habitat; material: dental | place: China | collected 2094 ... | reverse complement strand
ACTCGCGGAACGGATCGACAGCAGCCCGAGGATCGCGTGCTTCAACTCCATGCCACTTAGTCTACCACACACATAGGTGACTATGCACCTATGTATTCAGGATCCACGAGCACGCTGGCACTGCGACCCCCCGTCCAGGGACGGCCAACCGACGCGCCTGCCTGTTCAGTAACGTTATCACCAAGCGACTTTGCCATTTTTTGACCTTGGGTTATGCTTCCCCTCAAGAACGCGGCTGCGCCCCCCGTGCGGTCCCGCACTCGGGAGGCCTGCCGCCCCGTCCCCAACAGAATGCAGAGGATCCGATGACCAACGAAACGATCAAGACGTTCCTGGAAGCCGTTTCCGACGCCCTGTACAGCTACATCCTCATCGCTGTGCTCATCGGCGTCGGCCTCTACTTCTTCATCCGCACCAAGGCCCTGCCCCTGCGGATGTTCGGAGAATCCCTCCGGGTGGTCGCCGAGCCCCCGGAGAAGGAGGGCGAGGTCTCATCCTTCCGCGCCCTCATGGTGTCCACCGCCTCGCGCGTCGGCGTCGGCAACATCGCCGGCGTCGCCACGGCCGTCGGCCTGGGAGGCGCCGGCTCGGTGTTCTGGATGTGGGTCATCGCCACACTCGGCGGCGCCTCCGCGTTCATCGAGTCGACCCTGGCGCAGATCTACAAGAAGAAGGGGCCGCACCACTCCTACGGCGGCCCCGCCTACTACATCCAGACCGCCCTCAAGAAGAACTGGCTCGCCTCGTCCTTCGCCGTCATGCTGATCCTCACCTACATGGGCGGCTTCAACCTGCTCGCCTCCTTCAACGTCGCGGATTCCTTCTCCGCGTACTCGTGGGCGGACGAGTGGACGCCGTGGATCGTCGGCGCGGTCCTGGCCGTCCTCATGGCCGCCTCCATCTTCGGCGGTACCCGCCGCCTCACTGACGTCACCGGGGTCCTGGTGCCGATCATGGCGATCGTCTACCTGGGCGTAGGCCTCGTCGTCATCGCGCTCAACTACCAGAACATCCCCACCATGTTCCGCGCGATCGTCTCCGGGGCCTTCGACTTCCGCTTCGAGACGATGGCCGGCGGCTTCGCGGGCTCGGCCATGATGTACGGCATCAAGCGCGGTCTGTACTCCAACGAGGCGGGCGTCGGGTCCGCCCCCAACGCCGCGGCCTCCGCCTCCGTGTCACACCCCGTGAAACAGGGCCTGGTCCAGATGCTCTCCGTCTTCATCGACACCATGGTCATCTGCACCCTCACGGCTTTCGTCGTGCTCTCCTCGGGCGTCGAGGGGTCCGATACCCTCAAAGGGGCGCCCCTGGTCACATCCTCCATTGCGACCGTCCTGGGCGGGTTCGCGCAGCCCTTCGTCTCCACGGCGCTCTTCCTCTTCGCCTTCACGACCCTGATCGGCAACTTCTACTACGCGGAGGTGAACTTCCGATTCCTGCTGCGCAACGTGGACTTCAAGCACTGGATGCTCACAGTGTTCCGCGCCATCGCATCCGTGCTGGTGTTCGCGGGCGCTCTGCTGGAGTTCGAGGTCGCGTGGAGCCTGGGCGACATCCTCATGGGCCTCCTCGCCCTGATCAACCTGCCCGTGATCGTCATCCTGGGCAAGAAGGCCGTGGACTGCTTGAAGGACTACCAGGCGCAGCGCAAGGCCGGCAAGGACCCGCAGTTCGTCGCCTCCTCCATCAGTCTCGACCCCGGGGAGCTGGACTACTGGCAGGACGCGACAGCCCCGGTGTCCGCCGACTCCGCCGTTCCGGTGAACGCGTAGGAGGCGCCGACGCGCCAAGGGCCCCGGCCTCGTCCATCCCGACGAGGCCGGGGCCGCGTTCGCACCCAGCGGATAGCCGCGCACCCTCGCGCCCGGGCATCCCGGTGCCCCGCATCCGTCGCAGAAAGTATTGCGAAAACCGTACTATCCATTTAACGTAATAGATGTCCGGGAGCGCGCACCAACAGGAGGACATCGTGAACCACATCATCAGATACAGGAGCTTCGGAAGCCCCGACGTCCTGGAAGAAGCGGACGTCCCCCTGAGCGAGCCGCAGGGGGCCGACGTGCGCGTCAGGGTCCACGCGGTCGGGCTCAACCCCGTCGACTACAAGACCTTCAACGGGGACCTCCGCGCACTTGAGCACCTGCGCCAACTGGCCCACCCGCTGCGCAGAACCCCCATGTTCCCGCGGGGCGTCGGCCGCGATTTCTCCGGGGTCATCACCGCGGTCGGCCCCACAGCCACGGGCCACAGCGTCGGGGACCCCGTCCTCGGCACCTTGCGCAGCGCCCCCGGGCAGATCGTCCCCCAGGGGGCGCTGGCCACGGAAGTCATCGCGCCGGCGGAGACGATCACGGCGAAACCCGAGGGGATGAGCCACCAGACAGCCGCGTCGCTGGGCGTCGCCGCCGAAACGGCCTGCGGGGCCTTCCGCCGACTGCGCCTCGCCGCGGACGACGTCATCGTCATTAGCGCTGCGGCCGGCGGCGTCGGATCCCTGGCTTCGCAACTGGCACTCGCCATGGGGGCCACCGTCGTCGGCATCGCGGGACGGGGGAACGCCGACTACCTGCGCTCCCTGGGGGCCATCCCCGTGGTGTACGGACAGGACCTGGCGACCCGCATCGCCCAGGCCAGCCCGGAGCCCGTCACAAAACTCCTCGACTGTTACGGAAAGGGGTACGCGCGGCTCGGAGCGGACCTGCGCATCCCCAGGAGCGGCAGAGGCACTCTGGTCCCGTCGCCCGGCGCGCTGGCGCGGGGGGCACGGTTCACTGGGGCGCGGCACGCGCTGCCGGGCGACCTGGAGAGAGTCACCCAACTGGTGGCGTCGGGGCGCATCACGATCCACGTGGCAAACGAGTACCCCATGACCCTGGAAGGGGTCCGGGCGGCGTACACGGAGCTCGCCGCCGGCCACACGCGTGGGAAAATCGTTGTCACGGCCGACACCGCCCGCTAGCCCCCGCGCCACGCCGATCGCCCTCGACACAGGAGGCCCACGTGACCGCCCCCCACAACCACCCTCTGGTGCGCGCGCTGCGCGCCTTCAACAGTGAGCTGGCCGCGAACAACCGCTGCATGGCCGCCAGAGTGGGCCTCAACGACTCCGACCTGGCAGTGCTGGACGTCCTGCACAGGGAGGGACCTCAGACCCCCGGCGCACTGGCCCAGCGAACACGGATCGCGACCACGACGATGACCGGTGTCCTGCGGCGTCTGAGCGCGGGAGGCTGGGTCGAACGCCGCACCAGCGACAAGGACTTGCGGTCCTTCACCATCCACATATCGGCCGTCGCTCGGCTCTCTGAGGTTTTTCGCCCGGTCGATGAGCGCCTCATCGATTTGGTCGACGAACTGCCCGAGCAGGACGCGCAGCGTATCGTCGCGTTCCTGGGCAACGCCACCCGCATCGTGCGGGAATCCCACGCGTCGGGCGACAGCCGCCCATAGCCCCAGTCACCAGACCCGGATCTGCACTCCCCCGGTGTGCCCGCAGGCTGACAGGGCCCGGGTGAGCACGTCGGCAGCCCACCCGAGCATCTCAGGCCGGTCGTGGGGGGCGCGCAGCGTGGCAGTGACCCCGACGGCTGAGGCCATGGAGGACTCCACGGCCAGCCCCATCTGCACGGACGATGCCAGGGCGTCGGCGAAGCTCGAGAAGGACAGGGTCTGTCCCTTGTATCGCGGGCTCGCCTCGACGTGGATGAGCGGTCCCTCGGCGAGCAGGCAGGCGTCCAGCGAGCCGATCGGCAGGCTCCCGTCGTCCCAGGGGTTGGGCGCTACTGCGCGCGCGTAGTCCGGGGGCAGGTCGAGCTCGAAGACGCACTCGTCGACGCGCACCCGCGCGACGAGCTCGAGGGTGGCAACGGAAGCGATCACAGAGGCCACGAAGGGGATGTGCCTGCCCACGTCACCGAGCCACGTGTCGACAATCGCGTGGCACATCGCCGGGGTGGCGACCGCCGGGGAGAGCTGCCTTGCGGCGCGGGACTCCCCCGGCCCGTCCGCTCCCCCACCCCGGGGCGGTGCCTCAATGTCGCCCACGAAAAAGTCGAAGGCGTAGAGCCCATGATGGGTGCAATTGTCGTCGTAGGCGGCGAATCCCAGCCCCGTACCAACGAGCACGGACAGGAAGGCATCGTAGAGGCACTCCCTGTCCTGCGCAAAGAGGTCCGCCGCGTGCGGCGTGCGCGGGTCCAGCTGGCCGACCAGCCACGCCTGCAACGCGACGTAGCCTTCGTCTCTTGTCACCGGTGCACGAGAACCGTGATCCGCCAGCGATCGCCAACAACGCATGTCCCCTCCCGCGACTCGCCTCTTCCTAGCCTACTCCTTCGGCCGGGAATCAGAGCAGCCCCGCACGCTTCGCAGGCGCAAGAAGCCCCGACCTCGTCTCAACGGACGAGGCCGGGGCTGAGGCCAGGCGCCCTACTCAGCGGGTGGCGAGCAGCGCCTCCTCGGCCTCCTTGGTCCACAGGCCGCCCTTCATGGCGGCCGCGACCTGGGGGAACTTCTCGGGCAGTTCGCCCAGCGGCGTCAGGCCCAGGTCGTGCAGGGACGGGAAGACCATGATCTTGCCGCCCGAGGTGCGGTTGATGACCGCGTTGATGGCGTCGCCGAAGCCCGCCATTCCAGTGACCGCGAACAGGGAGATCGACGTGTCGATGATCCCCTCCTCGATCTTGTGCAGGACGGTGCGCATGTCGGACACGTCCGATCCGGAGGTGCCCAGCATGAAGACACGGCGCTCGATGATGCCCTGCAGGTCGAAGTCGCCGAAGGTGCCCGCGGGGATTCCCGCGAAGGCGTTGATGATCGCGCCCTCGGCCGCCAGGTCGACCGCGCCCGCGACGAGCGCCGGGACGGGCACGAGGCAGGTGATGTGCGTGTACCCGTACTCCAGCGGCGTCACGGAGGTGTTGATGATCGACAGGGGCACCCCGCGCTTCTCGGCGACCGGGCCGACGACGGCCTTGAGGCCCGCGAGGCGCTCGTCGGACAGGTCGGTGCCGACGACGCTGATGCCGGGGACGTCGGAGGTGACGGCGCGCATCGTGTGCATCTGGCCCATCGGGCCCGCCGCGCCGACGATGGCGATCTTGTCGCCCACCCGCAGGTCGCCCGTGTCGGGGATCCACGCGTAGCCCTCGGCCGGGTCGTCCCCGGTGGTGCCCACGAAGCGGATGAAGTCGTAGTGGACGCGCCCGATGTCCAGGGACACCTTGCGCTCGATGCGGCGCCCGCCCAGGACGACGTTGAGGACGCCGCGGGAGGCCAGCAGCTGCGCGATCTTCTCGATGACCCCGGCGTTCGCGCCGAAGTAGACGATGTCGTCGAAGGCGCCCTCGACGCTCAGCGCCTCCTCCTCGCTCACACGGGTGACCGAGGCGGGGGCGTGGGCGCTCGTCAGCGCGTCCACGTCGCCATCGCCGACGACCAGCAGCTTGCCGCCGTCGGCCAGGTGGCCGCGTTCCTTCCAGGCGTAGGATCCTTCGACGGTCGCCCACGGCTCGATGAGGCCGACGGCCGCGGCGGAGGGGGCCTCGGACACGTGGATGAGGAACTCCTCGCCGTCGGGGGCGACGACGCAGCGCTCGTCGACGACCGTGTACTCCTGCAGGGCGCCGTCGAAGTTGTAGCCGAAGGCGCCGTTCGACTTCGCGGTGCGCAGGTGCTTCCAGTCCGCTTGGACCAGCAGGCGGTCGCCGACCTTGAAGTGGGTGACCTCGGGGCCGACCGCGATCACGCGGACGACCGGCTCATGGCCGGGGACCGTGGGGGCGCTGCCCGGGCGGTAGTTCGGGATCTCCGCGAGCGCCTCGGGGGCGATGCCGGAGACGACCTCGCTCTTGCGCGGGTGGTTGTCGAACTGGTGCAGCAGCTTCGTGTCGGAGAAGCAGATGCCGCACGCCTCCACCTTGAGGAGCAGCTGGTGGGGGCCGACCCGGTCGACGGGCTTGGCGGTGTTGACCTCGAACTGGTCGACTCCTGTGATCTGGATCGCGTACTGGGTTTCAGGGACCTGAGTCATGTTTTCTTCCTTGTCGTGAGGGGGAGCGCGGAACTGGCGGTGGCGCGGAGCGGGCGCGCCCGCGGCGGCGTGCCCACGGGGCGGGCGCGCTCGCGCGATGTGCGCGGCCCAGCCCCGCCCGGCGGAGCGGTCAGGAGAGCATGACCTGGCCCCCGGTGACGGGCACGGCCTGGCCCGTCTCGTAGGCCTGCTCGACGATGTAGTAGATGGCGCGCAGGACGTCGATTCCCTGGGCGCCCCGGCGCATGGGGACCTTCGCCTCGTAGAACTCCTTGACGTCGGCGACCGTCTTGGCGCCGGGGACCTTGCCGGAGTTGAGGTACTGGACGAAGAGCCCGCGGTCGGGGTCGGACCACAGCGGCCCGTCGTAGAAGTTCCCGGGGCAGATCGCGTTGACCTTCACGCCGTGCTCAACCATCTCGAGGGCGAAGGACTGGACGAGGCCGATGCCGCCGAACTTGGAGCCCGCGTAGGCGGCGTTCTTGTTGGAACCGACCAGGCCGGACTTGGAGTTGATCTGGATGATGTCGCACATCCACTCGGAGGCCGTCGAGTGCTGGCGGGCCAGCAGCTGCCCCAGGTGTTTGGTCACCAGGAAGAACGCCACGTAGTTGATGTCCGTGGACAGGCGGAACGCCGACGCGTCCTGCTCCAGGACGGAGCCGGCGCGCACGATGCCGGCGTTGGACACGACCAGGTCGAGGCCGCCCGTGACCCGCTCGACCTCGGCGGCCATCGCGGCCACGGAGTCCTCGTCGGCGACGTTGACGGTGATGGGGTGGGTGGTGCCGGCTCCGAGTTCCGCGGCCTTGGCGGCCGCGCCCTCGCCGTTGAGGTCGGCGATGTACACGAAGCACCCCTGGTCGACCAGGCCCTTGGCGATCTCAGCGCCGAAACCCTGGGCGCCGCCCGTGACCAGGGCGACGCGCCCGGTGATGGCGCGCTCCCCGGAGGCGGTGGCCCGGACCTGGTAGGACTCGCCCCCGGCGGAGACGACGACGGGCAGTTCCACGTCGGCGAGGGAGTCGGGGGCCACATCGGCCAGGGGCTCGTCGAGGACGATGCCCGCCTCCTCCTGCGTGGGACTGACGATGACGGGGCGGCGCAGCGCCGCCAGGAAGAGCCCGCGGATCAGCGGTGCGTGTGTCATGGCGATTGTCTTTCTCTCTGCCCCGCCTGGCGGGGCGTGCGGTTGTGGTCTCAGGCCCTCGTGGCGTCCTCGGCGACGCGGTCGGCCGCCTCGCCGTCGGCGATCCTCCTGCCCAGGGGCGCGTACTGGGCGATGCGCTGCGCGAGGCGGTCGGGGCCCAGCCGTCCCGTCCGGCCCAGCAGGTGCAGGGCGGGGTCCACGGAGGACAGGGCCTCGTGGGCGACCAGCGCCCATGTGGCCTCGTTGAGGCCGGCGAACTCGGGGCGGCGCAGTTCGGGGCAGTTGAAGGCCTGGCGCGGCTGGTTGATGTCGACGCCGGAGATCTCCAGCATGCCGTGGGCGGCGGCGAGCCTGTGGACGCGCTCGAGCTGGGCGGGGGTGTTGCGCGGGGGCATGTAGGTGACGGCGCGCAGGCCCTTGGCCTCCATGGCGTCGAAGAGCTCGTCCAGGAAGTCGTCCTCGAACTTCTCCGCCTTCTTGTCGCCGGTCGGCGAGGCGGACACGTCGCCCAGGTAGGCGTAGGTGGCGATCGCCCCCACGGAGTCGGCGAAGGCGACGACCTCGGCGGCGGTGGCCAGCTCGTCGGTGGGCTGGATGTAGACGCGGTCGAGGTACTCGGCCTTGAGGACGCCGAGCAGGTCGAACACGAGGTGGGGGTTGCCGGGGTCGGCCAGGGCGCCGGCGAGGGCGGCGGGCACGGTGACACCCATCGTCCCCAGGCCTGCCACCAGCGCGGGGCCGCGCCCGAATCCCCTGATCAGGGCCGAGGCCATGGCGGCCAGGAGGTGGCGCTCGGTGATGCCTCCCCCGTGGGTGTACTGGGACGCGGCGACCATGTCGGAGCGCGGGTCGAAGGGCTCCAGGCCCAGGCCGGCCAGGACGGTGTTCGCCTCGTCCGCCATCGCCAGGGTGCGGCGCAGCCGCGCCTGCCGCTTGGGGGCCAGCCACGCGTCCACGGCGGCGCGCGCGGGGGCGGGCACTCCCTGAACGGTCATGTAGGCGATCCCCGCGGAGTCGGGGTTGTTGAGTTTGCGCCCGTCGAGCGGGCCGTCCGGGTCGAAGCGCGCGCGGATCTCGAAGCCCGTCACGGAGCCCATTCCCAGGGCGCGGGTGGCGGCCGTCATCTCCGGTGCGGCGGCGATGGAGTCGTGGTCGACGGAGCCCACCACCCGCAGTCCCGCGCGGCGCGCCAGCAGGGCGGCGTGCGTGGGGGTGTAGGGGCTGAAGGAGTAGCAGGTGTGGATGTGGTTGTTGGACTCGGGGACCCATTCGGGGAACGCTTCCCCGCGGATGGCTTCCCGGAGCGCTGCTGTGCGCTCGTCCTGGCTGAGGGTCGCGTCGTTCGTAGCGTCCATTGTTGGTCCTCGCATCACGGTCATTGGGTTGCGATGAAGTGTGGCGACGGGGCCGGGGCGGTGTTGGCGTGGAGGGTGCCCCGGCCCCGTCGCTGGTCCGCTTGGCGGACCGGCAGGGGGCGGACCGGAAAGGGGAGCACGGCCCGCCCCATGGCTTTTACAGGCCCGCCCTGTTAAGGCGGGCGATCTCGGCCTCGGTCGCGTGCTTCGTGGTGGGCACGTGGCCGGGCAGAGGGACGATGCGCTCATGGATCGCGTCAATGATCCAGGATACCTGCGGGAAGAAGAAAGATTCCATCTCAGGGCCGGGCGTGATGCCGTTGCGCGAGCCCACGACGGCCACCGGCGCGTCGAGGGCGTCGAAGGCGAGGGTCTGCACGTTGGTAGCGACCGTGTTGAGGAAGGAGCCGCGCTCGACCGCGTCCGAGGTGAGCAGCAGGCGGCCCGTCTTCTTGACGGAGGCGATGAGCTTGTCGTAGTTCAGGGGCGCCACGAAGCGCAGGTCGATGACCTCGGCGCTCATGCCGTACTTCTCAGCCAGCACGTCGGCGGCCTCCAGTGCCTTGTAGACGGTGGCGCCGTATGCCGCGATCGTGATGTCGCCGCCCTCGCGGCGGATGGCGGGCTCGCCCTCCTCGGTCTCGTAGTAGCCCTCGGGGACGCCGCCGGGCTCGAAGTCCTCGCCCTTGTCGTAGAGCTTCTGGGACTCGAAGAAGACGACGGGGTCGGTGCCGGACAGCGCCAGGTTGAGCATGCCCTTGGCGTCGGTGGGCGTGGTCGGGAAGTAGACCTTGAGGCCGGGGATGTGGGCGGTCAGGGCGCTCCAGTCCTGGCTGTGCTGGGCGCCGTACTTGGCGCCCACGGACACGCGCAGCACGAGGGGCATCTTGAGCAGGCCGGCGCTCATGGACTGCCACTTGGCCATCTGGTTGAAGACCTCGTCGCCCGCGCGGCCCAGGAAGTCGCAGTACATGAGCTCGACGACCGCGCGCCCGCCGGCCATGGCGTAGCCGACGCCCGCGCCGACGATGGAGGCCTCGGCGATGGGCGAGTTGAAGAGGCGGCGGTAGGGCAGGGCCTCGGTGAGGCCGCGGTAGACGGCGAAGGCGCCGCCCCAGTCGCGGTTCTCCTCGCCCCAGGCCGCCATCGTCGGGTCGGTCTTGAAGCGGTGGAGCATCGCCTCGAAGAGGCCGTCGCGGAACTGGTACATGCGCATCTTGGAGACGGGCTTGCCGTTGGCGTCGACGCTGGTGCGCACCTTCTTGGCCAGGGCCTTCACGCGCGGGTTGTCCGCCAGGTCGATCTCGGGGGCGGCGTCGTCGAAGGCCTCGACCTTCTCGTTGGAGTACATGACGGAGTCAATGTAGCCGTCGGCCACGCGCGGGGTGGCCTCGTCGTCGATGGCCAGAGTGAGGACCTTGACGAGTTTGCCGGTCAGGTCCGCCGTGTAGTCGTCGATGGCGGACTGGGTGGTGAGGCCGTTGGAGATGAGGAGGTCGGAGTACTCCTTGATGCAGTCCACCTGCTCCCACAGCTCGACCTCCTCCTTCGTGCGGTACGACGAGGCGTCCGACGGCGAGTGGCCCGAGAAGCGGTAGGTGATGGTGTCCATGAGGACGGGGCCGCGCCCCTCCTCGAGGATCTTCTTCTTGCGGGCGGTGGCCTCGGCGACGGCGAGGGGGTTGATGCCGTCGACGCGCTCGGCGTGCATGGCCTCGGGGTTGAGGGCGGCGCCCACGCGGGCGAGGACCTCGTAGCCCATGGTCTCGCCGTAGGTCTGGCCGCCCATGCCGTAGAAGTTGTTGAAGAAGTTGAACAGGATCGGCGGGTTGCCGCCGTCCTCCGCGCGCCACAGGGAGCGGAACTGGTCCATCGACGCGAAGTTGAGGGCCTCCCACACGGGGCCGCATGCCAGGGCGGCGTCGCCGACGTTGGAGATGACGATGCCGGGCTTGCGGTTGATGCGCTTGAACAGGGCGGCGCCGTTGGCGATGGGGGCGCTCCCGCCGACGATCGCGTTGTTCGGGTAGGAGCCGAACGGGAGGAAGAAGGTGTGCATGGAGCCGCCCAGGCCCCGGTTGAATCCGGACTTGCGGGCGAAGATCTCGGCGAGCGCCCCGAAGAGGATGAAGTTCTCGGTGAGGTCCTTGGTGTCCTTGTAGTCGATCCGCTCGGCGTAGGACAGGGTCTCGCCGCCCAGGAAGCCCTTCATGATGGCCTCGAGGTCGCCCTCGTCCATCTGGTGCATCGCCGAGTAGCACTTGGCGAGGATCTCCCCGTGGGAGCGGTGGGAGCCGAAGATGAAGTCGTCCGGGGTCAGTACAGCGCTCTGGCCGACGTAGGCGGACTCCTGGCCGATGCCGAGGTGGGCGGGGCCCTTGTGGTTGTAGGCGACGCCCTGCCACTCTCCGGTCTTCTTGATGGAGTCCAGCATCGACTCGAAGGTGCGCACGACGATCATGTCGTGGAGCATGCGCACGAGGCCGTCCTCGCCGTGGCGCGCCACCTCGGTGCCGAGGTCGAAGGAGTACTGGTTCACGGGAACGTCCGGGAAGGCGACGTGCCCGGGCGCGCGCACCTCCGAGGGGTCGACGATCAGTGACTTGGTCATGGGTTTTCTACTTCTTCCTTGAGTAGCGGGTGTATCAGAGCTTGACGGCCCAGGCGGCCTCGCGGATGACCTCGGAGACCGTGGGGTGGGGGAAGACGACCTGGCGCAGGTCCTCGACGGTGAGCTCCATCTCGAGGACGGCCTGGGCCCCCCAGATCATCTCGGCGGCGTAGGCGCCGAGCACGTGGATGCCGAGGACCTGGTGGGTGTCGGGATCGACGAGGATCTTCGCCTCGCCGGGGGCTTTGAAGCCGTTCTCGGCGATGAAGCGCCCGGACATGAGGGCGGGGACCTTGGCCACCAGGACGGGGCGCCCCTCGCGCTTGGCCGCCGACTCGGTCAGGCCGACTCCGGCCGCCTCGGGGATCGAGAACACGGCCCACGGGACGGTGTGCCAGCGCATGACCTCGCCGCGCTTCTTGGCGGCAGGGTCGAGGATGTTCGCCGAGGCGATCTCCGCCATGCGGTAGGCGGCGTGGGCGAGCAGCGACCGTCCGGTGACGTCGCCGATGGCCCAGACATTGGGCAGGTTGGTGCGCATCGTGTCGTCGACGACGACGCCGCGGTCGATCTCGAGGCCGGCCTCCTCGGCGCCCCAGCCCGCAGTCGCGGGACGGCGGCCGACGGCCATGAGGACCACGTCGGCCTCGACGCTCTTGCTCTCCCCGTCCTTGGAGTAGTGGACGGTGCCCCCGTCGAGGGACTCGACCCGGCATCCCAGTTCGAAGGCCACGTCCTTCATGGCGGCGCGGGCCCTGGCGGCCAGGTCGTCGTCCATGAAGGGCAGGATCTCGGGGGCCATCTCGATGACGGTGACCTTCGAGCCGAGCGTGGAGTACAGGGAGGCGAACTCGACGCCGATGACGCCGCCGCCGATGACGGCCAGGCGCGCGGGCACCTCGGGCAGGGACAGGATGCCCGTGGAGTCCACCAGGGCAGGGTTGTCCTGCGTACCGGGCAGCGGCGGCATGGCGGGGACGGAACCGGTGGCGATGATGACGTGGTCCGAGGTGTAGGCGGTGCCCTCGACGGTGACGCGGCCGGGGGCGTCGAGGCGGCCCCGGCCGTTGATGACCGTGACTCCCGCCTTGCGCTCGGTGGCGGCCACGCCGGCCACGAGTCCCTTGACGACCTGGTCCTTCCAGGCCTGCATCTGCGCCCAGTTGACGGACACGCCCTGGGCGTCGACGCCGAACTGGCCGGCCTCCTTGGCGTGCAGGTAGTTCTTCGCGCCGTTGAGCAGGGTCTTGGTGGGGATGCAGCCCACGTTCAGGCAGGTGCCCCCCAGGTACTGCTCCTCCACCAGGGCGACCTTCTTGCCCGCGTGGCCGAGGCGCTCGGCGGCCAGGTAGCCCCCGGGGCCGGCCCCCAGGACGATGACGTCGAAGTGTGTCTCGCTCATGTGTGTTCCTCTTCTCTCAGGCCAGGACGGTCACGTCGATGTTCTCGATGGCGGCGACGAGGTCGCGCAGGAAGCGCGCGCCGTCCGCTCCGTCGATGACCTGGTGGTCGATCGTGAGCGACAGGTTGAGGCGCTGCTCGACGCCGACGGTGCCGTCGGGGGCCAGGGCCGGGCGCGGGGTGATCGCGCCGACGCCGAGGATCGCCGTCTGGGGCAGGTTGATGACGGGGGTGAAGGTCTCGATCCCGAAGGATCCGATGTTGGAGACCGTGAAGGTCCCGCCGCCCAGGTAGTCGGGCGGCAGGGTGCCGTCGATGGCGCCGCCGGCCAGGCGCTTGGCCTCGTCGGAGAACGCCTTGAGGCCCAGGGACTGCGCCGAGCGGATGACGGGGACCAGGAGGCCGCGCGGGGTGTCGCACGCGAAGCCGAGGTGGACCTGCTCGAACTCGGTGAGGACGCCGTCCTCGAGGTGCGCGTTGAAGACGGGGTACTTGAGGAGGGTGCGCGACACTGCGAAGCAGACGAGGTCGTTGAGGGTGATCCTGTTCAGGCCCAGGGCCTCGTCGGCGTTCTTGACCTTCTTGCGCAGGGCGAGGATGCCGGCGGCGTTGGCCGTCGTGTTGAGGGTCAGCTGCGCGGTGGAGGTCAGGGACTCCATCATGCGCTTGGCGACGACCTTGCGCACGCCCTTGAGCGGGGAGGAGGTGGAGGCGCCGGGGAAGTCGGCCGCCGGGGCGGCGGGGGCGGGAACGGCGGCGGGCGCGCTCGCCTCGGGGGCCCGGTTCGCGTCCGCGACACTGACGCGCCCTCCGATGCCGGTGCCCTCCGCGGCGCTCACTCCCGCGGCGCGCGCGGCGGAGGTCAGGGCGGGGCCGGCCGCGATCGCGGCGGCGACGTC
>ERZ772764.1719-NODE-1719-length-13511-cov-2.905767_pt1 | contig 13511 bp, 10 predicted proteins | sample MGYA00512163_ERZ772764 | MGnify/ENA primary metagenome ERZ772764 (study PRJEB29015, sample SAMEA2737903) | human oral metagenome | biome: human oral; feature: human-associated habitat; material: dental | place: China | collected 2094 ... | reverse complement strand
TCCTTTATCAGTGAGAGGATAGTCTTTAGATGATCTTCTCCGATAACGTGCGGAGCAATGATGAGTTTCCAGTCCTTGTTCTCATTAAAGTACTTAAGGAAGATTTCCTCATCAGGCTGCCATGATGATCCTGCCACAAAGACTTTCTTTCTATCAGTAGCATCCCAATTGACGAACTTCTCCACCAAAGGCAATTTCTTGCTTGCCTCCTTGATTTGCAAAACACGGTCGAAGCGAGTATCACCCACAACAACAGCGTCAGAGATTCCTATCTTATTCAAGAGTTCCTTGCTCTCCTCATTCTGAACAAAGAAACGGCTAAAGCACTTCAAGACACGACCATAACCACGACCATACCACTTAAAGAAGATTTGATCTGGACGGAAAATGCTTGACACACTATAGACTGGTATATCACGATACTGCAGGATATGCAGGTAATTATACCAAAATTCATACTTGATAAAGAACGCCATAACAGGACGAACTGCACGTAGGAATCTGCGTGCATTGCCCACCGTATCTATAGGAAGGTAGGTGATGATATCTGCGCCCTCATAATTCTTTCTCACCTCATAACCAGAAGGAGAAAAGAAAGTAAGCAGAATCTTATATTGCGGATAGTCTTTTCGTATCTGCTCTATCAAAGGGCGACCTTGTTCGAACTCGCCCAATGAAGCAGCATGAAACCAAACATATTGAGCGTCTGGCTCCACCTTCTCACGTAAAATCCGCACAGCCTCCTGTTCTCCTCGCCACATCTTGCGTAGCTTTTCATTGAAAAGACTACCCACAGCGATACCAAACTGGATGGCATACATTATTATATTATACATACTCGGCTCAATTAATTTAGCCTTTCAAGATGCTTATCCCAACACCTCAATAGCCTTGTGCATACGCTTCAAGGTTTCCTCTTTGCCAAGGAAAGCAGATATATCGAACATTCCAGGACCCTTACCAATACCAACAAGGGTGAGTCGGAATGCGTTCATGATATCACCAAGCTTATAGCCTTTGTCCTCTACCCATTTCAAAACGATAGGTTCCTGACCTTCGACACTGAAGTCTTCTATTCCCTCCAAGACATCAGCAAGCTCACTCATCTGCTGTGCAGAATATTCCTTCCAACGTTTCTTAACGGTCTTCTCGTCATAGCTTGTTGGTGCAATGAAGAAGAAAGAGCAAAGTTCCCAAAGTTCCTTAACGAAGCTAACACGGTCTTTCATCATGTGTACAACCTGTGTCACCTGCTCCATAGTAGCCTCAACACCATTGTTAGCTACGATTGGAGCAAAGAGTTGTGCTATCTCATCATCTGACTTACGGAGGATGTATTCGTGGTTAAACCACATGCCCTTTTGATAGTCAAACTTAGCTCCACTCTTTGAACACTTCGTGATATCAAATGCTTTTACGAGTTCCTCAAGCGAGAAGAGTTCCTGCTCTGTGCCTGGGTTCCAGCCCAAAAGTGCCAAGAAGTTGACTACTGCCTCTGGGAAATAGCCACTCTCACGATAGCCCGAACTTACTTCACCTGTCTTAGGATCGTGCCACTCCAATGGGAACACAGGGAAACCAAGACGATCACCATCACGTTTACTTAGCTTACCCTTGCCCTCTGGTTTCAACAACAAAGGCAGATGGGCAAAGCGTGGCATGCTATCTTCCCAGCCAAAAGCACGATAAAGCAATACATGCAATGGTGCACTTGGCAGCCACTCCTCACCACGAATAACGTGAGAGATTTCCATCAAGTGGTCATCAACGATGTTTGCAAGGTGATAAGTTGGCAATTCGTCTGCGCTCTTAAACAGAACTTTATCATCAAGGATATCTGTCTTGATGCAAACATCACCACGAATCATATCGTTGATATGAACCTCCTCACCCGGTTCTATCTTGAAACGAACAACATATTGTTGGCCATCTTCTATCAGACTCTCAACTTCCTCCTTCGACATTGTCAAAGAGTTACGCATCTGTAGACGAGTGTGTGCGTCGTACTGGAAGTTTTCTATTTCCTTACGCTTCGCATCCAACTCCTCTGGAGTATCAAAAGCAATGTATGCCTTACCAGCCTCTAAAAGCTGATTGACGTACTTTTTATAAATATCACGACGTTCACTCTGACGATAAGGACCATGTTCGCCACCAAAGCTAACACCCTCGTCAAACTTAATACCTAACCAATCAAAAGAGTCGAGGATATATTCCTCTGCCCCAGGAACAAAACGATTAGAGTCTGTGTCTTCAATACGGAAGATAAGTTTGCCGCCATGTTGACGAGCGAAAAGGTAGTTATACAAAGCAGTACGCACACCACCAATATGCAAAGCACCTGTTGGACTTGGAGCAAAACGCACTCTCACATTTCTTTCTGCCATTGTCTTAAATATTATATTTTCCTGCAAAATTAATGCTTTTTTTTGACTATCCGCTATATTTTTAGTATTTTCGCAAGTTGTTAGAGGATTACGCAACAAGATACAACATCCTGTTATAACATTTACGAAACAATATATAAGATGATAAGATTCAAAAACATAAGCAACCCCTACTGGCGGAATATGGTCTCAAGGGTAGCCTTGATCATCGTTGCCGTCGTTTTGATAGTGCTATTTTTACCCCGTACACAAGGTAAACTTTTCCATTATGACGAAGGAAAACCATGGATGTACGGACAGTTGATTGCTAAGTTCGACTTCCCTATCTTTAAGACCGATGCTGCGTTGAAGGTTGAGAAAGACTCTATTACAAAGCATTTCCAGCCTTATTACAACATTAACCAAACGGTTGAACAGAAGAAGATTGAACAGTTTAAGCAGGCATACAAGGATGGTATACCAGGCTTGTCAAAAGACTATGTCGATGCGATTGCCCACCGACTACACGAAATCTATGAGGCTGGAGTCATTGATCCACAACAGTACTCTACACTTGCCAAGGACAGCAACCATTATATCCGTGTCGTAACTGGTAAGCAGGCGGTGAGTGTACCTATTAATAAAACCTACTCTACCCTTGGTGCCTATGAGCAGCTTTTCATGGACCCTTTGTTAGGTCCGAAGCGTTCCATACTTCAGCAATGTAATCTTAACAACTACATAGAGGCAAACCTTGTCTATGACAAAGACCGTAGTGAGACGGAGATGAACGACATGCTAAGTCTTATCCCACAGGCTTCAGGCATGGTATTGGAGGGACAACGCATCATCGACCGTGGTGACATTGTCGATGCAAAGACCTATCGTGTGCTTAATTCCTTTGAACAAGCAATGGAGAAACGCAAGGCTACTGAAGACGAGATAACATCTACCTTCATCGGACAGACCATCTACGTCCTAATCTTCATTTGCCTTTTTACACTCTACTTGGCACTCTTCAGAAAAGATTATTTTAACAAACCACGCTCCATATCGCTGCTTTATGTGATGATAGTCATCTATCCTATCCTCACATCCTTGATGATGGAGCATAACATTCTGAGTGTGTATATCCTTCCATTCAGTATGGCTCCGATATTCTTCCGTGTGTTTATGGACTCACGAACATCCTTCATAGGACACATGACAATGGTACTTATCTGTGCTGTGGCTGTCAAATATCAATACGAATTCATTATCGTACAGTTTGTTGCTGGCCTCGTGGCGATTTATTCTTTGCGCGAATTATCAAAGAGAAGTCAAATCTTCCTTACCGCACTCCTTGTCACAATTGCCTCAGCAGCAGTGTACTTATCACTCCAACTCATACAGGCAGACGATTTCTCGAAGCTTGATCGCACCATGTATTACCATTTTGCTGTCAATGGTTTCTTCCTTCTCTTTACCTATCCACTGATGTTGGTCATCGAGAAGACTTTCGGCTTCGTATCTACCGTAACAATGTTTGAGTTGTCAAACACAAACAATGAACTGCTACGCCGACTCAGTGAGGTTGCTCCTGGTACCTTCCAGCACTCTATCACGGTTGGTAATCTTGCCACAGAAATAGCCAGTAGAATCGGTGCAAAGAGCCAGTTGGTTCGTACTGGTGCGCTCTATCATGACATTGGTAAGATGCTCAACCCTGCATTCTTTACCGAGAATCAGGCAGGCATCAACCCACATGACAAGCTAAACGACCTTGAGAGCGCACGTATCATCATCAGCCATGTGACAGAAGGTCTGAAACTTGCAGAGAAATACAACCTCCCACGTGAGATTAAGGAGTTTATTACCACCCATCATGGTGCTGGACTTGCTAAGTATTTCTACATACACTACAAGAATGAACATCCAGATGAGGAGGTCAACGAAGACTTATTCCGTTACCCTGGACCAAATCCTTTCACCCGTGAACAGGCTATTCTAATGATGAGTGATACCGTTGAGGCTGCTTCACGCTCTCTACAGGAATACACCGAAGAGAGTATCAGTGGATTGGTAAACCGACTCATTGATGGTCAAGTTGCTGATGGAAACTTCACGGATTGTCCTATCACATTCCGTGACATCACCGCTGCTAAGGCTGTACTTATCGAACGTCTGAAAGCGATGTATCATACTCGTATTCAGTACCCACAGTTGAAAGCATAGAAGTTTGAGGACAACCACAAGGCTGCCTCCTCTCCCCTTCCTTTCCAAAAGGAAGATACATAAACGCCAAGAGACCTCACTAAGTTACAACAATAGTAACATAGTGGGGTTTCTTTTTCGGGGGACAGTCATTTGAAATGATAAAGTTTACCTCTTAAGCTTAGAAATTTGACATGATATCACACAGAGAAAAGGAGAACACGGAGGAAGATTTAAAAAGTAATAGAAGGAACGAAGGCACCGTCGATACATAGAGAAAGCGGAGGTTATTAGCCTGTTTTCTTTGACACTTTTGTGTTTAAGGCTTTGGAATTTTCTTTACAAAACAAGCCATAAAAAGACAGAAAATAAGGCTAAAAACGAGCATTAACAACACCTTTGTAAGTTGTTCGCTATCAAGCCTTTGCGAAACTCCTTTTCAAAAGGTACTTAATTGGACTTCAAAAGGGCGTTAACAAGACCTCAAAAGGGCATCTTTTGCAAGTCAATTAGGCATCTTTAAGAAGCCAAAAGAGCATGTATTGGTTTTGAGTCGCATAAAAATAGTTTACAAACACCTATGATGTAGGAATCAAGTTATTTGTAGGAAACAGATAGACATAGTATCAAATCGTTTTTATCTTTGAGTTTATCATCCTTTGCAAGACCATCTAATATGGCATAGTAATACCCTGCATATAGATAAGTCTTTCTTCTATTCCCATTCTATTCATTTAACGACATAACCTTATTTCAACCCTTTAACTACCTAATTAACGCTGCACATTTTAACTAAAAATGAGAAAAAACAAACGAAAATTTGGAAGTTTAGAACAATATTCATAACTTTGCAACCAAAATATATAAGTTTTATATACACTTACGAATCAACAATGAAGTATCAGAAGACTGTCCTTGCAGCTGCATTGCTCGCAATGGCAACAACAACACAAGCCGGAGGATTGCTTACAAACACCAATCAGAATATCGCTTTTAACCGTAACTTCGCACGTGTAGGTGCAATTGGTATTGACGGTGTTTACTTTAACCCTGCTGGTGTAGCTTTCCTTGACCAAGGTTTTCATCTCTCTCTTAACTTCCAGAACGTATATCAGACACGTGAGATAACATCTACTTTCAGTGTGCCTGCATTAGCTAATACTCCTTATGAGTATCCTTTCAAGCTGAATGGTGGTAATACAACTGATGGCAGTAAGTTCTATCAAGGTAAGGCTTCTGTGCCTATCCTCCCATCTTTCCAGGTGGCATATAATAAAGACAAATGGAGTTTCCAAGCTGGTTTTGGTTTGACTGGTGGTGGCGGTAAGGCTGCATTCAACGACGGTCTTCCTACATTTGAACGTCCAGTTTCGCTCCTCCCTGCACTTATCAACCAGCAGTTGCCTACCTTTGCGGCACTTCTCGGACAGCAGGAGACGCCTGCTACCACCTATAGCCTTCAAAGCTATATGAGCGGTCAGCAGTATGACTTCGGTCTCCAACTCGGTGTTGCTTATAAGATTAACGAGAATCTCTCTGTATTTGGTGGTGCTCGTTTCAATTATATCTATAATAGATACGAAGGTAGTATCACCAATATTTCTGCAAATGTAGGTGGAAACAACCAGAATCTCTACGACTATTTTCAATCAAAGGTTAACGCTTTGAACGAAAAGGCAAGTGCATTGCAGGCACAGGCTGTCGCTGCACAGACCCAAGCAGATGCCCTTCGTGCACAAGCAAATAAGACTACCGACCCTACAGCAAAGGCTCAGTTGCAGGCAGCAGCAGCACAATATGCAGCTGGCGCACAAAAGGCAACAGCTGGTGCAAAGCTCGTTCGCGCAGGTGCAGACAAGTTAGACAGTAGCAAGGAAAAGGTAAAAGACCGCTATTTAGAGGTTTCTCAGCGCGGATGGGGTATCACCCCAATCCTCGGTATCGACTATCGCACAGGCAAGTGGAACTTTGCTGCACGCTATGAGTTTACCACAAAGTTCAATATCGAGAACAATATAAAGCGTGATGATACCGGTCGTTACAAGAAGGGCGTGAACACTCCAAACGATATCCCTGGTATTCTTGCACTCGGTGCACAGTATGAAGTACTGAAGAACCTCCGTGTTATGGCAGGATATAACCACTATTTCGATAAGGATGCACGCATGGACAATGACAAGCAGCGCTTCCTTAAGCATAACACACAAGAGTTCCTTGCTGGTGTTGAGTGGGATATCAACCCATCAGTGACAGTCAGTGCAGGTGGTCAGCGTACGCTCTACGGTCTTGGCGATGGCAAATACTTGACCGATCTTAGCTTCGTAACAAGCAGTTACAGCTTCGGTTTCGGTGCAAAGATTAAGGTTGCAAAGAATGCTCACCTTAACATTGCTTACTTCTTTACCAACTACTCAAACTTCAAGAAGGAGTACACTGGTGCTATCGAAGCAGGTCAGGAGCAGGTGACACAGCCAGATGGTACTGTAACTATGCAGCCTAAGACTCTCGCAACTAAGAACACCGATATCTTCACTCGTACCAATAAGGTACTCGGTGTTGGACTTGATATTGATTTCTAAGCCACAAATAAATCTACCGTTTTCCACAACTAATACCACTAAGAGGCAGTCAGAGTGATTCTGGCTGCCTCTACACTTTTATAATTTCATCATAATTACTTGTCGTTTTCAACTAATATTTATATATTTGCAGCAGAAAGGAATAAGTTTATGGGAACAACAATATCAACACTTGCCTCAAGGATTGCTTGTAAACAGGCATACCAAGAGAAAAAGAAATTAGAAAGCTTGCAAAGGATTGCAAGATACTTATCTGCTGAAGAGAGAGAGGTTCTCTTCAGTGGGAATGGTTTTGTACGTGTACCAAAAGAGGAAGCCGAGAGAATGAAGATTGATGCTTACTTCAACACTTAAATATCTACAAAAATGAGCCTGAGTTATTATCCTTACAGATTTGTGAAGAAAATAGATGAGCCTTGGGATGGACCTCAAGGCTTTTTACTTTATAAACTTTTGTATTCGTTTAAGTCTAATAAAAGTCATCAGACTTATTGGGTGTGGGTAGAGGTTTATTCACAACATTTTTATGCCGTCAAGTTCCATCTAAAAGCACATAGAGATAGTGACAAGAAATATAATATCCTGACGGGACTTAACGAGCCCAGAGAATGTATACAGACTTGCATGGCTATTATGAAAGAGGTTGCTGGGAAAGACGATAAAGCTTCTTTCGGTTTTATTGGTGCTAACTCTATTGGAGAGTCTGAACTTGAAACTAAAAGATTCCGAGTATACAGTAGGTATATGCAGACATACTTTAACTCAGAAGAGTTTGAACATCATTATAACCTCATGAAGAGTGCGTATCTGATAATATGTAAACAGCAATTAAAAGATAATCCCAACCTCATCAATGACATCGTTGATGGCTTCAAAGAACTATACCCCTACTTTGACTAACATGTTCCTCAAGCCTATTAACACATGAAATAAAAGATGCTTTACATACCTTATCTTATTTGAAAAATATGCTTTAAAAGTGGTCAAACAACATTTTAGAAAGGACTAACATAAGTTCCAATCCTACCCTAACAACCAACTCCACGCATTTATTTTCATGAACAAAAGAAATTATTTTCATGAAAAGAAATATTTATTTTCACGATAAAAAATATTTTTCTTCATGAAAATAATTTGGAGAATAAGACTTTAGAGAGGAGATAAATAACTATCTACTAAAGTGGATCAACGTCGTAATACACTTGAAGAGCACCATATCTCTTATCCTTCAACATGGCTTCTAAGGCTCCACGAAGATACTGGCGAACACGAGAATAGTCAATACCATTCTCCAACTTTAGCATAATCTTTCTAATGTTTAAGGTCTTCACTCGAGCTACAACAGGTTTATCAGGACCTAACACACGGTCACTGAAGATTTCACGGAGCTTACTTCCTAATTCCAAACCTGCCGAATTTACCGTATTTTCATCCCTATGCTTCAAATAGACATAGACAAGTCGATAGAATGGAGGATAATGAAATTCCAGCCTCTCGGTAAGTAAGTCGGAATAAAACGACTGATAATCATTTCGCACTACTTGCTGAATAACTGGCAACTCTGGGCTCTTTGTCTGAAGAATCACCAATCCCTGCCTTCCTTTTCTTCCTGCTCGTCCACTCACCTGACTCATCATCATAAACGCTTGCTCGTATGCACGGAAGTCAGGATAATTCAACATTGAGTCTGCATTGAGGATTCCAACGACAGACACCTTATCAAAATCGAGACCCTTTGAAATCATCTGCGTACCTATCAGAAGATTACTCTTCCCTGTTGAGAAGTCGTTAATCAAACGCTCATAAGCATTACGTGTGCGAGTTGTATCAAGGTCCATACGAGCAATACGAGCCTCAGGGAAGATATAACGGATTTCATCTTCGACCTTCTCCGTTCCATACCCACGACCACGGATATCCTCACTTTCACAACAAGGGCAAACATCTGGCACCTTCATCGTATAACCACAATAGTGGCAAGAGAGGTAGTTCATATTCTTATGATACGTCAACGAGACGTCACAGTCTGGACACTTTGGAACCCATCCGCACTGTCTACACTCCACCATCGGCGCAAAGCCACGTCGATTCTGAAATAAAATAGCCTGCTCACCACGCCCCAAGGCTTCACGAACGGCAGCAAGAAGACGTGGAGAGAAAGGTCCTGTCATCATCTTTCGACGATAAAGATCCTTTATATCAACAATCTCTATTTCGGGAAGTTGAATATCTTTATAACGACGCATCAGCTCAACAAGTCCATACTTACCTTGTTTCGCATTGTAATAGCTTTCCATTGAAGGCGTAGCCGTTCCCAAGAGCGTCTTTGCTTCGGGATACATCTGTGCCAACACTATCGCTGTCGAGCGGGCATGATAACGAGGAGCAGGGTCTTGCTGTTTAAAACTCTGCTCATGTTCCTCGTCTATTATGACCAATCCAAGTCGATGAAATGGAAGAAAAATAGCACTTCGCGCACCTAAAATAACATCATATGAGGCATCAGATAATTGCTTATGCCAAATCTCCACACGCTCAGCATCACTGTATTTACTGTGATATATTCCGAGTCTATCACCAAAGACAGCCTTCAGACGTTCTGTTATCTGCACAGTAAGAGCAATCTCAGGCAAGAGATACAAAACCTGCTTATGCTCATTGAGAGCTTTCTGAATAAGGTGAATATAAATCTCCGTCTTTCCTGAAGACGTCACTCCATGGAGTAATGTCACCCTATGCCCCATCATCTGTAAGAGAATCTGATTATAAGCTTCGGTTTGTGCCTCGTTGAGAGGTTTAATATTCTCAGGATGTGGAGGGTTACCATGATTCAGTCTACCGACTTCTTTTTCGTAGGTAACAAGAATCTTCCTATCTTGCAATGCACGAATAACACCAACAGAAGCGTGACTCACATTCATTAGTTCCTCCCTTGTCACTTCACGCAACACCGTATCAAGCGTAATTTCCGCCATTTCATCGACACCAGCCAACTGCAGATAAGTCATCAAAACTTCCACTTGCTTCGATGCACGCTTCATAGAATCAATCATAAGCGAAAGTGTCCGCTCATGACGTAAGTTGTCTGCCAAACGAATGTAAAGTTCTGTTCGAGGGCGATAACCATACTCCTCTTTCAGTCCCGATGGTAATGCAGCCTTATAGACATCACCGATAGGCGACATATAGTAATCGGATATCCAATGCCAGAGCTTCAACTGCTGTGGAAGAAGCACTGGTGCGTTATCTAACACATCAATGATATTCTTATAAGTAATCTTCTTTTCACCGGCAGCAGTATTTCCCGATGGATTCGGGATATTTACAGGATAATCTGCAACAACACCAACATAAGTCTTACTCTTTCCCAGAGGTACAGACACACGTACGCCTGCCATCACCCGAGACACCAAAGCATCGGGTACACCATACGTAAAATAGCCTTCAAGAGGAAGGGGTAGAATAATATTAGCGTAAGTCATTTGCTGAAGATTATCATTTTATAGTGGCACAAAGGTACAAATAAAAACGCAAATGAACAATGAGTATACAAAAACAAGAGGAGCATTAAATCTGTTACCATAATTCCATGTTCTTCTTTCACTATGTCTTTCAATCACATATCATTGAAAACATGTTCTTAGAGTCACTATGTCTAAAACTGCGTTCTTCCGCCTTATATAACATTACAGAACGATTGATACCCTGAATCAATCTTAAATGCTCTCGTGGTATGAAAACTGATACTAAAGAAAACCTCCCTATCCTGCTACAGGACCTCCCTCTTCCTTTCCTTTCTCCTGTTTTTTTTCTTTCTCAGCCTCTTTTCCTTTCTCTTTTTGTTTCTTCTTAGCAGGGTTGTCCACCTCAATCTGAATATCTTTTAGAGCTTTCCGAATAGGCTCTTTCCAGGTAACAATGATGCGAGGATACTTAAGCGATTCAGTACAGACATCCTTTTCATTCTTCTCCATCTTCGATGGGATAGATGTCCGGAATGAGAAGATATCACCCAAGTCGAGCGAACCACCCAACGAAACCACCTCTTTGGTGATGTTCTTCAACGTGATAAGCACATTACGCACGTCTCCTTCACTCAACGAAGTCTCACGTACAATACGCTCTATGAGCCACGACGATGAAAACTTATTTACAGATTTCGGTACAGCACTATAAGCCTTCTGTCCTTGACGAGGTCCTATACGTAGGACGTTTTCTATTACTTTAAAACTAATCATGATAAAAAATTAAAATTAATAAAAAAGAGCATGCCCTTACAGGCACAACTCCGTGAATTTCATATCTTATTTTCCTCCATCACCCTTCCTTTAACAAGTCCCTAAGGATTCCTTTAACAAGTCCTCGCCTCTTTCTTTAACAAGTCCTTGCCTATTCCTTTAAGACATCCTAAAGGATTGATATTGGGAATACAATAGGCTTCACATTGGACATCCTCAAGGAATCCTATTGGGAATACCAAAGGATTCCTTGACGACATCGGAAATAAATGATATTGGAAACCCTTAATCATCCTCCTAGCGAGTGCCTGACGATGCGGAACTGGCAGCCTTTTCCTCATCCTCTTCATCGAAGAAGCCAGGCTTAGCGAGCCCCTCATCCTCGCCTACTGAGTGGGAACTGATGATGAACTGGGCGATGTTATCATGAGTTATCATCTCTATAGATGCTGTTTTCGGTGTGATATACTCCTTTTTCATAGTTGTATTCATTTTTACTTGATTACTTTCTTTCCATTGATGATATAGATGCCGTGAGTAGGATTCGTTACGCGGCGACCCTGGAGATCATAAACGACATCATCGCGCTGCTTGCCATTCGCTGGCATGTTCTGAATACCTGTTGTCTCGGCCTTTTCACGGGCTGCATCGAAGTCGAAAACAATTGACTTAGCAGGTGCTACTGACTCGTCCAGACGCAGACCGGCACGGTGAGCTTTCAATTTGATTGACATTCCGTTACGTGTGCCTTGCTTATAGAATCCCATTCCCTGGTCGCCGTCGGCGAGGATATAGAACTGCTTGCCTGTAGCCGAGAACTGCTGCTCTGTAGCGGTGCCGATAAGCAAGTTGCCTGCCACGTTCTCTTCTGTACCTGTCACGTTTGCCAGATAATTTACTTTACTGTTTGCTGGTCCTTGCAGTATGAAGCCCGTCTTCTTAGGGATAATCTTGCCTGCCACGAATGCCTTTACCACAGCTTGGTCTGGATTGGTGATGCTTCCGCTTGGGGTGATTCCCGTGATGATATAGGCTGTGCAGCCAGTAGGTACCTTGAAGTTTTCGTTCTCGAGATAGTAGGTTGTATAGCCGGTAGTACCGATCTCAAGCGTCTCAACAATCTTATCAGCATAGCTTGACCAGCCAGGTGCAGTATTAAAGGCGAAACTACGATCTACAGGCATATGGATCTTCAGTGTGATTGCCAAAAGCCATGCTTCCAAGTGTGAAAGGAGTAGTCCCCTCAATGTACACATCGTTTGCTATATTATAAACATTACTACCAATTTGTTCCATGGATGCAGGGATGGTCACTTTATCAAGAGGCATGGGACTATAACCGAAACAGCTATTATTCAATATACGAATCGTCTTGGGCAGAACGGACAAATCTTGGATAAGATCTGGCGTAGGGAAACCATATACTGGGTTACCATTTCCGAATATTTCAATATTAGAATCTGTAAAACCCATCAGACGTTTCGTTCCCCACAGGCTGAAATCCTGAACTTCCTTTATCTTTGGTGATAACCAGACTTTTTCTACACCATTCTGCGCCAACCATAAGAAGTTATTGGGTATTACTGTTTGGTTTTTGGGGAAATATAGGTTTTTTATTACCTGTCCACCATCTTGCCTGATTGACTGCCAGCCTAATTTAATATTATCATCAAATACAAGAATATCTGTGTCTATATATGACACTCCGTGCTCTCCAACATTATCAACAGTATAGGTCTTCCCACCGTATATTACTGTACCAGGAATAGTGACTTTTGCATGATGAGGAACTGTTGTTGGAGGACTTACCAGATAGGCTGGATTATAAATCATATCCACCTTCTTATTCACGGCATCGGTAATCCGATAACAAAAGAGAATTCCATCTGGCGATGTTGCCGTAAACGTTACACTCTGTGCCTGCATGGAAATAACACCAAACAGAACACTAAACAAATATAAAAATAGCTTCTTCATTATAATAACTTATGTTTGTTAGTAAATATTGATACAAAAACAGGTTATTTCCTCTTCCGCACCACTTTACAAAAGGGTATAAAAAGTGAACAAAGGAAACTCTTAGAAGTCCTTTGTTTACAGGGGTTACGGCACGCTTCGCGCGCGCGTATGCGAGA
>ERZ772764.1717-NODE-1717-length-13518-cov-17.400654_pt1 | contig 13518 bp, 10 predicted proteins | sample MGYA00512163_ERZ772764 | MGnify/ENA primary metagenome ERZ772764 (study PRJEB29015, sample SAMEA2737903) | human oral metagenome | biome: human oral; feature: human-associated habitat; material: dental | place: China | collected 2094 ... | reverse complement strand
TGTTGTTGATACTGGTGGTCGTGTTGAACGCTTTAACAGCCGTTTCAAAATCCCAAGTTCAAAATAATCTCATTTTGCAAGCCCTGCCTATGGTAGGGCTTTTTTACAGGTAATCGTTAATTTTCAATTACTTTTCAAACATCGTTAATGGCATTTAACGTTTGATATTTTAGGTAGTTACACCATGTCCTATCTTCTTTTAGCCTTGTTTTTTTTGGCTGCCGTTATTTTCATTTTTAATTCTCACTATCGCTGGACGTATTTTTTTGCTATTGCGTTATTTCTCTTTTTTTTCGGGGGAATGACCTTCTTTTCCGGACAGTGGCAAAGAGGCGTGAATTTTGCATCAATACTGTTTGTCGTCTTGATGTTATTCCATCGATTAAAAATTCATTATTACAAACAGCCTTTATTGATTTCAGATTTTCTATTGGTTGCCGATTGGCGTAATTGGGAGACATTATTACATTATAAAGGCGCGATTTTGGCGATTTTTGGTTTGATCGGTTTGTTGGTTTATGCCATTTTCGGTTGGACGGATGCAGATATATTGCCGATGTATTGGCGGATTTGTGCAGGGGTAGTCAGTGCCGCTGCTTTGTGGTTGATGTGGCATTATTCTCGCCATCCTCAAGCGGTGAAAGTTTGGCTGGACTCTTTACCGGATGATGGCAGAGATGTGTTTTTAAATTTGCCGATGTCTTGTCGGGGTGTCTTTTTTAGTGTGCCGAATTTTTCTGGTGACGGTCAACAATTTCATGAAAAAATGACCGCACTTTTCACTAATAAAGCGCATTTTCAAGGAGACACAAAGCCGGATATCGTGGTGTGTTTGCAAGAGTCCACGCTGAATCCGCACCAATTTGACTTTGACCGGCAGACGATTCCACCGCTTTCTATGTTTGAAAAACAAGAAGATACGGTTTTTATGAGCCCGTTGCGTGTGCATACCTTAGGTGGGGCGACGTGGAAATCGGAGTTTGCTTTCTTGGCTGGGGTGCCATCCACCGATTTTGGCGCATTGGCAAACGGCGTGTTCTATTCCGTTGTTCCGCATTTAACCTGCGGATTGGTGAAAAATTTGCGTGAGCAAGGCTATTTTTGTGTTGCCTTATCGCCTTTCACGAAAGGGAATTACAATGCAAAATCCGCCTATGATCATTTTGGTTTTGATTTAATGTTACAGCCACAGGATTTGGGTTATCCTGCGCCGTTGGGCAAAAACCTGTGGCACATTGGCAGTGATGAGATGTTGAAGTATGCCGAGATGATTTTGCAAAAACAACATCCGTTATTACAGCATGTTCAACAACCGATGTTTGTTTATGTATTAACTATGAAGGAACATGGGCCATATCATACGGATACGCCGAATCATTTTAATTTGGTTAAAGACGGCTTGAGTCAGAAAACGATTGCTTGTTTGAATGATTATACGCAGCGTATTGTGGCGCTAAATCAAGCGACAGAAACCTTTCACCGCTATTTAAAACAACGCAATACGCCTTATGTGTTCGCGTATTTTGGGGACCACCAAGTGGCGTTTGATAATTGTTTACCGCCGAAGTTGGGACAATATGAGAATCCGGATTATGTGACGCAAGTGGTTATTCGAAGTAATATGCCGTCAAGTTTTACGCAACAGCAAACGTTTTTGGATTTGGCTTTTCTTGGCGGATTATTGCTTGAGATTGCCGGATTGCCTGTTGAAGATGATTTTATGCGTGCGAATATTGCGATGCGGATCTTGAGCGAAGGGAAATTAGAAGATGCGGAAGAACAAAGTTTGGTGAACGACTATCGCCATTATTTATATCAACATCTGAAAATCGCCAAATAAAAGTGGAGAGCTAAAAAACCTATACCTTCGTAGCGTGCAACTTGTTGCACGAATGATTAACCTTGTTGCACGAATTAATTCACCTCGATGCGTAATTTACGATTTCGTGCGTAGCGTGCAACTTGTTGCACGAATGATTAACCTTGATGCGTAATTTACGATTTCGTGCGTAGCGTGCAACTTGTTGCACGCTACGATTCTTTTATCGTTACTTAAAATGTTCGCTTATTTTTATTTTCTCTTAGTGCGCTTAGTGCGCTGACGTTGTTTTTCTTAACAACGCATAACCTAACAAGGCTGACACACACGAGCCCAATAAAATACCGAGACGAGAGAGGGTGTCAAAGTTATCATGCCCGGTTTCTCCGAAGGCAAGGCCGGCAAGGAACATCGACATGGTAAAGCCGATACCGCAGAGTACGGCAATCGCAAAAATTTGCGTGAAATGGATGCCTTCAGGTAATTTTGCAAGGCGTAATTTCACCGATAAGTAACTGAACAGGAAAACGCCAAGCGGTTTGCCGATGATTAAACCGAGCATGATGCCCAAGGTGAGTGGTGAGCTTAAGCTGGAGAATCCCACGTTTTCCAAGGAGACACCGGCATTAGAAAACGCAAATAACGGCAGAATCAAATAGCTACACCATGGCGCCAAAATGTGTTCGAATTGATGCAAGGGTTTTTCACCTTGGCGTCCCTGCATTGGAATACAAAAGCCGATAATGACGCCCGCAAGCGTGGCATGTACACCGGATTTCAATACGGATGCCCATAAAATCAAACCGACCACCATATAGGCGCAAAGCGCACTGACTTTAAAGCGGTTCATGGTGACCAAAATACTGATGGTGATTGCGGCGGTAATTAGCGCCGGCGTACTGAGTTCGTGTGAGTAAAAAATTGCAATGACAACAATGGCGCCGAGGTCATCAATAATGGCAAGTGCCAATAAAAAGACTTTGAGCGGTAAAGGGACACGCTTGCCTAAAAGCGCAACAATCCCGACGGCAAAAGCAATGTCTGTCGCCATAGGAATTGCCCAGCCGGACTGAATTTCCGGCGCACCTTGCGCAATCAAAAAATAAATTAGAGCCGGTACTACCATACCCCCGATTGCCGCAATGGCAGGGAAGATCGCTTGTTGATAACTTGAGAGCGAGCCTTCTAGCATTTCACGTTTGACTTCCATGCCAACCAAAACGAAAAATACTGCCATGAAACCATCGTTGACCCACATGAGTAGGGGCTTGGCAATACTAAATGCGCCAAATTGTACGCTGACGGGGGTGTCTAAAAAGTGAAAGTAGTTTTCGCTCAGTGCCGTGTTGGCGAGCACAATGGCCATCAAGGCAAAAATCAGCAGCAATACGCCACCGCTGGCTTCAGATTGGAAAAATTTTTGGATACGTTGCATAAACAATAATACTCCCTGAGATAACGCCTGAAAGGCAAAGCATAAATATGAAAGTTAAGAAAGTTACAGGAAATGAATGATATTTTCAAGAAAAGTCGGGATTGATTAATGTTATTTGCACTATTTTTTATTTTTAAAGCGATTTCATTTATTTTGGCAAGCAGCATGCCATTACATTAATTTTTGTAAATAGGCTTTGCCGAGTTGATTCATTTGATGTTGAATCCACAACTGTCTGCGTTTGGTGTAAGCGCCCGGTGCATTAACATGATAAACGATCGGGTTAGGCAAAACGGCGGCTAAAAGTGCGGCTTCATTTGGCGATAAGTTTTTCGCTGACTTTTTGAAATAAAATTGGCTGGCGGCTTCCACGCCATAAATGCCTTCGCCAAATTCCGCAATGTTTAAATACACTTCTAGAATGCGTTTTTTAGACCAGAGGGTTTCTAACAACAGGGTGGCTGGCACCTCAATTCCCTTCCGAAGCCAACTTTGTCCATGCCATAAATAGAGATTTTTAGCAGTTTGTTGAGAAATCGTTGACGCGCCACGCGTGCGTTGGCTTTTTTGATTATACTTGAAAGCTCTTTCAATGGCATTGAAATCAAACCCGTAATGTGTCGGAAAATTTTGATCTTCGGCGGCAATTACGGCTAATTGCATTGGCCAAGCAATATCGTCAATACTGACCCATTGGTAGCGTGTCGTGTATTTCATATCGCCGGCGAATAAATGGGCGATTTTTTGTTGCAACATATACGCTGAGTAGGGGATGGGAATAAAGCGAAAAAGAAATGTGATGGCAACGATGGCGAGAAAAAAACGAATGAAAAAACGCACCGCACTTTTGTAGGAAAAGTGAAATCGGCGCAATCTGACGTTAAACGGCGTTAACCGTTTCAAAATAATATTAGTCAGCTTTTTGTGACGCATTCAGTTGGTTTCTTATCCAGTCGATAAATTCGGGATCCATGGTTTTTAGCATATTGGAACCCCGTGTAATGGTTGCTGCGCTGGTATTGAGATTTTGTTGAATTTCTCGCTGTGGTAGGTTTTTATCCAATAATTGCGCGATAATTTGTAAGCGTAACCCTACGGCATCCCGTTCGTCAGCGGTGAGCAATAAGGTTAAGACATCTTGTGCTTTGCCCTGTTCGAATGCGGTTTTTAACATATCAAGAAAGGCATTCCATTGTTCTAAATTGCGACTAATGTACATATCAACGATCCTACATCCTATACTATTAAACTAGTGCGCCTAGTATAGCCGATCATATTCTTCATTGCTAAAAGTTTGTGGATCTTCTTTGTTTTGCAATCGCTGATAGTAAAAATCGTAAGTCAGGACATTTTGCACATAGCCGCGCGTTTCATAAAAAGGAATGGATGCCACGAATTCGTCCATTTCTAACTTACCATTGGCGCGCGCCAACCATTTTTCCACACGATGTGCGCCCGCATTATAAGCTGAAGCAATGAGAATCCGGTTATTTGGATATTTGGCATTTAACTCCGCCAAATAGGCGGTGCCGAGCAAAATATTATTGAGCGGCTTAAATAAATCTGCTTCATCCGTATAAGGCAATTTGGCATGATTGGCAGTCGCTTTAGCGGTACTTGGCAAAAGCTGCATTAATCCGCGCGCGTTGGCGGAAGATTGTGCTTGTGGATTCCATGCACTTTCTTGACGAGAAATCGCCATCGCAAACGTCTTACTGACAGGCGTGTTTCGCGATGCTTGCGGTTTGCCTTTGCTTAAGGTAAGACGGCGTGGTTTTAATGCAATGTCATAATAATGGCTATAAGCCATTGGCAGGCGCACTTGAATGTAATCTAATGCCTTCGCAATAATGGTGCCATCCACGCCTAAATCAAACCAATCTTGCTGGTTGGCATATTGGCTGAGAGCAATTTGTCTTTCTTTTTTCCGATCGGCAGAAAGATTTTCTAACAGGAAACGCCAACGTTGTTTCGCGGCACCAAGTCGATCCAGTTGGCGCAATTCGGCAATTTCTTCCAATACCGGTTGTACCTCTTTAAATGTATCGGCCCAAGTTTCATCGGTCATGCTCGGGGTAATGGGTAATTTAGGTGGCTCGAAGTGATAACGGTTACCACGAGTTTGGGGATCTAATTTGGCTGCCGCCAACATCGGATAAAATCCTCGTTCATGAGAAAGTGCGGTCCATATTTCTGTTGTTTTTTGGCTATCATTTTTTGCAATGGTTTTGGCGAACCAATAACGCCATTCTTGTTTTTGACGACCTTCATCAGAGAGGGCGTTGAGCCATGGCATTAAATCAGTTTTTTGCCAAATCGCTATGCGTAAACGGCGTTCGGTGAGACTATCTGCCTTTAATTTAAGAATTTCCGTATCCCGCCATTGTTGAAATAATGGGCTTTCGTTATCAAAAAAACGATTTAAAAACGCGATTTCCCATTCACGCATTTCCGTATCAGTCAGTTGCCAGTCTTTCGCCCATTGTGCATAAGGCGCAAAGCCGGGATCTTTCATGTTCTCAGGCAACGTACGCAAATAGCGCGGAAAACTTTGTACCACCGCAAATTTCAGTAGAGGAGTGTTATTTTCCGTCAGCGGTAATCTTGCGGTGAATTCGGCTAAACTTGCCGGTGTTTTGATGAGTGTTTGCAACAGTTGTAATTGGGCGGCAATCTTTTCGTCTTCGTTCTCACCGGTCATGCGATGTAATTCCGTGGCTAAGAGTGCTAAGCCGTTTTCATCATTTTTGGCAAAGAGATTTTCCGCTTTTTGATAAACTTTCGCTGCCGTTCTGCCGCCGCGAGCATACCACGCTGCCCAAAGTTGAGCATCGTTAGGCAGTTTGCTGTTAGCTAACCAAAGCTGTTCATAACGAGAAATAATATTGGTATTTGCGTTGGAAGCTTGTTTTTTATCTGTTGTGTTGTTTGTGCTTTCCTGTTGCAGTTCGGCGTTTAAAACGGCAATTTGCATTTCCAAGGTGTTTGGCGTAATGCGTTGCGCATAATGGACTAATCCTTCCGTATCATTCGCATTTATTAATAGCGTGAAAAGACTTTGTTCCCATCGTGAACGTAAAAAATGCGCAGGATATTGTTGGATAAGTTGTTCTATTTCTTGTTTTAATGCGTTGACATCTTCCGCTGGCGTATCTTGATTGACGCTTTTTATGCGCGCTTCGAGGTAAGCGGACATGGCGTCTGTTTTCAGAGGATAGTCTTTTAGGGAATCAATAAGTTTAAGATATAACTCGGCGTTATCGGAAACGTTGTTATTTTTCACCGCACTTTTTAACAGATTTTCTAACTGTAAAAATGTCGCCCGTTGAGCAAGGTGTTTGAGTTCATCTGCATGTTGGGCTTTCGACCATTCGGCTTGTTGATGGGATAGGTTCGGTTTACGTTCAGCCTTATGAGTATGTGATCCTAAGGCTGAAAACGAAAGTGCGGTCAACATGAGCAAAGAAATGGAAGCTTGTTTCAAATATCGCATCGTGAGTTTCCGACAAAGATAAATAAGGTGAAAAGAAGGTGTGGGGTAATAACCGCTTAATTAACCTCTTTTACGCGCAATTCTTTTGGCACTTCAAAGAACATATTTTCTTCGAGCCCCTGTAATTCTTCTACATCCGTGACGCCAAATTCTTTCATACGCGCAATCACCGATTGTACTAATTCTTCCGGCGCGGAAGCCCCCGCGGTGACACCAATGGTTTGCACGCCGTTAAACCAATCCGGCTGAATATCATTCGGATCATCAATTAACTTAGACGCCACCCCCATTCGGGAAGCTAGCTCTGCCAAACGGTTAGAATTGGATGAGTTTTTGGAGCCTACCACGACCACTAAATCGGATTGTTTTGCCAGTTCGCGCACGGCTTGTTGACGATTGGTTGTGGCATAACAAATGTCGTTTTTATGCGGGCCTTGAATCGCAGGGTATTTTTCTTTTAATGCACTGATGGTTTCCGCTGTGTCATCTAAAGACAGCGTGGTTTGTGTCATAAAGGTTAAATCATCGTTGTGGCTTACGGGGAGGTTAGCAATATCCTCAATACTTTCAATGAGATAAATGCCGCCCTCTTGGTTGCCGTATTGCCCCATGGTGCCTTCCACTTCCGGATGGCCTTTGTGGCCGATGAGAATCGCTTTCGTCCCTTTTTTACTGGCACGCGCCACTTGCATATGTACTTTGGTCACCAAAGGGCAAGTGGCGTCAAATACTTTGAGATTGCGGTCTTTCGCTTCTTGACGTACTGCCTGAGACACCCCGTGGGCGGAGAAAATGACTATCGCGCCGTCCGGCACTTCACTCAGTTCTTCCACAAAAATGGCGCCGCGTTCACGCAAGCCGTTCACCACAAAACGGTTATGCACCACTTCGTGACGGACATAAATGGGAGCACCATGAATTTCTAACGCCAGTTCAACAATACTGATGGCACGATCAACGCCGGCACAAAAACCGCGTGGGTTAGCTAAAATTATCTTCATTTTTGACCGCTCTTTTGTTTGTTCTTATCACCTTTAAAAGCATCTAATGCCAATAAACCGGCGCCGATACAAATGGCAATGTCCGCCACATTAAACACCGGATAATGATAAATATCCCAATAAAAATCAAAGAAATCCACCACAAAACCGTTATAGGCACGATCCACCATATTAGCAAGCGCGCCACCAATAATCAGGGCATAAGCTGAATTTTGTAATTTTTGGTCGGCACGATTTTTCTTCATGAAATACGCCAGCATCAGAGAAATACTAATCGCCAACAGAATAAAGAAATATTTTTGCCAACCATCGTGATCCGCCAAAAAGCTGAATGCCGCACCATAATTTCGTACATAAGTGAGATTAAACACCGGCAGAATGTTCACGCTTTCATACAAATCAAATTTTTGTACCACAATGTACTTTGTCAGCAAATCAAGCAAAAAAGCGACCGCACTTAGCCAGAGAAAGGAGAGTCCGGATTTTTGTTGGGACATAGTTTTTCCTAATATAAATCAATCATAAAAATAAGGTGCCATTTTAACACAAGGCAAGGGTTTATACAGAAAAAGGTGATGAGAAAGCGAACAGATACACGTCATTTTATGTTGCAGGCGAACACCATGGAATGACGTAATGGATTTTCGTGAAATGGCAAAGCGTTTAAAACGTGCTGAAAAATCACCGCACTTTTCAGTCAGGTGTCGATAGTCAGGTTTGCTTTTTGTGAAATTTACAATATGATAGCCGCCCTTTTATTTCTAGAATTGAGACGATTATGTTGGGTATAGATTTTATTGAACTGTTAGGTTACACCGCGACCTTTTTTGTCGCGGCTTCATTTTTGTTTAAATCGATAGTTTCCCTCAGAACCGTTAATTGTATCGGTGCGATTTTATTCGTCATTTATGGACTCGTTAAACAGACTTATCCGGTTGCGTTATTGAATATCTTTTTAGTCGCCGTAAATCTGTATCAACTGTGGCGACTAAAACAGGAGAAGCAATAGAAAGATAAAAAGCTGAACCTCTCTTGAGATTCAGCTTTTCTTTTACCTTTAAACTAGGCTAATTCCGCACGTAATTTCTTTGTGACATCCACCATCACTTTTAATGCGGCGATAGTTTCCGGCCAGCCGCGGGTTTTTAGGCCGCAGTCCGGGTTTACCCATAAGCGCTCTTTTGACACCACTTGTAACGCTTTGCGAAGAAGATGTTCGATTTCTTCTGCGGTCGGCACTCGTGGGCTGTGGATGTCATATACGCCCGGGCCGATGTCGTTCGGGTATTTGAAATCACCGAAAGCAGTAAGTAATTCCATGTCGGAACGGGAGGTTTCGATGGTGATCACGTCGGCATCTAGGGCGGCAATAGCCGGTAGAATGTCGTTAAATTCGGAATAACACATATGTGTATGAATTTGCGTATCATCTTTACAACCCATTGAACTTAAACGGAAAGCTTCGCCAGCCCATTGTAAATAAGCGTCCCAATCGGCGCGTTTGAGCGGTAAGCCTTCGCGAATGGCCGGTTCGTCAATTTGAATGACTTTGATACCTGCTTTTTCTAAGTCCAACACTTCATCAGAAAGCGCTACGGCAATTTGTTTACACACCGTGGAACGTGGAATGTCATTACGTACGAAAGACCATTGTAAAATCGTTACCGGACCGGTCAACATCCCTTTCATCACTTTGTTGGTGAGGCTTTGAGCATATTGCGACCAACGCACGGTCATTGGTTCCGGACGGGTCACATCGCCGTAAATGACCGGTGGTTTGACGCAACGGGAGCCGTAACTTTGCACCCAACCGAATTTGGTAAACGCAAACCCATCGAGCAATTCGCCGAAGTATTCCACCATGTCGTTACGTTCTGCTTCGCCGTGCACTAACACGTCTAAATCTAATTTTTCTTGCTCGCGTACCACGAATTCAATTTCTTTTTTCATTGCCGCTTCGTAATCCGCCAAGCTGAGATCGCCTTTTTTGAAGGCGGCACGGGCATGACGAATTTCCGTAGTTTGCGGGAAGGAACCGATGTTGGTGGTTGGCAGCAATGGTAGATTTAACCACGCATTTTGTAATTTAATCCGTTCTGCAAATGGCGATTTACGTTGATCGGCATTTTTCGGCAGATTTGCCAAACGTTCCGCCACACAAGTGCGGTGGATTTCACGGGAGTTTTTACGCGCGTCAGCTGCCGCTTGGCTAGCATCAAGATCGGCTTGCACAGCTGCTCTGCCTTGCCCAAGTGCGGTTTTAATGACGCGTAATTCTTGAATTTTTTGTAAGGTGAACGCCAGCCATTGATAAAGCTCCGGCTTGTTGGCTTGCAGTTGGGTTTCCACCGCTAAATCATAAGGTGTATGGAGTAGGGAACAGCTTGGTGCAATCCATAAACGCTCACCTAATTTTGCTTTTAGTGGTTCAACCACATCTAACACTTGGTTTAAGTTCGCACGCCAAATGTTACGTCCGTCAATTACGCCTACGGAAAGGATTTTGTCGTAATCAACGAATTCATACACTTGTTCCGGTGCGCGCACCAAATCAATGTGAAGACCGGCTACCGGCAAGGCTTTTAATAAATCGGCGTGTTCTGCCACGGAGCCAAAATACGTGGCAAGCAACAGTTTGGCGTTGACTTGTGCCGCAAAAGTCGCGTAAACCGCTTTATAAGCGGTAATCCATTCTGCCGGTAAATCAAGGGTTAAGGCAGGTTCGTCAATTTGAATGTATTCCACACCTTCAGCGGTTAATGCGTTTAAGATGTCCACATAAACCGGCACGAGTTGGTTTAACAAATCGAAACGGTTGAAGGCTGCGCCTTTTTCTTTCCCTAACCAAAGGAAGGTTAATGGGCCAACGATGGTGGGTTTTACCTTGTGACCAAGGGCTTTAGCTTCACGGATTTGTTGCACATAGTGCGCCGGGTTAGCTTTAAATTGGGTGTCTTTGTGGAATTCAGGCACAAGATAGTGGTAGTTGGTGTCGAACCATTTGGTCATTTCAATGGCGAATTGTGTTTTGTTGCCACGCGCCAGTTGGAAATATTGATTCAAGGTTAAATTTTGGCTGTCGAAACCAAAACGCGCAGGGATGGCACCTGTTGCCACTTGCAAATCTAAAATGTGATCGTAGAAAGTAAAGTCCGCAACCGCCACGAAATCCGCATTCGCATTGGCTTGATGTTGCCAGTTAATTTCACGTAATTTTTTTGCAATGTCTAATAAATCGGCTTCAGCGATTTCACCACGCCAGTAACGTTCTTGTGCAAATTTAAGTTCACGTTTTGCACCTACGCGTGGGAAACCCGATAAATGAAATGTTGTCATGTTAATTCCTCGATATGTTAAATGATTTAGACGGCTAAACGTCTGTACGAGGCTAGAATGACGGAATCAGGTTTATTATGCAAATTAATAATTTTCTGAAAGTTTATGAAAAATTTTAATAATCTTGTAATTTATGGCGTTAAGATATGTGACGAGCAAAAAATACAGTGAAAATGCACCGCACTTTAGGTTACTTCGACAAAATTTATTCTTTTAATAGAAGTTAATACATATCATGGGATATATATTTTAAATATATTGCTTTATCCTTTTAGCTCTTATTTTTTAACTTGGGGAAAAGAATGGCCATTGGGCATATCAACAAATGCTAGTGTAGGGTATGCTAAACGTACTTATCGAGAAGTATCATTTTTTCGAGTTAAACAGAAAAATGATGAATATAATGTGGTGTTATCTATTTGGCACAAAAAGATACATTATGCGGGGTTTACGCCTAGATTAACTTGGGTTTATGCAAAAACAAACAGTAATTTGCCGATTTATTCATACGATAAAAATCAAATACTTTTTGAGGTGAGTAAAAGTTTCTAAAAAATACCGCACTTTGTGATTTATTAATAAGTAAAAATTAGCCCTTTAGTGAAAGGGCTAATTTTTTATATAGAAAAGTAATTAAATCACTTCAACGTCAACAGCTGTCAGACCACGTTGGGAATCCTGTACGTTAAAAGCAACACGATCCCCTTCGTTTAAAGTACGGAAATTATTGCCTACGATGCCGGAGAAGTGAACGAAAACATCTTTAGAACCGTCTTCAGGGGCGATAAATCCGAAACCTTTTGTTGAATTGAACCATTTTACGTTACCGTTTAGTTTAGACATATTGTCTTCCTTATTGAAAATAATGAAATTGTATGCTTATTGTCAGCACAAGCCGCTAGTGATTTGACTTAAATAGAGATGGATAAATTGAATCTTCAAAGCGCAAACTTAAAATTTGAATAAGGAAGAAGCGAAATAACTAACTTACTGAAGTGATTGTCTAGCGTATTGTGAATTAGAGCACACCAATCGAATGAAAACAATCTATTTATATCTAATCTGCTGTTTTATTTGTATCTTCATTTAAAATGAAACTATTAAAAACCTCCGCCTTTTGTGAGGGCGGAGGACACAAGATTGTTTCAGTTCGGCTTTTTATTATCAATAAATAGTAAAGTAAAATTTTTATACTGCTATTTTTTCGATTTCTTAATAAACTTCATCAAACGTTTACGTTTACGTAATTGGTTTGGCGTGAGTTTATTTCGTTTGCCGGCAAACGGGTTGTTCCCTTCTTGGAATTGCAGACGAATCGGCGAGCCGATAATTTTCAGACTACGGCGGAAATGGTTGGATAAATAACGCTTGTAAGAATCCGGCAGTTTATCCACTTGGTTACCATGAATCACAATGATTGGCGGATTGTAGCCACCCGGGTGGGCATATTTCAGTTTCACACGACGACCGCTAATCATCGGTGGTTGATGTTCATCCACAGCGATTTGCAGAATACGGGTCAGCATAGATGTTGTCATTTTCTGCGTCGCGCATTCGTAGGCTTCTTTGACGGAATCAAATAAATTGCCAACGCCACTGCCGTGTAAGGCTGAAATAAAGTGTACGCGGGCAAAATCAATAAAATCTAAACGACGATCGAGTTCGGATTTCACGCGATCTTTGACATCGGTGTCCAATCCATCCCATTTATTGACCACAATCACCAAAGAACGGCCGGCGTTTAAAATAAAGCCGAGAAGGGACAAGTCTTGATCGGAGATGTTTTCTCGTGCGTCAATGACCAATAGCACTACGTTGGCGTCTTGAATGGCTTGTAATGTTTTGATTACAGAGAATTTTTCTACCGCTAAATGCACTTTACCGCGTTTGCGTACCCCAGCTGTGTCGATTAACGTGTAATTTTGCCCATCACGTTCCATTGGAATGTAAATACTGTCGCGGGTGGTGCCTGGCATATCGTAAACCACCACGCGATCTTCACCTAAAATGCGGTTAGTCAAAGTGGATTTGCCTACGTTTGGGCGACCTACAATGGCGATTTTAATGTTTTGGTTATCCGGTGTTTGTTCTTGCGCCAGTTCTTCATCTAAAAGTGCGGTATCTTCTTCATTTGAAAAATCGAAATCTTCGTCCCATTCGTCAAATTCAGCGACTTCGGAAGAAACATCCGTGGTTTCGACCGCACTTTCTTCTGTTTTTTCTGCCTCTTCTGCCATTTGTTCTGCTAATGGGGTAAGCACTTGTTCCATTAAGCTCGCGATACCACGACCTTGAGACGCGGCAATTTGTGCAATTTCACCTAAGCCTAATTGATAGAACTCTGCGCAGTGGGAATCAGCATCAATGCCATCCACTTTATTGGCAACCACCACGGTGGTTTTGTTTTGACGTTGGCGCAAATAGTTTGCAATGC
>ERZ772764.1716-NODE-1716-length-13519-cov-4.471925_pt1 | contig 13519 bp, 9 predicted proteins | sample MGYA00512163_ERZ772764 | MGnify/ENA primary metagenome ERZ772764 (study PRJEB29015, sample SAMEA2737903) | human oral metagenome | biome: human oral; feature: human-associated habitat; material: dental | place: China | collected 2094 ... | reverse complement strand
CAAAACTGGGGGGTGGGCGCGACCATGTTCGGCCTGTTTGCCGCCGGTTTTATGTATTTCGTCTTTGCCGCCGTCATCCGTTGGCGCGGCTTGGAAGCGGTGCACAAACTGCTGCCGCCCGTGGTTATCGGCCCTGTGATTATGGTGATTGGTTTGTCGGTGGCGGGTGCGGCCGGCAGCATGGCGGTGGGCAAAGGCGGCGATGTGCAGGTGGTGCCGTACGGCACGGCGGTGGCATTGGCGGCGTTCACGTTCACGGTCACCGTGCTGGTTACCGTGTTCGGCAGCAAGATGATGAAACTCATCCCGATTTTGATTGGCGTGGGCGCGGGTTACGTTGCGGCGGCGCTGGCCGGCGTGGTCAATTTTGAGCAGGTGGCGGCTGCGCCTTGGTTTGCCGTGCCTGAATTTACCAAGCCGGAAGTGAACTGGAGTGCGGCGTTTTTCATGCTGCCCGTGGCCATTGCGCCGGCCATCGAGCATATTGGCGGCATTTTGGCGATTGGCGCGGTAACGGGTAAGGATTATGCGGCGGACCCGGGCTTGGACAAAACGCTGGCGGGCGACGGTTTGGGCGTGTGTGTGGCAGGTTTAATTGGCGGCCCGCCGGTAACGACATACGGCGAAGTGACCGGTGCGGTGATGATTACCAAAAACAGCAATCCGGTCATTATGACGTGGGCGGCGGTGTTTGCCATCTGCATGGCGTTTTTCGGCAAATTCAACGCGTTTCTGGCGTCGATTCCGCTGCCGGTAATGGGCGGCGTGATGCTGCTGCTATTCGGCACGATTGCCTCTTTGGGCCTGAAAACGCTGATTGATGCGAAAGTGGATTTGATGCGCCCGAAAAATCTGGTGATTGCCAGCACAACTTTGACGGTGGGGCTGGGCGGCTTTTTCGTGCAAATGGGCGATATGGCGTTTGCGGGCGTGGGCTTGTCGGCATTGCTGGCGATTGTGCTGAATGCGGTGCTGCCCGACCGCGCCGAATAAATTCGCACGTTTCAAAAGCAGCCTGCACTTGCTTTGGGCGGGCATCTGCCAAGGTGCAGGCTGCTTTTTTCAAGTTTTTACAGACTTTCACGAATAATCGTGGCATACTATATCCGACCCCTCAACCCGATAAACAGGAGTTTATTATGATGAAAACTAAATTGTTGAAATTAGGCATGGTGGTGACTTTGGCAGCCTCTTTGGGCGCATGTGCCAACATGACGACGGCACAACGCAACACCGCTATGGGCGCTGCCGCAGGTGCGGTGAGCAGTGCAGATGCTTCTAAGGCGGCAGAGGAAAGTGCTGCCGCCCGCAAGGAGCAGGAGCAGCGCCGCCTCGCATCTCTGTCGGACGCCAAGCGCACCGAGATGCTCGCACGCGCCGAGGCGGAGATCGCCATGGCGGAGGCGGAACTCAAGGGATTGGAGTTCGAGATGAATCGGCCCGAGGTGCAGGGCGATCCCGAAAAGAGCGCGGAAATCGCCGAATTGTATGCGGCGAAGGAGCAGGAGATCGAGGAGCGCTACGCGCGTTGGGAAGCGCTCGCCGACTAGGGAAATGCCCGCGGCGAGACTGAGCCTTTGCGCGGAGCGAAGCGCAGGAAGGAAAAGAGCCGCCAAGGGACAGGAGGTGCAGCATGGAAACGCTCGAAGGGACGGCACAAAGCGTCGTCTTTGCCGCGCCCGAGGGGGGCTTCACGGTCTTTCGCCTGCGGCCATCGGGGCGGCGCGGACTCGTGACGGTGACGGCGAACGCGCCCGCACCGCTCGTGGGGCAGGAGATTGCGCTTTCGGGCGAGTGGGTGCAGCACCCGCGCTTCGGCGAGCAGTTCAAGGCGGCGACGCTTCGCGTTTCTGCGCCGACGAGTCTCGCGGGCATCGAGCGCTTCCTCGCGTCGGGCGCGATTGCGGGCGTCGGCGAGGCGATGGCGCACCGCCTCGTGCAGAAGTTCGGCAAGGAGACGCTTGAGATCATCGAGAAGAAGCCCTCGCGCCTCACCGAGGTCGCGGGCGTCGGCAAGAAGACGGCGGCGAAGATCCACGCTTCCTACATGGAGAAGGAGGAGCTCAGAGAGATCATGCTGTGGCTCGAAATGCACGGCGTTTCGGGCGCGTACGCCGCACGCATCTTCGAGACGTACAGCTCCTTTGCCATCGAGGTCATGGAGAAGCATCCGTACCGTCTGGCACGCGACGTCGCCGGCATCGGCTTTTTGACGGCGGATGCGATTGCCAAGAGCGCAGGAATCGCCGAGGACAGCAAGGAACGCATCGAGGCAGGGCTAGGCCACGCGCTCCTCACCGTCTCCCAGCAGGGGCATTGCTGCATCCCTGCGCCCGCTTTGACGGAGCGTGCGGCGAAGCTCCTCGGCACGCCGACGGAGGAGGTGCGCGAGGTCTTGAAGGAAGCCTTGGCCGCCGAACGGCTCGCCTTCGAGGAGGTCGGCGCGGAGACGCTCATCTATCCGCCGTGGCTCTACCGCGCGGAGAAGCGCACGGCACAGATGCTTTTCTTCCTGCAGCAAAAGGCTGCCGTGCTGCCCGCAGAAAAGGCGGCGGCCATCGTCGCCGACTGGGAGCGGGCGGCGGGCATCACGCTCGCCGCAGAGCAGCAGCAGGCTGTCGCCGCCGTGCTCGACCATGCGGTCTTCGTGCTGACGGGCGGCCCGGGCACGGGCAAGACGACGGTCGTGCGCGGCATGATCGCAGTTCTTGAGAGCCAGGGGCTCTCCGTGCTCCTCGGTGCGCCGACGGGACGCGCGGCGAAGCGGCTCGCAGAAGCGACGGGGCGCAAGGCGGAGACGGTGCATCGGCTTCTGGGCGCACAGGGCGGCATAGAGGCCGACGGCTCGCCCGTATTCGAGAAGGACGCGGACGATCCTCTGGACGCCGACGCCATCATCCTCGACGAGGTGTCGATGATGGACATCGTGCTCATGGAGCATTTCCTTGAAGCCGTGCCCGAGGGCGCACGCGTCATCCTCGTCGGCGATGTCGACCAGCTTCCTGCCGTCGGTCCCGGCTCCGTCCTCAAGGACATCCTGCGCTCGGGCGCTGTGCCGAGCGTGCGCTTGAAGGAAGTCTTTCGCCAGAGCGGCGAGGGAACGATCGTCCTGAACGCGCACGCGATCAATCGCGGGCGCATGCCGCAGTTCACTGCGGGCGGCGATTTCGAGTTCCTGGAGATGCCCGACGAGGAGACGGCGGCGCGGCGCATCGTCGCGCTGTGCCGCGAGGAATTGCCGCGCGAGGGGTTTTCCGCTCTGGAAGCGGTGCAGGTACTGTCGCCCATGCACCGCACGCCGTGCGGCGTCGACAATCTGAACCGCCTCTTGCAGGCGGCGCTCAACCCGCCCGCGCCCGAAAAGGCGGAGTTTCGTAACAGCACGCTCACATTCCGGGTCGGCGACAAGGTCATGCAGACGAAGAACGACTACACGAAGGGCGTGTTCAACGGCGACATCGGCTTCATCCGCGAGGTGTCGGCGGACGGCGTCAAGGTGCGCTATTCCGAGGAACTGACAGCGGACTACGAGCCGAACGAACTCATGATGCTCACGCTCGCCTACGCCATGAGCGTGCACAAGAGCCAGGGCAGCGAGTACCCCGTGATCGTGCTGCCGCTCGTCGCCGCGCATCACATCATGCTGCAGCGCAACCTCCTCTATACGGCGGTGACGCGTGCGAAGAAGAAGGTCGTGCTGCTCGGCTCGAAGGCGGCTGTCTTCACGGCGGTATCGAACGACAGGACGCGCAGGCGCTACACATTGCTCGCCGAGAGGCTTGCGGGCGCGGGCGGCGAGAGTCCGCTGCTCTCGTGAGGGGCGCAGCGTGGCTCGCCGCCCTGGCGGACGCCGTATCTTCCGTCGTCTTTCCCGCACGCTGCCCGGCTTGCGGCGCTTACTGCGAGAGGCGCGGCGGCTGGTGCGCGCCCTGCCTTTCGCGCACGGTGCGACCGCATCGCCTCGCACTTTCGGCAGAAGCGCTCGCCGCGCTCGATGATGCGTGGGCGGTCGGTTTCTACGGCGGCGCACTCGGCACGCTCATTCGCGACCTCAAGTATCGCGGCAGGCGCGGCGTCCTGCCCTACATCCACGCGGCTCTGGCGGCGGCGAAACTGCCGGAGCAATTTCTCGCCGCCGATCTTGCCGTCTATGTGCCGCTCCATGAAGCGCGCGAGAAGGAGCGCGGCTTCAATCAGGCCGAGCTGATCTTCGCCGCTTGGCTCAAGGCGAAGGGCATCCCCGCACGCCCCTTGCTGACGCGAATGCGCTCGACTGCGCCGCAGTACGGCTTGGGCGAGAAGGAGCGCAGGAAAAATGTGTGCGGCGCGTTCTCCCTCTCCGAGGCGGGGAAAGGCGGCGCGGGAGAAATCGCGGGGAAAAGCATCGTGCTGCTCGACGACATCCTGACGACGGGGGCGACGCTCACATCCTGCGCCGCCGTGCTGAAACAGGCGGGTGCAGGCTCTGTGTATGCACTGGCGCTGGCGAGCGACCGAAGCTAGAATAGGGATGCTTGCATCGTGTTGATTCAGCTGCGCAAGCATACAAAAATGCCCCATCTGCCGCATGTTGCGGCGGGTGGGGCATTCATTTATGTGTTTGCGCGAGCTTATTCGGGAACCTTCGTCATAAGCTCCAGGCTGTGCTCTTCGTTCATCGTGCGGCACATTTCGATGAAGGTGTCGAGCGGCACATCTTTGAGCTGCTCGTTCGTGCCGCGCACGTTGATGGAGACGGTGTTTTCCTCGGCTTCCTTGTCGCCTAAGACGAGGATGTAGGGATCCTTGTAGTGCTTGAATCCCTTGATCTTCTCGCGCATGTTCTTGTCGGCGTAGTCGACCTCGAAGCGCACGCGGCTCTTGAAGAGCTTCTGCGCGACCTTCTTGGCGTAGTCGTTGTGCTCGGGGCGGATCGGCACGATGCCGACCTGCACGGGGCTGAGCCAGAAGGGGAATGCGCCCTTGAAGTTTTCGATGAGGACGCCGATGAAGCGCTCCATCGAGCCGAAGATGGCGCGGTGCAGCACGACGGGCTGCTTGTGGCTGCCGTCCTTGGCAATGTACTTGAGGTCGAAGTTCTGCGGCAGCTGGAAGTCGAGCTGCAAGGTACCGACCTGCCACTCGCGGCCGAGCGCGTCCTTCATCTTGAGGTCGATCTTCGGGCCGTAGAAGGCGCCGTCGCCCTCGTTGACTTCGTAATTGCCTTCGCCGTACTTGCGGTCGAGGATCTCCTTGAGCTCTTTTTCCGCAATATTCCACGTCTCGATGTCGCCCATAAAGTCATCGGGGCGCGTCGAAAGCTCCGCCTTGCAGCTCATGCCGAGGGTCGAATAGATCTCGTCGGCGATGTCCATGATGTCGCCCATCTCAGCGGCGATCTGGTCTTCCATGAGGAAGGTGTGGTCGTCGTCCTGACGGAAGAGCTGCACGCGGAAAAGGCCGTTGAGCTCGCCCGACTTCTCCTTGCGGTGGATGACGTCGACCGTGTTGTAGCGAATCGGCAGATCGCGGTAGGAGCGCGTCTTGCGCTGGTAGATCTTGATGGCGTTCGGGCAGTTCATCGGCTTGATCGCGAAGGTGTCGTCCGCTTCGATGTCGCCGTCCGCACCGGGAATCAGGAACATGTTTTCCTTGTAATGCGCCCAGTGGCCGCTCGTGACCCACAGGCGCTTGTTGTTGATGACGGGCGCGGAAACTTCCTGATAGCCGTGCGCCTCGTGAATGCCGCGCCAGAATTCCAGCAGCGCGTTGAAGAGCTTCCAGCCGCGCGGCAGCCAGTAGGGCATGCCGGGCGCCGTTTCGTCGAACATGAAGAGGTCGAGCTGCGGCCCGATCTTCTTGTGGTCGCGCTCCTGCGCGTCCTTGATGAACGCGAGGTGCGCCTTGAGCTCCTCCTTCGTCGGGAAGGCGTAGGCATAGATGCGCGTGAGCTGGTCGCGCTTCTCGTCGCCGCGCCAGTAGGAGCCGGACATGGAGCGAAGCTGCCAGGCGACAGACAATAGTGCGGCAGAGTTCTCGACGTGCGGCCCACGGCACAGGTCGACGAAGTCATCGCCCGTGCGGTAGATCGTCAAAATCTCGTCTTCGGGCAGATCCTCGATGAGTTCGACCTTGAACTTTTGATTCTTGAAAAGTTCGAGCGCCGCCTTCTTGGAAATCTCCTCGCGCTTCCAATCTTCCTTGCGCTTCAAGATTTCCTTCATCTTCTCTTCGATGGTCTTGAGATCGTCGTTCGTCGCCGCACGCGGCAAGAGAAAGTCGTAGTAGAAGCCGTCGGCAATCTCCGGCCCGATGGCGTACTGCGTCTCCTTGCCGAAAACTTCGATGACGGCTTTTGCAAGCACATGTGCCAACGAGTGGCGATAGACGTGCAGGAATTGTTCTTTATCCATGATGTTTCCCCTTTGCTGGACATTTGTGCAGGTACGGCGCGCAGAGGCGAGCGGCAGCCTGCACAGTTTCTTCTATTATAGAGCAAAATGTGCAATCTGTCACGAAACTCTTGCATGCGGGGATTCGAGGCACATCTGGCGGATTGGATGAGGAGGAACTTTATTTTGATGCAAGAGTTTCCAATTTTTTTATAAAATCTGTAGATAGTTTATATCTGTGGGCTCTGCGTGTTGTGTTCGTCGTGATATGATCAGCGGGATAGCGTTTGATATGTGTCTGAATTGTTTTTGCGCTTTGCCCAACCGTGCTCGCAATCTCTTTTAAGGTTGCTCCGTCATCTGAAAAAAGATATGCTTGCAGCAGTACAAAATAAATTTTCCAGTCGGCTTTGTTTTTTGCTGTCCCGAAGTAGTGGATTTCAAGAGCTTGAGCCAAAGCATCAAGTTTTTTTCGCCGTTCCTGTAAAATCTCATTGACACGAGTGGTACTTTTCTGAATCAGCCAAAGGAAACCGGTAATAAATGGTGTTAAGTCTCCGTAGTTTCCTGGATGATTAGTATCTTCAAATAATTTATAGTATACGCGAAGGGACTTTTTGATGGTAATGGAGAGACGGATTGCGACCAATGGGTGTAATATTTTGGCAAGGTAATATGATGTAATAAAGCGTGAGGTCCGGCCGTTTCCATCATAGAAGGGATGGATGTAACCAAAGAAATAATGGAAGATGGAAATACGTATTAATCCCGGGATTTGTTCATTCTGTAAAGTTTTTAATGCAGTTTCCATAGAGAGAATAATTTTTTCCTCTGGAATGATGCCGCGATGGATGACTTTCGATTTGGACCATACATCGACAGGTTCTTTCCGAAAGATTTTGCCATCGGGAAGATTAGCAGGATCATCTCTTTTGATTTCGTCTGCTAAAAATTCGTCGTAGAATTTACGCAAGTCATGACTACAACGAAAAGAAATCTCTTCCTGCTGCTGAAGTTTCAGATACTTGTTGACACTACTCCAGAGACGGGGGCGATGATGAGAATCTGTAGAATCTTGCTCATCGATAGCTGTTTTGATTTCTTTGCGTGTACTGCGAACACCTTCTATGGCGTTGCTGGATTGGATCTCTTCGATTAGACAGGCTCGACGGAAGGATTCAATCGCTATGTGAGGAAGTGTTGCTGTAATGCTTGTCAATTGACGGAGTTCAAGCATGATGGAGGAGAGAATTTGCATGATGTCTTCCGTATAGTAATAAAAGGAGGTAAATTCGTGAGAAGCATTCAGATGCTTAATCGGTATGTCGATGTGATGTGCCAGGACGGAATTGTACAAACTGTGGTAAAGCTCTCGGCTTTTGGGTTCATTTTGGTGATATTGCTTTAGCAGGATGGGTGTCGGCATAGATCATCACCTCGTATGACACGGGAAAAAAAGCAGATTTTTTCTTAGGTGTAGAATGAACTGAGAAAAAAGAGCATATTTTTCTTAGTTGTGAAATGAACTAGGAAAAAACCGCGTTTTTTTCCTAGTTCATTTCGTACAATATCATTTTTTCGACTTGACCTGTGCAAACGCCTTTTCCGCTGCAGCAATCGTGCGGTCGATGTCTTCGTCCGTGTGGGCGAGCGAGAGGAAGAGCGTCTCGAACTGCGAGGGAGCGAGGTAGATGCCCTGTTCGAGCATGGCGCGGAACCAAACTTTGAAGGCCTCCTGATCCGAAGCGGCAGAGCTTGCGTAGTCCTTGACCTTGCCCTCATTGAAGAATATGCTGAACATCGAGCCGGCCTGGTGCGCCTGAATCTTGACTCCCGCCTCGCGTGCGGCGGACTCAAGGCCGAGGACGAGCTTCTTCGTCTTCAAGGTGAGCGCACGGCTCGCGTCGGCTTCTCCCGGCTCGGGCTCTTTCAAGATGAGCTTGAGCGTTTCGATGCCCGCAGTCATGGCGAGCGGATTGCCCGAGAGCGTGCCCGCCTGGTAGACGGGGCCTGCGGGCGCGATCTGCTCCATGATGTCACGGCGGCCGCCGTAGGCCGCGCAAGGCAGGCCGCCGCCGATGATCTTGCCGAGGCAGGTGAGATCGGGCGTGATGCCGTAGGCCGCCTGCGCACCGCCCAAGGAGGCGCGGAAACCGCACATGACTTCGTCGAAGATGAGGAGTGCGCCGTGCTTTTCGGTCAGCGTGCGCAAGGTGTCGAGATAGCCGTTTTCGGGCAGGACACAGCCCATGTTGCCCGCGACAGGCTCGACGATGATGCAGGCGATGTCTTTGCCGTATTCCGTCATGACGCGCGTGATGGCGTCCGTATCGTTGAACGGCACGGTGATCGTGTCCTTGGCGACGCCCTCGGTCACGCCGGGACTCGACGGCACGCCGAAGGTCGCAAGCCCCGAGCCTGCGTCGACGAGCAGGCTGTCGCTGTGGCCGTGGTAGCAGCCGACGAACTTGACGATCTTCGAGCGTCCCGTGAAGCCGCGTGCAAGGCGCAGGGCGCTCATCGTCGCTTCCGTGCCCGAGTTGACCATGCGCACGAGCTGCATGGAAGGATAGGCCTTCTGCACGAGGCGCACGAGGTCGGATTCGAGCGTCGTCGGCGCGCCGTAGCTCGTGCCGCGTGCGGCGGCGTCAGCCAGTGCGCTTACGACGGCGGGATGCGCGTGTCCGGCGACGAGCGGCCCCCACGACAGCACATAGTCGACGTACTCGTTGCCGTCGATGTCGAAGATGTGCGCGCCTTCGCCGCGCGCGATAAACGGCGGATTGCAGTCGACGTTTCTGTAGGAGCGCACGGGACTGTTGACGCCGCCCGGCATGAGGGTTTTCGCTTCTTCAAACGCTTCCAGGGATTTTTCTAAGTTCAGCATATTTCGCTCCTTTTCAGCCTTGAAGCCACTTCGCCGCGTCGATCGCGTGGTAGGTGATGATGATGTCGGCGCCCGCACGCTTCATGCCTGTGAGCGTTTCGAGCACGATGCGCTTCTCGTCGATCCAGCCGTTTGCTGCCGCCGCCTTGACCATCGCGTATTCGCCGCTGACGTTGTAGACGGCGACGGGGCGGTCGATGGCGTCGCGCACGCGGCGCACGATGTCGAGGTAGGCGAGCGCGGGCTTGACCATGATGATGTCCGCTCCCTCGGCGAGGTCGAGCGCGACTTCTTTCATCGCCTCGCGTGCGTTGGCGGGATCCATCTGGTAGGCGCGGCGGTCGCCGAAGGAGGGCGCGGAGTCCGCAGCATCGCGGAAGGGGCCGTAGTACGCCGAAGCGTACTTGACGGCGTAGCTCATGATGGAGACATGGGAGAAGCCGGCTTCGTCCAAGGCTTCTCTCAGGGCGGCGATGCGCCCGTCCATCATGTCGGACGGCGCGACGATATCGGCGCCGGCTTCCGCCTGGCTGACCGCCGTCTTGGCAAGGAGCGGCAGCGTCGCGTCGTTGTCGACTTCGTGGCCGCATAGCTTGCCGCAGTGGCCGTGCGACGTGTACTGGCAAAGGCAGACGTCGCCGACGACGGCAAGCTCCGGCTCTGCCTGTTTGATGGCGCGGATCGCTTGCTGCACGGGGCTTTTCGCGTCCCATGCCGAAGAGCCGATCTCGTCCTTGTACTCGGGCAGGCCGAAGACTTCGACGGAGGGAATGCCGAGTGCGGCGAGTTCTTTCGCCTGCTCGACGGCGCGGTCGACGGAGAGGTGGAAGCAGCCCGGCATACTGGGGATTTCCTCCTTGATATTCTCGCCGGGCACGACGAAGATGGGGTAGACGAAATCACGGACGGAAAGCTCCGTCTCGCGCACCATGGCGCGAATGTTCGCCGTCCTGCGCAGGCGGCGCGGACGAAGGGTTTGCTTCAGCATAACAGCATCTCCTTGATGGTTTCGATGAGTCCTTCGATCGTGTATTCTTTGGCGACGGCCGCGGGCTTTATGCCGAGAGCCTCGCACGTCTTCGCCGTGATGGGGCCGATGGCGACGCACTTGACATGCTGCAGAGGCTCTGCGCCGCCGAGGATGGCGCAGAGGTTCTTTGCCGTCGAAGAGCTTGTGAAAGTCACGATGTCGATCTCGCCGCTCGTGAGTTTTTTTGCGAGAGCAGCGCCGTCGGCCTCTGCCTGCTTTGTGCAGTAGGCGGCGGCGACGGTGACCTCTGCGCCGAGCGCCTTGAGGCTTTCGGGCAGCACTTCGCGCGCTTCTTCGGCGCGTGCGAGGAGGACGCGCGTGCCGCTTCGCACATCGCCCTTGAGGGCTTCGACGACGGCTTCGGCGCGGTATTCGCCGGGCACGCAGTCGGCGCGGACGCCGCAGGCGGCGAGCGCGGCGGCTGTCGCAGGGCCGATGGCGGCGACTTTGGCGCGGGCGAGGGCGCGTGCGTCCTTGCCTGCAGTGTCAAGGGCGCGGAAGAAATGCTCGACGCCGTTCGCGCTCGTGAAGATCAGCCAGTCGTAGTCGGCGATATGAGCGATGGCGGCACGGAGCGCCGCGCCGCCGTCGGAAGGCTCTGCGATGCGGATCGCGGGCACTTCGAGGCACGCGGCGCCGAGCGCTTCGAGGCCTTCGGTGAGCTTCGAGGCTTGGGCGCGTGCACGCGTCACGAGTACGCGCTTGCCGAAGAGGGGACGCCTCTCGGGCGCGTCGAACCAGCGCAGCTTTTCGCGATAGCGCACGACATCGCCGACGAGGAAGATGGCGGGCGGCTTGAGTCCGGCTCGCGCCACATCGTCAGCGGCGTTTTCGACGGTCGTGATGAGCGTCTCTTGCTCGGGGCGCGTGCCCCAGCGGATGACGGCGGCGGGCGTATTGCCGGCGCGGCCGTGGCGCATGAGTTCGGCTGTGATGGCGGGAAGGTTTCCGACGCCCATGAGGAAGACGAGCGTATCGACGCCCGTCGCGAGTTTCTGCCAGTCTAGCCCTGAGGCTTCCTTCGTCGGGTCTTCGTGCCCCGTGACGACGGCGAAGGAGACGGCGACGCCGCGATGCGTGACGGGGATGCCCGCATAGGCGGGCACGGCGATGGCGGAAGTCACGCCCGGCACGATTTCAAACGGCAGGCCGTTTTCCGCCAAGAGCAGCGCTTCCTCGCCGCCGCGCCCGAAGACGAAGGGATCGCCGCCCTTGAGGCGCACGACGCATTTTCCTTCGCGGGAGAGCTTGACGAGGAGCTTTGAGATGTCTTCCTGCTTCATCGCATGGTTGCCCGCGCTTTTTCCCACGTAGATGCGCTCGGCTTCTTCCGGCACGAGCGCGAGGATGCGGCTGTCCGCGAGGTAGTCATAGACGACGGTGTCGGCTTTTTTCAGACACGCGTGCGCCTTGACCGTCAAAAGCCCCGGATCTCCGGGGCCGGCTCCGACAAGATATACCATAGCTTCGCTTTCCTCCTTACGGTTGCAGCAGGCCGAGTTCCTGCAGGATTTCTTTGCCGCCCATGGCGAGCAGTTCCTCGGCGAGCGCACGGCCGATTTTTTCGGCATCAAGGGCGCTGCCCGCCTTCTTCTTGCGATAGAGGCGCTCGCCGTCGATGGAGGCGATGACCGCCTCCATTTCGAGTGCCTCGTCCGCAGCCTCGGCGTAGACGCCGACGGGTACCTGGCAGCCGCCCTCGACGCGTGCGAGGAAGGCGCGTTCCGCTCTCGCCGCCGCACGCGTCGCCGCGTCGTCGAGGAAGGCGATCAGGGAAAGCGTCGCCTCGTCGTCCGCACGCGCCTCGATGGCGAGTGCGCCCTGTCCGACGGCGGGCAGGCAGATTTCGCGCGGCAGGATCTCGGTGATGCGGTCATGGAAGCCCAGGCGCTTGAGTCCCGCGACGGCGAGGATGATCGCGTCGAAATTTTCTTCTTCGAGCTTCTTGAGCCGCGTGTTCACGTTGCCGCGCAGGCTGACGATCTCAAGGTCGGGCCTCTTGGCGAGGAGCTGTGCGCGGCGGCGAAGGCTCGACGTGCCGACCTTCGCGCCTTGGGGAAGGTTCGCGAGCGTCCGGTAGCGCGGACTCACGACGGCGTCGCCGGGGTCGAAGCGCTCGGTCACTGCAGCGAGCACGAGTCCTTCGGGCAGTTCCGTCGGCATGTCCTTGAGGCTGTGCACGGCGAGGTCGATTTCGCCCGCGAGCATCGCCTGCTCAAGCTCCTTCGTAAAAAGTCCCTTGCCGCCGATCTTCGCCAACGGCGCGTCGAGCACGCGGTCGCCTTTCGTCGTCATGCGCTTTTGTACGACAGGAAGCTCCGGGTATCTCTCCCGGAGCTTCGCCTCTACATAGTCCGCCTGCCAGAGCGCGAGCTTACTGCTGCGCGTACCTATAACGATGGTGTCTTTCTTCACAAGTTCCCGTCTCCCCTATCGTATCAAGCTTGAAGAGGCTTCGCATCGCCTCGATGTAGAATGCCTCGTCCGCCGTTCCCGCCGATGCGTTGAGCTTCATCATCGGCGTGCGCAGGATCTTTCGGACGATCATGCGCGTCATGTGGTCGACGGCACGCTGCTGCTCCTCCGTGAGTTCGGGCAGTTTCGTGTGCGCACGCTGCATCTCACGACATCGTATGCGCTCGCAGCGCTCGGAGAGGAGTGCCATCAGCGGACGGCACGAGAGGTATTGGAAGCGTTTCTCGATGGAGATGATTTCCTCCTCGACGATGCGCGAGGCCTCGACCGCCTCCTGCTTGCGCTCTTCCATGTGATCGTCGACGACGGCTTCCAAGGCGTCGATATTGAAGAGCTTCACGCCCTTGATTTCCTCGACCTCGGGATCGACGTCGCGCGGCACGGCGATGTCGATGAAGACGAGCGGCCGCCCCTTCCGCTGCGTCATGAGATGGCGCGTCTCCCACGCCTTGACGACGTAGTGCGGCGCGCCCGTCGAGGTCACGACGACGTCGACGTCCTCCGCCTTTTCCATCGCGCGCTCGAAGGGCACGGCCTCGCCGCCGAAGCGAGCGGCAAAGTCCTCGGCCTTTTCCATGTGGCGATTCGCGATGTAGAGCTTCTTCGCGCCGTGCGAGACGAGATGCTCCGCCGTCAGCTCCGCCATCTTGCCCGCGCCGAAGATCAGGACGCTCGACTTGTCGAGCGTGCCGAAGATGTCCTTCGCCAGTTCGACCGCCGCATAGCTGACGGACACGGCGCTCCACGCGATGCGCG
>ERZ772764.1712-NODE-1712-length-13529-cov-5.319133_pt1 | contig 13529 bp, 12 predicted proteins | sample MGYA00512163_ERZ772764 | MGnify/ENA primary metagenome ERZ772764 (study PRJEB29015, sample SAMEA2737903) | human oral metagenome | biome: human oral; feature: human-associated habitat; material: dental | place: China | collected 2094 ... | reverse complement strand
AAAGGTTTGCCCATATTTATGCGTAGCGGCATTGAAAGCTATATTAAACTTGTGGAAGAACTTGCCGAACCACGACTTTTCTTCATATTCTTTATTGCCGTGAGGTTTGAGGAAGAGCGAACAAAGCACCGGACTGAGGGTAAGTGCATTGATAGCTGAAATCACGATGGCTACAATCAGAGTTACCCCAAACTGTTTGTAGAAGACGCCCGTAGTACCACCCATAAAGGTTACCGGTACGAACACTGCTGCCATCACAAGGGTGATAGAGATAATCGCCCCTGTAATCTCGTTCATAGCTGAAATGGTAGCGGGTTTAGCTTTCTCGTGAGTTTGTTCCATCTTGGCGTGCACCGCCTCGACAACCACAATAGCATCGTCCACCACTATACCGATAGCTAACACCAAGGCGAAGAGGGTAAGCATATTGACAGAATAGCCAAAGAGATTCAAGAAGAAGAAAGTACCCACGATAGACACTGGTACCGCAATAGCAGGAATGAGTGTAGAACGGAAGTCTTGCAAGAAGATATATACCACTAAGAACACCAATAAGAAAGCCTCCAAGAGGGTAGATACCACCTTAGAAATAGCAGCATCTAAGAACGTATTGGCGTTGTAGTTGATAGTATAAGTAATCCCTTCGGGCAAAGAAGGCTTCAACTCGTCTAAGAGCTTTTCGATATTTTGGATAATCTCGTGAGCGTTAGAGCCTGGTGTTTGCGAGATACCCATTGCCACAGCAGGACGACCTTTGCTTTCTGAAAACCCTGTATATCCGAGCGCGTCGAGTTCTACCTTAGCCACATCTTTAAGACGGAGAATACGACCCCCATCTAACGCTTTGAGCACTATATTTTCATATTCCGATACTTGGGTGTATTTTCCTTTGTACTTAATCACATATTCATAGCTACTACCGCTGTTTTGCCCCAAAGTACCCGCAGCCGCTTCTCTACTCTGAGCCGAAATTGCAGCAGTTACCTCGGTAGGATTAAGCCCATAGGCTTGGAGTTTTTGTGGATTTAACCAAATACGCATAGAATAGGTTTTACCTCCAAAAGCACTGGCATCCCCTACCCCACTGATACGTTTAATTGCAGGAATCACATTGATGCTTAAGTAATTTTGTAGAAATACATCGTCTAATTCTTTATTCTCAGAGAAGAAAGTGAGAAACATCAGGTTACCAGAACTCTGTTTGCGTACCGTTACCCCCGATTGTGTTACCTCCGATGGCAAAATAGAGTTGGCACGCGATACCGCATTTTGCACGTTTACCGCCGCGATATCCCCATTGGTGCCCTGTTTGAAATACACAGTAATATTTGCTGAACCACTATTAGAAGCCGATGAGGTAATATAATCCATATTTTCCACCCCATTGATTTGTTCTTCCAGTGGAATCACCACCGCTTTAAGCACTGTTTCGGCATTGGCACCTGCATAGTTAGCCGATACCTGCACCGTTACAGGGGCGATATCAGGATATTGAGAGATAGGCAAAGATATAATCCCCAATACCCCTAAAATCACTATTAAGATAGAGACTACCGTTGATAGTACGGGTCTGTTAATAAAGTTTTTTATCATAAGTTAGATGTTATACTTGAATTAAAATTCTTGTTTAGTAGGACGCAAAGTAATCTCATTGATAGCTACGTCCTCGACCTGCCACCACCTTCAAACCCGCTACTGGCACCTGTAATAATCACGACTTTATCTTTGATGTTTTCTTTCATAATTACCAATTTATTAGATATTAAATACAGAAAAGGAAGTGCTTTTATTGTAAAAAACACTTCCTCTTTGAGGGTGTTACCTTATTCTATGCAAAGGTAAGACAAAAAAGTTACGTAAGAATGAGGTTCGATGTTAATCTTTTCTTAAAGTTTCAAAGGATAATACAGGGGTAAGTAGTGCTTATTTTTCTTCTTGTATTATGTCTTTGTACTCTGCCCAAAAGACTTCAAACTGCAACATCGATTGATAGAGGAACTCCATCGCTGATTGCCAAGTAGCTTTGTTGTGAATGGTTACGTTTGGCAGTTCTACATACACACAGCTGATTTCTTTACCGTTGTTCAAGAGAAAGTGCTCTTCGAAAACAACGTCAGGGAGGTATTGTTCTTGCAGAATGGTTTTCAGCGACAACAATTTGTTGTAGTACAAACTACGTGTTGCCTCGTCAGGGTCTTCCACAGCGAGAAGCACCCGTGCTTTACGGGTGTCGAATGAAAACTTAAAGCTGAAATCCTTTATCTTGGTATTGTAAAGCGTCCATTTCCGAGGGAAGGATTTGCCAAAGGAAATCCAGAAGTCTTCGCGTAGTTTTTTTGCTTCAGCTTTGCTGTACAAGGGGTTAAGGTGTAAATTGGATATTTGCTAAAAATGTATGACCTCTATCATCTATTTTTTTAAACAAAGTAAATTTATAGAATGTGGAGCCGTCCTTTTCAAGCACTCCAAATTCATTATTTTTTAAATCATAAGCTACGAATGTATTCGGGGTAAGAGTCGGTTTGATTTTATAACGCAATTCATTAGTCTTCTTATCATACAATTCGTATGAAAAATCCACTTTTTTAGCATATAAAAATTCTATATAGGGGTCTTCTTCTATTATTTGAGTATTGCTTTTTGCTATAGTAGTAGGTTGTGCAGGAGTAAGCGTTGCCATTGCCGTTTGAGTAGTAACAGGTGCTTTGTATTCCGACTTAAAAGTTGCTAAAGCATTCCCTTCAAAGGCATTGCGCAAGGCTTCTTGATACGACTTCTTAAACTCCTTTTCACGACTTTTACCTATCTCGGAAGTAAAGACGGTTTTATTAGCACAATCGGTGAGGATAAATTGCACCTTAGAGGTCATCATATTCGATTGGTTTTTCACGTCGGCTCTCAAAGCATCGCAGGGGTTTTGGAGCAGTTCAGCGGGGACTTCGCTCTCCATATATGCTTTAAAACCTTGTTTTTCTAGTAAAAACTTCGTAAGTGCATTCAGCTGGTACTGATTATCTTCCTTTTGGAAAGTATAACGGTTAGGCACAATCACAGTTTGTGCAACAAGAGTCAGTGGTAGTAATGCTACTAAAAATAATATCTTTTTCATTGGTTTCTAATATTTATTCATATTCATTATTCTTCATTCGAGCTTCGAGTTCGGCTTGAAACTCTTCTATCACGGGTTTCATAGTGCTTTCAGGGAGGTCGGAGATGCGAATGTACATCAATCCATCTACAGAGTTGTTGAAAAGTGGGTCGACGTTGAAGGCAATGACTTTGGCGTTTTGCTTGATGTACTTTTTGATGAGCACCGGCAAACGCAAGTTACCTGGTTCGAGTTCGTCGATGAGTTTGTCGAACTTATTGAGGTCGGCTTTGGTTTCGTCGAAAATAAAATCTTTATCCTCGTCTTTGAGTTTTACTTTGAACTCTTTTTTAGGGCGTACATACTGTGCAATATAAGGGTCATAGAAGTTCGACTTCATAAACTCTATCATCAGCGATTTAGAAAAGTCAGAGAACTGGTTACTAATACTCACACTACCCAACAAATATGAGTGTTCCGGATAACGCAAAGTGGTGTGAGCAATCCCTTTCCACAGCAAAAACAGTGGCATAGGTTTCTGCTGATATTCTGAAATGATAAAGGCACGCCCCATCTCGATGGTTTTACTCATCATATCGTATAATTCGGGCTCAAAACGGAACAAATCGTGGGTATAAAAGCCTTCGATGCCATATTTAGGGAATATTTCAGCCCCTAAGCCCATACGGTAAGCTCCTACTATCTTCTTAGCTTCGTTATCCCAAAGAAAAAGATGATGATAATAGAGGTCAAACTTATCTAAGTCAGACGAAGCGTTAGTCCCCTCCCCTACTTCGCGGAAAGTGATTTCACGCAAGCGTCCTATTTCCTTCATTATATTAGGAATCTCTTGATAAGGTGCTAAGAATACCTCGTAGTTGTTGTTTTTTAGCAGTCGGTAATCTTTTTTAGTGATGTTATCAACTTCTTTCTCTATGAGGTCTTGTTTGATAGGCGCTTCTATCTGTTGAGGATTGCTACCGCTCTTGCTTGATTTCAACACGTTAGTGAGTGGTAAAAACTTCTTATCTTGCTCTAAAGCATTGGCTAATATATAAGTTTTCTTACGTAAAAATTCGGTAAAATCTTCCAAATCGGTATGCTCATCTTGCATAGCTACCGAAATAGGCTTACCTATGCGTATATAAATAGTGCGTTCTTTCTGTGTAAGCAGTTCTGAGGGCAATTTAGCCGTGCGCAACGTATCACTGATGCTCGCCAAGAAGTAAAACAACTTACTGTTTTTGGCGTGAAAATAGATAGGCACAATAGGCACTTTCACTTTCTTAGCAAGTTTCATAGCTGCCTCTTCCCAAGGCTTATCCACCATCAGTTGCCCCTCTTTGGTTACCGATACTTCCCCCGCAGGGAAAAGACCTAAGGGTTTGCCCTCTTTGAGGTGTGCAATGGTATGCTTAAAGCCCACCACGCTAGATTTCGCATCTTTGCGGTCTTCAAAGGGGTTTACCGGCAATACATAAGGTGCTAAAGGCTCAATACGTTGCAAGAGAAAATTCGCCATAATCTTGAAATCAGGACGTTTTTCTAGGAGTAATTTGAGAAGCAGAATGCCATCAATTCCCCCCAGTGGGTGGTTAGAAATCGTGATAAAAGCTCCTTCTTTGGGGATATTTTTAAAATCTTCTTCAGGTATTTCAAATTTTATTTCAAACTCATCTAACAGTTTGTTGAGGAAGTCTAACCCTTCAAAGTGTTTATTTCGGTTGTAAATAGCATTGAGCTTGGAGATACGGAGCAACTTCATCAGTGCCCATCCTCCAAAAGTACCCAAGAAGCCAAGTTTATCAATATTAATCGCTTTGGCTACTTCTTTGGCACTTACCAATCCTTTATCTTTTTGCATTCTCATTCGTTATTAAAGTTTTATGATTGTTTTCCTTTTTGCAGTTGCTTCATTCTTTTCAAGCGTGTCTTCTTTTCTTCGCCGTACAAAACTTTGGTAGCTACTTTGCCTACGGTAAGACCCTGTACTAAAATGGAAAACAATACTACAATATAAGTAATTTGCAACAGTGTTTCTTTTAATCCTCCTTTATCAGCAGGGATAGAGAGTACTAAGGCAATGGATACTCCTCCACGAATACCCCCCCACACCATTGTGATGAGCGAGCCTCGCGAATAGGTAGTTACCTTGCGTAATATCGTTTTGGCGGGAATATAAAGCGCCAGTGCACGCCCCAAGAGGCATACGAGAATAGCTACCCCGCCTAAAAGAAACTGCTCTGTTAGATTGTCTATCAGTAGCATCTCAAATCCTATGAATAGGAACAAGATAGCATTCATAATCTCGTCTATGATTGCCCAAAACTTTTCAAGGTAATCCTTATTCTCTGCACTGCTGGCTTTCTTGCCTACATTGCCTACAAAGAGCCCTGCAATTACCATTGCCAGAGGCGAAGAAACGTGAGAAGCTTTGGTGATAAGAAAACCTCCCATTACCACTGCCAAAGTGACAAGTACACTTACGTGATAGTCATCGGCTTTTTTCATCATCTGAGAAGCTACCCAACCGAAGAGCACTCCGAGAAAAATACCTCCTCCTGCTTCTAAGAAAAAGAGCTTAGTAATAGCGAAGAACGAAGGCTCAAAAGTACTATTAGTAGCCAATTTCAGCACTACGGCAAACATTACTACCGCTACCCCATCGTTAAAAAGCGATTCACCCGTAATCTTAGTTTCAATACGTTTAGGTACTTTCACTTGTTTGAGCACTCCCAACACTACAATAGGGTCGGTTGGGGAAATAAGCGTACCAAAAAGCAGACAATAAATGTAAGGAATATGGATATCTACCAAAGGAGCAATGTAGTACAGCAAGAGTGATATAAAGAAAGCCGAAAGTACTACGCTGATAGTTGCATAAGTAAAAATGGAGATTTTGTAGTTTTTAAGGTCGTTGATGTTGATGTGGAGAGCTCCTGCAAAGAGAAGGAAGTTCAACATTGCTCCCATCAGTATTTCGGTGAAGTCAAAGCCTTGTAAAAGCGATTCAAGACGGTGTGCAAGCCCTGTAAATATTTCTCCTCCGAAAAGACGTACGCCTACCGATACCATCATAGCAATCACCATAATACCTATGGTCATAGGCAGTTTTACGTAGCAAACATTCACGTACGAAAACAAAGCTGCTAAGACGATAATTACTGAAAAAGCGTAGTATAACTCCATTAGTACTATTTTATTTTCGGCAAAGGTACAAATAATTTGCTAATTTGCAAATCTGCTAATTTGCTAATTGCTTTTGAAGTCTTTTCTGTCGTTGTTCTACAAGGTCTGAGAAGTTATATAGCAAAGCTGGGGTTTGGTATTCTAATTCACCACTATTGATAGCCCGCAAGATAATTTCCTCTATCCAATAGTCTTCTTCTACATTCATAGGGTCATAGCCTTTTTTGAGAGAAAGGTCGTACAGCCACGCGGTTTTGTTATACCAATAGGCATTCCAACCATTGCGCAGATCTTTTACTAGTTCGTAAGCCGTTTTTCCAGTTTGGCGGTGAATGAGTTTAATGAGAATACGCCCTTGCGAGCGGGAAAGTTTTTTGAGTTCGTCGGTGAAGTGGTCTTCAATATAGCGCTGGGTGCGTTTTACGTACACCTTCTTTTGTCGTTTATTTTGCATAGTATCCATCGTACGTTCCATTGTATAGAGCCGGTCGGCAGCCATTTTGGCATACGGATACACGCGTTTCACCCTACTGCGGAGAAGCAAATAGCGCTTTTGAGCTTCTGCATCACCAAAGTAATGCTCTTTACCAAAAACACTCACCTCAGCAAGCCGAATAGTATCTCCTGAATAAAATTGCTGGTCAAAAATATAAATAGTATCACGCTTCTGCGAGAAAGAAGTAAGAGGTAAAAGGTAAAAGACAAAAACAGTGATAGCTGGGTAAGTGAATAAAAGGTAATGTTGTATAGGTGCAATGATGTATTTCATTCTGATTTTCTTTATTTATTTTTAAAATCCAACGACTTTAACAACATTTGCATTGCAAAAATTGTTCCAACTGTCATATCCTGAAATAGGTTTACACTAAAAACCATAAAAAGATATGCCAAAAGGAAGGAAAGAAACAGTTCGGTACAGTGATTGCTTTAAGTTGAGTATCGTAGAAGAGATTGAGAGAAACGGATTGAGTATTGAAAACTGCCGACGCAAGTACGGCATTGGAGGAAGTACAACGATTCAAAAATGGCTCAAAAAGTATGGTAAAGATCACTTATTAAATAAAATAGTACGCGTGGAAACAATTGATGAAATCGGGGAGCTTCAAGCTCTTAAAAAGGAGTTAAAAGCTCTTAAAGAGGCTTTTGCTGAAACTACTTTAGAGAATAAAGTTTATAAGACTTATTTTCAAATTCTTGGTCAGGAAACAGGAACGGGCGATGAAATAAAAAAAAAGTTAGAACAAGAGTTATTGAAGTACTTTCCCAAACAGAAAAGATAAGCACTCTTTGCAAGTGTTTTGGTATTAGCAGACAAGCTCATTATAAAGCAGTTAAATCGTTTAAGGAGGTAGCGCTCAGAGAGAGTATAATTATTGAGATGGTACAGGAAATACGGCGAGAACTGCCCAAGATAGGAGGTAAGAAGCTCTATTATATGTTATCAGATAAGATACATCAGGTAGCAAAAATAGGGAGAGATAAGTTCTTTATGATATTGAATAATAATGATTTACTTATTCAAAGGAAGAGGAGTTATACACGTACGACCTATTCTAATCATTCTTTTAGAAAGTGGACAAATCTTGTTAAAGATGTAGAAGTGAGTGCTAAAAATCAAGTATGGGTAAGTGACATAACTTATATTCGCACCTTAGAAGGTTTTAGGTATTTATCGCTTATAACTGATTTATATTCAAGAAGAATACTGGGATATCGGTTAAGTAATAGTCTATCTATTGAAGGGTGTTTAGAGGCTTTGAAGAAGGCTTTAAAAGGAAAGAAAAGGTCAGAGTCTTTAATACATCATTCGGATAGAGGAGTTCAATATTGTTGCAAAGAGTATATATTGTTATTGCAAAAAGAGAACATTCAGATTAGTATGACTCAGGAGAATCACTGTTATGAAAATGCTCACGCGGAGCGTATAAACGGGATTCTCAAGCAAGAGTTTAATTTAGGTGTTACTTTTAATACTGAACAACAGGCTCTTAGTGCGGTATGCTCGGCTATAAAGGCATATAATCAAAAACGTCCTCACTATGCATTGAACTTAAAAACTCCTGACCAGGTGTACTTTCAAAAGGTAGCTTAATGAGAAAATTTGACTAATAAAACAATAATTAATTATGACAACCTTTTTTAGGACGTGACAAATTCTCCCATTTTCTCATTCTCTCATTCTCTCATTCTCTCATTCTCTACTATTAATTACTATTATTTTAAAATTAAAAAAATCTATAAATCCAGTACCTCTTCTTTGCAAAAAAACTGCTACCTTTGCACCGTAGAATTTTTAAAATAACAAATTATGAGTTTAAATACCTTAGGGCTTGATAAAGCCAAAGTAGAAAAAGAAATCGGCTTGCTAAATGTACTGCTTGCCAATTATCAAACGTATTATCAAAACTTGCGCGGTGTACACTGGAACGTAAAAGGAAAACGCTTCTTTGAACTACACGTGAAGTTCGAAGAACTTTATAATACCGCGCAAGAACAAGTCGACGAAATAGCTGAGCGTATTCTTACCCTCGGTGGCGTGCCTTTTCACACTCTCGAAAGCTATGTAAAGCACACTTCTGTTCCCGTAGGCGAAAACATTTTCGACGATGATAAAACCGTACGCCTGATAATCAATACCATTAGCACTTTATTACCTTTGGAAAGAGAATTGTTAGACTTCTCCGACGAAATAGGTGATGAAGGGACTAATAATCTAATGAGCGACTTTGTAACCGAACAAGAGAAAACCGTTTGGATGCTCAAAGCCTACCTCAATGAAGTAATTTAATACTGAATTTTGATTAAACGAGGAAGAGGAATTGACTAAAAATAATCAATTCCTCTTTCTTTTTTTGCCAATTCATAATTAATCCCTACCTTTGCACAACTCATAACTCTTAATTGATAACTCATAACTTTTAACTCATAACTAATGAAACATCTAATCACATCTATCCTATTCATCGCAACCACTATCCTCACCGCTCAACACAAAGCCCCTACCGATTGGGAACTCTCAGGACTCAAAGGAAAAGTGAAAAGTCAGCGCAGTATCCCTTATGAGGTAGTTACCCAAGGAAAAACATTCGTAAAAGGAGCTATCGACCGCGATTTGGATACAGTAGTCAAGATAGGTAACCTCGACAATCTTCAAAAAGATTTCAACCCCAATGGATATCTCACTCAAATGCGTTTTTTCTTCAAAAACGGTGAGTTGTACAGTCGTATGGAATACTATTACAATCCGCAAGGGCAACTGTTTGAAACCCGTTACAATTCCGATAAAACTCTTTATGTCTACAACCCCGAAGGCTATCTTATCAAAGATGCGACCTACTCACCTGGGGGTTTCCTAAAAACGCATTACAACTATCAAGTAGATACCAATGGCAAGGTGCTAAAAGAGGAAACTTATCACGCCAATCAGTTAGAGTCTACCATAGCTTATACTTACAACAAACAAGGCGACCCTGTCGAGATGCGCTACTACGATGCTCAGGGCAATCTGTTGCAAAGGGTAGAAAGCAAGTTCAATAAACAGCATTTAGCCGAACGTAATCGCACTTACGACAAAGACAATAAGTTGGTGAATATTACTACCAAAAAATACAATAGTCAAGGAGATTGTATCAAACTACAAGCAGAAAATAAACTACCTCAAAAACAGAAGAATATAGCGACTTACGAGTATAAATACGATAATCAAGGTAATTGGATTGCCAAAACGACCTTCATCAACGGTGAACCCCGACAAATTATAGAACGCACCCTCAGTTATTATGAATAACATTCACTTTTTCGGTGTAAGGCATCTGTCGCCTTCGGCAGCCTATCATTTAATTGCCTTCTTAGAGGAAAACAACCCCAAGTGTATTCTCATCGAAGGTCCTGCCGATGCTACCCCTCTGATGTCTCAAATAGCGCAAAAAGGGGTAAAACCTCCTATCGCTATGCTGAGCTATACTACCGAATTGCCTATCGAAACAGTGCTCTATCCATTTGCGTCTTATTCTCCCGAATATCAAGCAATATGTTGGGGAGTAAAGAAGAAGGTAACACTTCGTTTCATCGATTTGCCTTCCGAGAATATGCTGAAATTAAAGCAGGAGCAACGCACCGAAGAAGAAGCCGAAAAAGCCAAAGAATTTTATCTCTACCATAATACCCTCTACAAGCAAATAGCCGAAGAGGGAGGCGAAACCGACTATGAAGATTATTGGGAACGCCATTTTGAACACAATCTCAATCCTGATGCTTTTGCACCCACACTTGCTTTACAATCGGGTGAAATGCGCCAAATGGTCATAGATAAAGAATATAAAGACGCGCCTTTCGATTTCTCGTATAATCTCATTCGTGAGGCATATATGAAACGTGAGATTGCTAAGGCTTGCACCGAGTTCAAACCCGAAGAAATAGTAGTAATCGTAGGGGCTTACCACTTATCAGGTATCCAAAACAGCCTGCCTGCTATGACTGATGACGAGCTCAAAAAGCTCCCCAAAGCTACCTCTCAACTCACCCTGATGCCTTATTCCTATTTGCGTCTCAGCAGTCGTACGGGTTATGGAGCGGGCAATATGGCTCCTTATTACTTTGAGCTGATGTGGCAAGCGATGCACGAAAACACCCTCAATCAGCTCTCAGCTGTCTATCTTACTAAAGTAGCTAAAATCTTGCGTAATCAAGGGCAAAATGCCTCTTCTGCTAGCGTAATTGAAGCGGTGCGCCTTGCCAATGTGCTTTCGGCTATGAAAGGTGGTTCTTACCCTGTGTTGCAAGACCTCCACGATGCAGTAGTTACTTGTTTTGGTGGGGGAGACCTTGCTGTGGTAGCCGAAGCTATCAATAAGGTAGATATCGGTACGGCTATTGGGGCATTACCCGAAGGTGTGAGTCAAACGCCCGTACAAGAGGATATGAACCAAGAGCTGAAACGCTTAAAGCTCACCAACTACAAATCGGCGGTAGCGCAAGACCTCACCCTCGACCTGCGTGAGAACTTAAAAGTAAAGACCAAAGAAGCTGCTTTTATAGACCTAAATCGCTCTACATTCCTCCATCGCTTGGAAGTGTTGGGCATTCACTTTGCCACCCAGCAACGCATACAGCAAGACAAAGCATCGTGGGCAGAGAAATGGGTGTTGCAGTGGAGTCCTGAGGTCGAAATAGAAATTGTAGAAGCTAACCTTAAAGGTGAAACGCTTGAAATAGCTACAGCTTTTGTACTCAAAGAACAGCTCAACGAAAGCACCGACCTTTCAGTAGTAGCTAAAATCATTAGGCAGGCTTGCGAATGTCAGCTTACGCATATTTTTAGCAATGCGCTCAGCACCTTGCAACGCCTTTTGGTAGATAGTAATAGTTTTGCCGAAACTGCCTTTGCTGCACACGAGCTCTCGGTGCTTATACAGTACGGCGATTTGCGTCAGTTCAATCTCGAACCGCTGAAACCTATCTTGCAACAGCTTTTCCTCCGTGCTTCGTTATTACTGATAGATGCTTCATCTTGTGATGACAAAGCCTCTAAACAAATTGTAGAAGCTATCAATACTATGGAGTTCATAGCCGAACAGCAATACGAATTAGTAGATACCGAAACGTGGCAAAAAGAACTTACCCACCTTGCGTGGCGTGACGATGTGAACACCAAGCTCTCGGGGGTAGCCTTTGCTATATTGTTAGAGCACAATTTAGCTACTGAAGAACAATGTGGAAAAGAAGTGTCACGTCGCCTTTCAGCAGGTGTCCCCGCCGATTTAGGAGCTTCGTGGTTTGAAGGCTTTTCAGGAAGAAATAGATACGCATTGTTATCGCGTACGATTATATGGCAAGAGTTAGACAACTATGTACGGCAGTTGGACGAAGAGCAGTTTATGCGCTCGGTAGTGTTCTTGCGACGTGCTTTTTCCGATTTTGAGCCTAACCAAAAGAACAGTATCGCTGAACTTTTAGGAGACCTTTGGGGTACTGGTAAAGAAGCTACTGCCGAACTCTTGCAAGAAGTGCTTACGGAAGAAGAAAATACTAAATTAGACGAACTCAACGACTTTGATTTTGATTTTTAAATATATGAAAGAAGTATTTACCTTATACCGAAAATTGCGTGAGCGACAACTCAAATTGCTCAATAGCTTTACCCCCGAAGAATTAGCAATCATTCCTGCGGGCTTTAAAAACAATATCTTGTGGAATCTCGCTCACTGTGTGGTTACCCAGCAAAATTATTGCTATGCCAATAGCGACCTGCCTACTTATCTCACCCCTGAGTTTGTAGAGCGTTATCGCAAAGGAACCATCCCCGATGGACATATTCCTACTGCTGCCGAGATAGAGGAACTAAAAGACCTTCTCATCAGCACTCTAAATTTGCTCGAAACTGATTATCAAAAAGGAATTTTTAAGCATTATAATCATTATGTAACGGGCATAGAGTACGAACTCAATACTATTGAAGAAGCTATTTACTTCAATATTTCACACGAGGGGGTACATTTGGGAAGTGTATTAGCTTTAAAATGTGCAATTACAGGAGGCAAAAAGTAATTGATTATAAATTAAATAGATGAGTAACACGAAAAGCTATTTGATTTCTGATATTGAAGTAAGTTTTATACTGGGAGCTGCTTGTGATTTCTGTACGCCATCTATCACAATAATATTATTTTCAAACTGTTTTATCTCCCATAATTCTATATTTAAATCCTTAAAATCTACTGCTTGCTTCTGATTTTGATTAAATGAAGGACTTACAAACACAATTTTACTTTGTGACCAATCCACTTCATTCTTTTTAAGTGTCTTATTCAATGCCTCATTGTATTCTAACACAAAATCTGCCTTATACTTAAGTAAGGTATTCAGATAAGCAACACCTTGATCAAAAACACTATAGTTATGTCCTCGTTTGTATTCTATAATAACGAAGGCATTATTTTCCATATCAAAAGCTAAGGTATCTATACGTTGATTTTGAATAGAAAATTCTGATTTTACAAATTCTAAACCTGTAATTTGAAATAAATTTTTCTCAAATAGTTGTTGAATATCTCGTTCCAACTTGAAGGAAATTTCTCTGAGATCCATCAGAGAAGATTTGTTATTTTGAAATAATTGCATAAATGATCTTTATTTTAGATAAAATCAAAAAGTAGGACCTTAGAAAAAGATTCCTACTTTTAAACCTCACTAATTTGATTTATTCATAAACCGTTATTTGCTTTTCTATCACAGCTGCAACTTCTATTGTTAT
>ERZ772764.1706-NODE-1706-length-13553-cov-4.413172_pt1 | contig 13553 bp, 8 predicted proteins | sample MGYA00512163_ERZ772764 | MGnify/ENA primary metagenome ERZ772764 (study PRJEB29015, sample SAMEA2737903) | human oral metagenome | biome: human oral; feature: human-associated habitat; material: dental | place: China | collected 2094 ... | reverse complement strand
CGGCCACCGCCCGCGTCGTCCGCTTGGCCCGGTCCTCGTAGGCGCCGGCGCAGCCCACCCAGAACAGGTAGTCCACCTCGGAGGCGTCCTCCACGTCCACCCCGACGACCGGCACCTCGAAGTCCAGGCCCCGGGTCCACTCCAGGCGCTTGCGGGGGGCCAGCCCCCAGGGGTTGCCCTTGGACTCCAGCTTGCGGAACATCTGCCCCAGCTCGCGGGGGAAGGCCGACTCCATGAGGACCTGCTGGCGGCGCACGTCCACCACGTGGTCCAGGTGCTCAATGTCCACCGGGCACTGGTCCACGCAGGCCCCGCAGGTGGTGCACGACCACAGCACGTCCGCCGGGATGACCGCCCCGGCCAGGGGAGCCGGGCGGGTGGCCACCCCCGACTCGGTGGGGGCCGCCCTGGCGGCGAGCAGCGCGCCCAGGACGTCGCCGGTGTGGGCGCTGCCCTCTACCAGGCCCAGGTCCTCACCGGTCCTCAGACCGTCGGTCATGCCGGTCAGGCGCCCCAGGACCCCCCGCTCTGAGCGACGCCGGTCCAGGTCCTCGTCGGTGACCTCCTCGGGCTCCACCCCCAGGGCCGCGGCGGCCCGCAGGTAGGGGGCCGCCGCCGCCGCGTGGTCGCGCAGGGCCAGGACGAAGAGCTTGGGGGACAGGGGCTTGCCCGTGTTCCACGCCGGGCACAGGTCCTGGCAGCGCCCGCACTCGGTGCAGGTGGCGAAGTCCAGCAGGCCCTTCCAGGTGAAGTCCTGGATGCGCCCCACCCCCAGGCGGACCTCGGGGCCCTGCCCGGAGTCGGCCGCCTCCATGGCCTCGTCCAGGGCGTCCATGGTGGCGGCGGTCAGGGGGGTGCCGTCCACCACCAGCGGCCTCAGCGGGCCCAGGGACTTGGAGCCGTCGGTCTCACGGCGGGCGTAGATATTGACGAACGCCAGGAACCGGTGCCAGGCCACGCCCATGGATGGGGCCAGGCCCACCACCACGAACCAGCACATGGAGATGACGATCTTGAGGGTGGCCGTCACCAGGACGGCGGCGGTCAGCACCGTCGGCCCCAGGGGCTCCAGGAGGGGGGAGGCCCAGGAGGTCAGGGGGAAGTACACCCAGGAGCCCAGGTGGCGGGCGGTAGGGTCCGAGCTGGAGGCCAGCAGCGCCTGCTCCTCCATGCGCAGGGCCAGGACGCACAGGACGACGCCGGTGACGACCAGCTCCACGAAGCGGGCCTGGGCCGCCGTCGAGCCGGCGAAGCGGGAGGTGCGTGGCCGGGTGCCGCCGTCCGAGTCCTGCGGGTAGGGGGCGGTGGCGCGCCCACCCCGGTTGGTCCGGCGGCGCAGCACCATGAGGTGGACGATGCCGGCCAGGCTCAGGTAGGCGATGAGCTCCACCGTCCAGGACCACCAGGCGGCGTGCCCCAGCAGCGGCAGGGCGAAGTCCGCACCCCCCAGGACCTGCCCGTAGCCGGTGACCAGGGTGAGGAACAGCAGGGGGAAGCTGACCATGACCAGCCAGTGCGCCGCCCGCACCCAGGGGCGGTTCCTGAAGGCCTCGTGGGTCAGGACGCTGGAGAGGGTCAGCCACAGGCGCCGTCCCACCGGGTGCAGACGGGAGCGTTCCACCGGCCGGCCCACGCTGGCGCGGTGGACAATGGTCACGCAGGCGCGGGCAAAGACCCCCACCCCGATGACGGTGGTGACCAGGACCGTGGTCGCGCAGACGATCTGCAGGACCTCCAGGAAGCTCATGGCCTCAGCCTACGGCGCCCGCCCGCCCCCGACGCCGGGGCAGGGCAGCGGGGCGGGGGCGGGGCGGTGGTGTCGGATACGTGGGCCGGTGGTGCTGGTCCGCCCGGACGTGCACAATGTGACCGGGTGCCCGCCAGGGGGTACTGACCTCTCCGGGGCGTTTAGGAGGTGCGAGTGTACGGGCGCAAGACGACCAAGCTGCTGAATATGGTACGCAGGTTCTTGGGGAAAGAGCCCAGTCCCACCTCAGCGCCCACCGGGCCGGGGCGTGACCCCCGGGCCGAGGCCAGCAAGGACCAGGATCTTGCCCGCAAGGTGTACACCCCCGTCCAGCAGGCTAAGCGGATCGACCAGGGTGTCGCGGGCCGGGCCGGTTACGCCTACGACGCCGGACGCCGACTGCACCGGGAGGGTCGGTTTAAGGAGGCTCTTGACGCTTTTAAGGAGTCGTTGGAGCTTTTCCGGCAGGTAGAGGGGAGCGAGAAGGACCAGGGGGACTGCCTGCACGGTATTGGCGCGGTCCGCGGGGACCTGGGCGACTACGAGGAGGCCCTGGCTGCCGGGGACGAGGCGCTGGAGCTCTTCGGTCAGGTGGAGGGCACCCAGAACGAGCAGGCGTACTGCCGGTACAATATGGCTATCTCCCTGCGGAAAATGGGGAGTTACGAGGAGGCCCTGGGCCGGTACGACGAGGCGTTGACGGTCTACGGGCAGATTGAGGGCGTCCAGTACGGACAGATCGTCAGCCTGGAGAACTCCGGCGTCGCCCTGGAGGAGCTGGGGTGCTACGAGGAGGCCCTGGAGGCCCACCACGAGGCGCTCCGGACCTGCCAGCAGGCCGGGTCGCTGGTGGACTACGAGGCCGACTGCCTGTACAACGTCGCCAATATGCTCAAGGAGCTGGGGAGAGGAGACCAGGCCCTGCCCCTGTTCCGCCAGGCGCTGGAGGCCTATGCCCGCCTCGAGGACTCTGAGGAGGAGCAGGCCGACTGCCTGGAGGCCATAGGCGCCATTGAGGCGGGATAGCGCCGGGGCTGTCGGGCTGCGTGAGGGACCGCACCCGCCGACAGGGCTGGGTCCGGTGGGGCAGGGGGGATGATGGTGGCCATGGACAACGACCTGCATGAGGCCATTGCTGACAGGCTCCGTGAGACCATCCCTGATCCCGTCCTGGAGGCCATTGGCCCCGAAGGCTTCCAGGAGGCCCTGACCCGTGTCTGCTCCGCGATGGAGATGCGCGTCGGCGAACGCCTCTCGGAGGGGCTCAGTGACGCCGAGCTGGAGGAGTTCAGCGACCTGGCCGACTCAGCGACCGACGAGGAGGTCACGTCCTGGCTCCAGCTCCACCGCCCCGACTACGAGGACGTCATTATGGACGTCATTGTAGAACTCATTGACGAAGTGGCCCTGCAGCTCACCCGCGCCTTCGTGACCTACTCAGCAGGCACGGACCAAGAGCCCCGGACCCCTGACGACGGCTCCCAGGACCACTGAGGTCTGAGTCGTCTATAGGGTTATCCACGGGCGTCTTGGGTGCCTCTGACGGGTGGCTGCCAGGTCAGGGGCGTGGCCCTGTTGCTCAAGGGTTGTTCAGGGACTCCCACCCCCTGTATGGGGGTGGTATTCCCGTGTCATAGGTCAGGCGACGCCCGCGACCTCACCTCCTGGATAAGGGGCGGCGTTTCAGGGGTACGGCGGCGGCTGCCGGGCTAGAGTCGGGTCATGACGAAACCGTTGTCCGTAGCTGCTGGTCCGTTAGGGATCCTGCTGCTGGCCGCCTGCTCATCGGTCACCCCGGGCGTCTCGGGCAGTCCGGACGTCCCGGCTAGCCCGCCTGGGACGACGCAGCTCAGCACCACATCCCCCTCTCCCACCGTCGAGCCGAGCATGAACCCCAACGCACCCTTTAACCCCTCTGCCACCGATTCCACCGATTCCACCGGCGCGCCCGCCACGGCCCCCTCCGGCGCCGGTCCTACCGGTGCGCCCGGTGCGCCTGGTGCGGCCCCTACCGGTACGGCACCCACCGGTGCGCCGTCCGTTACCGCGCCCGCGGAGCTGGTCGCCGCCATTAGGGCGGACCTGGACTCTCGTGGCGTCTCCGGCGCCTCGGCCGAGGTGGTGGAGGCTACGTGGACCACCTGGAACGACGCCTCCCTGGGCTGCCCCGAACCGGGGATGTCGTACACCCAGGCGCTCGTGGACGGCTGGCGGATCGTGGTGAAGGCGGGTGGGAGCACCTACGACTACCGGTTCGGCGGCGACTCCACGCCGCTACTGTGCCAGACCCCGGGACCCGTCCTCCCGGTCCCCGGGACGAGTACCTCCTGAGACGTGCCCTGCCGTCGGTAGCGCGACGGGCCCGTGCCGGTCGCAGGGGCCCGTCGCCCGGCGGGCGGTGAGGCGATGGCGGGTCGGCCACGCGCAGGCCCCTGGGCGGATGAGCCCGGCGCCCGGTGAGGCCTTACGGGGACCGGGACGGTGGTCCTAAAGGTGCTAGGGGGCCTCGGGACCGGTGGGCTCCTCGAACTCCTCGGGATCCTTGGGCTCGGTGGGTTCCTCGAGCTCCCCGGGATCCCCGGGTGCTTCGAGCTCCCCGGGATCCGTGAGCTCATTGGGCGCCTCGAGCTCGGTAGACGCCCCAGGCTCGGGTGGCTCCTCGGGCTCGGTGGGCGGGTCCGCCGGGAGGCCCAGGTCCAGGGCCTGCTGGTAGGCGGCGTCGGCCTCCTCGGGCCGACCCGCCTTGCGCAGGGTGAGGCTCATGCTGTTCAGGCAGTCAGCCTGGTCCTGCTCGGTGCCCGTGACCTGGCGGTAGAGGTCCAGGGCCTGGCGGTAGGCGTCCAGCGCCTCCTCGTACCGGCCTATGTCGTCCAGGACGCGCCCGGTGTTGCTCAGGCAGTTGGCCTGCTGGAAACCGGTGCCGGTCACCTGCTGGTAGAGGCTCAGGGCCTGGCGGTAGGTGTCCAGCGCCTCCTCGTGGCGGTCCGTCGCCTCACGCAGCGTACTGGCGGTGTTGTGCAGGCAGTTGGCCTGGTCCTGCTGGGTGTCGGGCAGGGTGCGGTAGATGTCCATGGCCCGCTGGTAGGCGTCCAGCGCCTCCTTAGACATCCCCGTGTCGTCCAGGGTGTTACCAATGTTGTACAGGCAGATGGCCTGCTGATGGCCGGTTCCCGTTACCTGGCGGTAGAGGTCCAGGGCCTGGCGGTAGGCGGTTAGCGCCTCCTCGTGCCGGCCTGTCGTGCGCAGCGTGCCGCCGGTACTGAGCAGGCAGTCAGCCTGGTCCTGCTCGGTTCCCGCTACCTGGGTGTAGAGGTCCATGGCCCGCTGGTAGGCCTCCAGGGCCTCCTCGTCGCGCCCCTGCCTGCGCAGGACGTTGCCGGTGTTGTGTAGGCAGTCGGCCTGCTGGTGGTCGGTGCCCGCTACCTGGGTGTACAGGTCCGTGGCCTGGCTGTAGGCGTCCAGCGCCTCGGGGTAGCGGCCCAGCGTGCGCAGGATGAAGGCGGTGCAGTACAGGCAGTCGGCCTGCTGGTGGCCGGTTCCCGTTACCTGGGTGTACAGGTCCAGGATCTGCTGGAAGGTGGTCAGTGCCTCCTCGTAGCGCTCCAGCTCGTTGAGGATAATGCCGGTGCAGTACAGGCAGTCGACCTGGTTCTGCCAGGTGCCCGTGACCTGGGTGTACAGGTCCGTGGCCTGGCGGTAGGCATCCAGGGCCTCCTCGTAGCGACCCGTCTGCCCCAGGGTGAAGCCGATGTTGTACAGGCAGCTGGCCTGCCCGCGCCGGGCTTCAGGCAGGGCGCGGTAGATCTCCAGGGCCTGGCGGTAGGCGTCCAGGGCCTCCTCGTCCCGGCCTGCCGTGCGCTGGGCGTTGCCTATGCCGTTCAGGCAGCTGGCCTGGTCCCGCTGGGCCTCGGGCAGAGTGCGGTAGGCCTCCAGGGCCCGGGTGAAGGCCGTGACCGCCTCTGCCGGGTGCTCGCCCTCGAGCATCCGGAGCCCCTCGCTGAACGCCTCCTGAGCCCTTCCTTGGACGTCCTCGGAGGAGAGCTCCTCCGTAGCTGAGTCCGCCATGACCGCCTCCTCCGTCGGGGACAGCAGTATCCCAGTACATCCTGGGCAGCGGGGTGAGACTCGCCGTCCTGGCACGACGGCGTTCACCAGGACCCGGGCTGCCGGGGCCTGACTCAGCTGATGTCGGTACCGCCGTGGCAGACCGAGCTGCCGGGCGCCAGCCTCCCGGCGTGTCCGCTCTCTGTGGGCCGTCCGGCAAGAATCCGCTGGTGGGGGAGCTGCAGGCAGGACGGCAGGAACTGGGGTTCGAAATCGTGCCCTTAAAGCGGGCACCCGTCCTCTACCATAAGCCCGTTGCCGCCTGAGGCACCGCATGAGGACGAGGGGGAGCCATGGACCAGACGGGCGTCGCGGACGTGCGCAAGGACGGTGCTGCCGGTGGCCGGTCCCGTCCCGCCCACGAGGCCGCGCCCGTCCCCTTCTCCCGGTGCACAAAGGGCACTGACGCCCTGCGCGACGCATGGGGGCACGTCAGGGTCCTCGCCTCGGACGTCGTGGACGAGTGGACGACCGGGGCACGACGACGGCCAGGGCGGAAGGGTCAGGGCGACAGCCAGGGTCTCCCGCAGGAGCCGGTGCGCCGCAAGATCCTCAACGCGCTTCTCAGGGGGCCGGCCTTTAAGGACATGCTCAGCAAGTTCGTCGGTAAACCGGGTAGCGTCGTCCTCACCCCGGTGCAGGTCGCCGTCCTGAACGAGACGCTGGGGCGGGAGGCGCAGCGCATCGTCCGCGCGCTGGACTGGGCGACCAGGCTCCGCGCACTGTACGAGAACAATGACGAGATACGGAGGACGTCTGACAGGTACTTCGTCAACGCCGACAACACGTTCCTGCGGGTCAACCTCACGAATACCATTCTTGAGGCCGTGTGGAGGGAGGCTGAGGGAGGTGGCCTGGTGGATCTCGGGAAGGCCTCGCCGAAGGACCAGACCGCGTTCCTGGACAGGATCCTCGTCGAGCGGACCGAGGCAGCCCAGCGTGCGAACACGGCTGCGTGCCGCAGGATCCTTGCTGAGCCCGGGATCCGCCAGCGCGTCGAGGGGGAGATCGACAGGCTCTGGGAGCCGGCCCCGACGACCAGGCCAGCAACCGACGTGGGACTTGACGACCTCACCATGAAAGTCGCCGGGGCGCGCATGATGGCGGAGAATGACGACGAGACCCTGTGCCAGGCGATTCGGTGCGAGCAGGCCCCGGTTGACGAGCTGCTCCAGGCCGTGGTGCGCCAGTGCGGGAAGGACGGCTCCGACGTCTGGGAGCTGGTGAGAAGGTCTAAGCCCCTGAGGCTGACTCGTGACGTGGAGCGCTCATCGCTCCGGCGTCGGCCCGCACCGCAGTGGGACAGGCTCCCCAGGCGGTCGGGGCGGGATCGTGCTGCGGATGAGCCCGAGCCCCGTGTCAAGGAGCCCCTGCGTGAGCCCCCGCTCGACCTGGGCTACGTCCCCCGGGTCCTTCACGTATTCAATAACGTGGTGTCGGAGGACTTCCTCCAGGACCGCCTGCCCGAGGCCCTGGTGGATGAGGCGCGGCGCTGCGCCCACTGCACGGGCCTGGCCTGGGTGCAGTCCCGACTGGTCATCACCATGGCGGCGCTCGTGGTGGAGTTCGTGCTCCAGGAGACCGAGCGGGTCCTCTCCCCGAGGCCGGACAAGGACGACGTCGGCCAGCTCCTGCAGTGGCACTCGCGCAGTCTCGTCCACCGGGCCGTGCGGGAGCAGATGCTCAAGGAGCGGACCGCGGTGCAGATAGCGTTCCGGCCCGCGCGCTCCGCGTCGGCATCGATGTGCCAGGACGGGAGTGTCAGCTGGGCGGCGGGGGAGCGTCAGCTCAAGGACGACCCGGTCAGGACCTTCATAAGCAGGGTGGCCTCCCACGCCGCGTGCTCGCTGTGGTACCAGTGGCACCGCTACGAGTTCTTCGGCCTTGAGGACAAGAGGGACTGCTTCTCGGTGGAGACCGTCCAGGAGAGGATCTACTTCGCCGTGAAGCAGGCGTGCATTGACGCGGGGAAGGTGCTGAGGACCAGACCGCGCTCGTCGCTCCGGCAGGGACCGCAGGGTGGTGGGTCAACTCACCGGGTCCTCCCCTTCATTATGAAGATCCAGGAGCTGCGGACCGACGAGCCCTACGCCTCCGTCTACAGTCTCATACGGCAGTACAGGAACCCGGAGGACGGGGACGACGGCCCTGGGACCATCCCGGGGCGCAGCCGGGAGCTGAGGGACGACGTACCGCGGGAGGCGCTGCGTCTCGCGGAGAGGGATGCCGTCGACGTCAAGCGGGGCAGGGTGGCACTGGAGCTCATGGGAGAGCTGGACCACCTTTACGACGACCCGCAGGTCGGCCCGCTGCTCGACGGAGTCGATATCACCGACATCCTCGACTGCCTGAACAGGATGTGAGCACAGATGACTGATCAGACCACTCCCAGGACGGCAGAGCCCGCCGACCCGCTGGACCGGGTGACGGTGTCATGGGACGGGGACACGGTCCTCATTGTCCCCGGCGGGACCTCCGCCGGGACCCCTGACGAGGCCCTCGGCGGGTCCCCCGCCGGGGCTCCTGGTGGGCCCCCCGACGGGCAGGCCGCGAGGGAGGGCTTCCTGCGCCCCCTCGTCCCACTGGACGGAGGCTGGGTCGTCGTCGACCTCGGTATCGACAAGGAGGACCCCGTGTCCGTGGCGGGCGGTTTCCTCACCACCACCGTGCCGCTGTGGGTCGAGCTCGTCTACGGCTACGACGTCGTCCTCACGGCGCAGCAGCTTCTCACCGAGGTCGAGGACGCCGAGGACAGCCGCCAGCTGCGCCTGGCCCGTGAGGTCCCCACCACCTGGCACAGCGCGCCGACGATGACCGCCAGGGTGCTGTGCAGGATCGCCCAGGGCCTGTGGATGCGCCGTTACTGGCCGTCCCCCGCCGACGGCAGCGTCAGGCAGCTCGACCGGGTCGCGCTGGACATGGAGCTGATCGCGCTCAGCCAGAAGGGTAACATCCCCCTGTGCCTCGCCGCGGACGGGGGCGTGGGCGCCCTCCTGCTCACCCCCATGGCGCAGGAGGTCAAGGACCGGGCGCGGGACTTCATTGACAACGGTGTCGACAAGACGGTGCGGCGCGCCTGGGGGCTGGTGATCGCCAGCTGCCTGGAGGGCCTGCTCGACGCGGCTGAGGACGAGGGCGACGAGGAGGAGGCCGCTGCCCTGGAGGAGCTCCTGGACGCCGTGGAGGAACGAGCCGGGGCGGGCGGGGGACGACAGCACGACGAGCTGGCCGCCTTGCTGGGAGGGCGCCTGTCCCAGGACGCCGTCGCCCTCGTGGCGGGCGCCGGGAAGACGCGAGGCACCTTCACCATTGACTGGGGCCAGAACGTGCAGGGGCTCTTTGACACCTCCCCCGGCGCCGGGGCCTGGCGGGTCGCGGGCACCGGACGGGACCGGCGCGTGACCGTGACCGTCCGCACCGCCTGCGAGCTGCCCCGGGACAGTGACGTGGGGATGGCCCGCGTCTACGTCTACGGGGAGATCCTGCCGGTCCTGGTCCACCTGTGCGCCACCGCCCCCGGGGAGGTGACCGGTACGGCGCCCCTGGGGGAGGGGCAGGAGATCGAGCTGGTCGACGTGGTCTCCGTGCCCCGCCCCTCCCGGCCCGTGCGCGGCAGGGACCGGGACCGGCTCCTGGAGGAGCAGGAGCGGGCTGACAAGTGGGTCCGGAGCCGCCAGCGGACCGCGCACAAGGCCATCCAACAGCGGCGGAGCATGGCGCGCCGGCTCGTGCGGACCAGCCTGAAGCAGTCCCAGTTGTGGGTCGCCGAGCTCCTGGCCCAGTTCAGGTGCTGACCCGCCCGGTTCCCCCGGTGCCCCGAGAAGGGCGCCGTCCCGACTGCCTCCGAGGAGTGGATGTGACCAAGCAGCTCGAGTTCGTCTTCCACGGCGTCGACACGACGTCGGGGACCTACGTGGCCTGGGAGAGCGAGGACTGCCCGCCGGCGTTCGTCGTCCTGGACCGTAAGGAGCTCGTCCGGGTGACACAGGCGCTGCGCCGGTCCCTGCCTGACTACATGGACGACGACGACCAGGTCACCGGGGCCCAGGTCGAGCGTCTTGAGCGGGACTACCCGCCCCTGCCCGCCCAGCCCGACGTCGGCACCGGCCCTGAGGACGACGATGACGAGATGGCCCGTTTCTTCGACGATGACGACGAGGACGAGACGGCCTCCACCGCCACCCCGGACCCGCTGGAGGTGGGGCACTTCCTGCGGGTGGTCGACGGGGCCCTGGCAGGCGACCCGGAGCGCGAGCTGGAGCTCATGCGTGACCTGGCCCAGGTCCTCGTCCCCCCGGGTTTCCTGGCCTCCCTGCTGGAGGCGGTGGACACGCCCGGCCAGCGGGTGCTCCTGGCCGTGAACCCGCCGCCGTCGTGCGGACAGGTCCCCTGGGAGCTCATGCCCACCGGGCGGACGACGCCGGACGGCAAGGTCGAGCGGTTCCTGGACGTGCTCGACGTGGTCACCATGGGCCCCGTCCTCGGGCGGGACTCCGAGCCGTCCCTGCCCCACCCCAGCTGGGAGAGGGTCAGGGACGCCCCCGCCGTCTACCTCGTGCAGCCCTGGCAGCAGGGCGCGGGGCGGGCCGGGGTCCTCAACGGCTCCGAGCTGGCCGCGTGGGAGGAGCGGGTCAGGGGCTACGAGCCTGCCCCGGTCACGGTCGGTAGTGCCCCGGCTGAGGCCGGTGGGCGCGGGGACGCCCGTGGGACGACCCGCCTCCAGCTCTCCGCGGTCCTGCGTCAGGATCCCGACGTCGTCACCGTTGACAACAGGAGGCCGCTGTCGCACCTGCTCTATGTCGGGCACATGACCGGCAAGGGGGGCGACTCCCGCCTCCAGCTGGCCGACTCCCGCGCCTGCTACGGGGTGTACCCCACGGACCAGGAGGGCACCCGCTGGTTCAGCGCCAGCGACCTCGTCCTGGGCACCATTGACTGGAGGGAGCACGCCGCCAAGTTCCGCAACACGGCGCGCGCCGGGCAGGAGCCCGACCTGGGGGACCTGCTGCCCACCGGCGTCGGCTTCGACGGCACCGACATGAGCGGCGCCCCGGCACCGGAGGCGCACTCAGGGATCTACCTGTGGCCCATGCCACCGCGGGTGGGGCTGGTGGCCTGCCAGTCGGGCACGGAGACCGGCCAGGTGGAGCCCTTCGGCATGGCCGCCGCCATACTGGAGGCCGGTGCCGAGCTGGTAATGACCACACGCTGGACCATGCTCACCGACGAGTTCTTCCGCCGGGCCTGCCAGGAGGAGTCGGCGCGGGGGTTCCTGGACCTGTCCTTCGCGGTGGACGACTGCCTGCGTGCCCCGGACGCGGTGCTGGCAATGAACGAGTGGAAGCGGGGGTGCCTGGCCGCGTGGCGGGAGCGCCCCGGTATTGTCACCTCGCCCCTGACCTGGGCCGGTCTCAACGCCTACTGGGCGCCCGACCGCAGCTTTGTCCCCGACGCCGGCGGGGACGAGGATGGGGGTGTCAATGCCGGGGCCGGGGTTGCCTGAGCGCCGGGCCGGGGGTGCTCCTAATGCTGGGGGTGCCGATGCCGGGGTCGCTGATAGTGGGGCTGGGGGTGTCTGGGCCGTGGTCGCCTGAGCGCCGAGGCCAGCGGGCCCGCCCAGCTCCGCCTGGTCCGTTCTCGCGAGGAATAAGTACCGTTCTCGCGACAAACAAGTACCGTTCTCGCGTCTGGGGGCGGGGCGGCGGGCCCGGTGGCCCTGGGAGGGCTGGCCCTGGCGGGGCCGGAGGGTCCGGGCGGTGGGCGCCCTACTCGGCGGTCACCACGGTGACTCGGTTCTGCTGGGCCTGGGGCTCAGTGAGGCGGCCGTCAGGGCCGACGTCGGGCACGTGCCCCGGGCACTCGGCCCCCAGGCCCCGGGCCGTGACCGGCACGCCGCCCAGGTGCGCCTGGAGCTCAGTCCTCACGGCCTCCGCCCGGGCCTGGGACAGGGTGGCACGGCTCTCAGGCGTGCCGGCGGTGGCGGTGCAGCCGGTGACGGTCACGCGCGAGACCCCGCTGCCGGTCAGGGAGCGGGCCAGCTCGGCAATGGTGGCGGAGGCCTGGTCGGGGTGGAGGAAGGTGGCCTCGTCGCCCACGAACGCCAGCTGCGTCTCCGGCAGGGTCACCGAGATCCGGGCCGCGGACACCGAGGTGGCGGCCACGTTGACCGGCGTCACCGCGGGCAGCTGCTCGGGTGCGGTGGTGGTGGCGGCGTCCCGGGAGTCGGTGGTGAGCGTGCCGCCCGCGGTCTCGACGACGGACCGCCACAGCTCCTCGAGGCGGGCCCGGGCGGCCTGGTCCAGGGCGCCCTGGGGGGCGGCGGTGTCCCCCATGCCCACCCAGTGGACCGTCATACCCTGGAGGTCGGGCAGGAGCCGGGCGGCCTTGAGCGACTGGGCGGTGGCCTGGATGTCGGTGCCCGGGCTCAGGACGCCGTTCTGGAAGGGGAGGGCGCCCGTGGTGGCCAGGCCGGAGTCAATGACCACGACGGTCGGGCTGGTGGAGCCCCTCACCTGGTCGGCGGCCACACCGATGGCGCCCAGCGTGTCGGCCTCGGGCGTCGTGGCGACCGAGGCGGCCAGGGCCTGGCGCACTCGGCTCACGTTGGCGGTGCGGGAGCGCTTGGAGGCGACCTCGCTCGCCTGCCTCGAGGCGAGGGTGAGGCTTGTCCGCACGGCCGGGGCGCCGTCGGCGCTGACCACGTAGAGGGTGCCGTGCCCGTCCACGGCGTCGTCGATCACCGCGTCAACGCCGGGGCTGGAGGCCGTGAGGTCGATCGTGGGCGAGTTCTGCCGGGCCGAGTAGACAATGGCCGTGGCCCTGGTGGAGGTCACGACGTCCTCGCCCTGCTTGAGCTCGCAGGCCGTCAGGGTCGTCAGGCCCAGGGCTGCCGCGACCAGGAGGAGCAGAAGACGGGTGGTGCGCCTGAGGCGCTGGTGCTGTGTCATGATCCCCATGACGGAGCCCAGGCGGCTGGCGGCTCACCTGGCCCTGGCCTCCCGGTGGCGTGGGATCGTGCTTCATCTTCGGGCCTGGTTTACCCGGGCGCGTGCCCGGCCCCGCGGTGGCGTGGGATCGTGGGTCCCGCACCGAGGGCCCCGACATTGAGCTCACCCGGCTCCGCAGCGGTATGGGATCGAAGTCAGTATAGTGTGAGCAGAACGAGACCTAATTGTGGGAAACGAGATGTCTCCTGGTTGTGCTGGTGTGGGCGGGAGTCGTGTGCTACTATTTTGTTCGTGGGGGCAGGGCTAAGGGTGGCACGGAGAAGTACCCGGGAGACCTCTTTTGGGTCATACGTACGGGGATGTCCTTCCCCCACCGTCCGGCCTGCTTCGGGAAAATCAGCCCACGGTTATATCCTGTTCTGGTGCTGTGCTGAGGAGTTCAATGGCGTGGTCTGCCTCTGTCTTGTGTGTCCTGTTTGGGAGGGCGTGGGGCCCTGCCCCCTGGCGGGTCGGGTACGGGCAGATGCGTGTCCTGTGCGGGACGGGTGAGGTCTGCGGCGCGGCGCTCGCGCTCGACGACGGTGGCCTGTGCCGGGAGGCTCTGGTGAGGGAGGGGACGCACGTGCGGGTGTCCGCGGGGTTGAGAACCACACTTGAGGCTGGCCGGACTTGTGATATTGGTCACCACTGCTGTGGTGTGGGACACCCTGTCTGACTGCCACTTTTCCGCATGGTCTCGTCCAAAGCTGGCGCCG
>ERZ772764.1704-NODE-1704-length-13557-cov-14.528292_pt1 | contig 13557 bp, 8 predicted proteins | sample MGYA00512163_ERZ772764 | MGnify/ENA primary metagenome ERZ772764 (study PRJEB29015, sample SAMEA2737903) | human oral metagenome | biome: human oral; feature: human-associated habitat; material: dental | place: China | collected 2094 ... | reverse complement strand
TTCGACAACTACATATTACTGAGGTAGATAAGGCGCATAATACGGTTGTAGGCAAACTTTATCCTGAGGGTAATTACAAAGTAGAAGCTGGTAAACTCTTATTTTGTGGTGAAGATTACGAAGAGCAGCCTATGGGCGGTATGCTTTTTACTCCAGATAGGCGACTCACTTACCAGCGGGCAGATGTGTCTTTCAATCCTACTAAAGTTACAGAATTAGCTCCTAACGTGTTTAAAATAGAGGGAATGGGGGCAGCCCCTCGTATAGAGAAAGACGAACGTTTTGCACTGCGCAATTATGGGCGACCTACCCCAGCTATTTTTATTACTGAGAGTAAAAATATAAAGTTAGAAAACGTTACGGTGCATAATGCCTATGGAATGGGACTTCTGGCACAACTTACTGAAAATATTACTCTCAAAGGCTTCAAAGTAGCTATAAAAGAAGGTTCAGAACGTTTTTATACTACTCAAGCTGATGCTACTCACTTTTCAAGCTGTAGTGGTGTCATTCGTTCTGAAGGGGGACTTTATGAGGGAATGGCAGACGATGCTATTAATGTCCACGGTACATACCTCAAAGTCATAGCTCGTCCCTCTCGTAATACTATCACAGCCAAGTATATGCATCCTCAATCGTGGGGTTTTACTTGGGGAAGAATGGGAGATGAAGTACAGTTTGTTGCTGCCAAAACGATGGAAACCATAGGTGATAAGAGGTATCGTATTCAGTCTATTAAACCTGTTGATAGTCCTACAGATGAAGGAGCTAAAATATTCGAAATAAGTTTTACTGAGCCCCTCCCCGATGAAGTATCAGCAGAGCACGCTTGTGGGGTAGAAAACCTTACTCTTACCCCTCAGGTTATATTTACGCATAATGTAGTGCGCAATAATAGGGCACGAGGAGCACTCTTTAGCACTCCTAAAAAGGTAGTATGTGCGCATAATGTATTCGACCACACACATGGGGCTGCTATTTTGCTTTGTGGCGACTGTAATGGTTGGTACGAAACGGGGGCTTGCCACGATGTAACTATCAAACACAACCGCTTCATTAATGCGCTTACGGCAAATTATCAATTTACCAATGCAATTATCTCCATTTATCCTGAAATACCTAATTTGTCAGATCAAAAAAAATACTTTCATTCTAATATTCGTATTGAAAATAACGTATTTGAAACTTTTGATGAACCTATATTATACGCTAAATCAGTAGAAAATCTTATTTATAGAAATAATACAGTAATTAAGAATAAAGATTTTAAACCTTTTCACTGGAATAAAGAACGTTTTAAGCTCGAAAGAACTAAAAAAGTAGAAATAATCGAAAAATAATATATGGCAGAAGAGAATAAAGATGAATCTTATGAGGTGATAGTAATAGGTAGTGGTCTTTCGGGACTTTTCTCTGCTTTACTATTAGCAAGAGCGGGAAAAAAGGTGTGTGTATTAGAGAAAAACCAACAATACGGAGGCAATTTGCAGACCTTTAAGCGCAATCATATTCTCTTCGATACAGGTGTACATTACGTAGGGAGTCTATCTGAAGGGCAGGTACTCTATGAGTATTTTAAAGAAGTAGGGATAATGCAAGACCTTTCATTAGAGCGTCTCGATTTAAATGGTTACGACCGTATTTGCTTTGGCGACACTCCTGATGTAATGTACCCTCACGCCCAAGGGTATGAAAACTTCGTAAAGCAGTTGCTTGCTTATTTCCCTGATGAACAAAAGGCTTTAGAGCAATATATTTATACAATACGCACTATTTGCGATAAATTTCCACTTTACCGTTATAATGCTACAGAAGTACATTATGATGTTGCTACCCTTTCTATAAAACTCTCCGATTTTTTAGATAATCTTACTACTAACGAACGACTTAAAGCAGTGCTTTTGGGGGCAAGTTTCCTTTATGCAGGCGTAACACCTCAAACGCCTCTCTATGTACACGCCCTTTCAGTTAATTCATACATACAGAGTGCTTACCGACTTACCAAAGGAGGTAGCCAGATAACCGACTTGCTTATTAGAGAGTTACAGCGCTATGGGGCGTATCTTTATCGTCAAACTGAAGTTGTTGCATTCAGCTATGGCAGCGAGCAACAGATTACAGCAGTGCATACTAAGCAAGGGCAGACTTTCAGGACTACTCATATAATCTCAGCTATTGATGTAAAGCAGTTACTACAGATAGCTGGTAAGCAAGCATTCAAACCTTCTTTCTATAAGCGCGTACAGGGGCTGCAACCTACAGCTTCGGCTTTTTCATTGCACTTGGTGCTTAAGCCTAATATTTTCCCCTATTTACCTTATAATATCTACTGGTTTAAGGATAATGATAGTGTGTATAACACCGCACAATATGCCACTAATGATTTTCCACTATCATATATGCTCTCTATGAATCCACCAAGGAATGGAGGAGCTTATACTGATAATATCACTCTTCTTACTTATATGGCTCCTGATGAACTACACCGCTGGCAAGAGAGTTTTAGCACTTGTACTCAAGGAGAGGGTAGGGGAGAGCAATACGAACTCTTCAAACGCCAACGTGCTTTAGATTTATTAGATGTTGTAGCTCAAAAATTCCCTACTATCAAGCAATCTATTGCTTATTATTACACATCTACCCCTCTTACTTACCGCGACTATATAGGCAGTGCTATGGGGGCTATTTACGGCTACAAAAAAAACGCTGACCATATAATGGAAAGCGTTTTTATGCCACAAACTCACATTAAGAATTTATATCTCGTAGGGCAAAGTGTTGCAATGCACGGATTGGTAGGGGTTACCATCAGTGCGGTGCTAACTTACCAAATCTTAATGCGGTCTTCAGGTTTTTTATAGAGTTTATCTCCTTCTTTTACATCAAAGGCTTTATACCAAGCATCAACATTCACAAGAGGACCAAATGAACGGAAGTAACCAGGACTATGAGGGTCTGTCTTCACTTGATTGGTGAGGTATTGTTCTTTAGAAAGCGTACGCCATACAGTACCCCAAGAGATAAAGAAACGTTGTTCTTGTGTAAAGTTGCTTATTTTACCCACTTGTCCTTTGTCTTTCAAATACATTTGTAGGGCATCAAAAGCGATGTTTACACCACCAAGGTCAGCTATGTTTTCGCCACTGGTGAAAGTACCATTTACGAATACGCCTTTTACAGGTTCGTACTTGTCAAATTGTGCAGCAAGAGCTTTAGTAGCATCTTCAAAGTTCTTTTTATCTTCAGGTGTCCACCAGTTTTGTAGGTTGCCATCGCCGTCAAACTCAGCACCACTATCATCAAAACCGTGGGTCATTTCGTGTCCTATTACAGCTCCTATACCACCGAAGTTCACTGCTGGGTCAGCTTCAAAGTTAAAGAAAGGTGGTTGTAAGATAGCTGCCGGAAATACGATTTCGTTATATAGCGGGTTGTAATACGCATTTACGGTTTGTGGCGACATACCCCATTTAGTTTTATCAACAGGTTTGCCTACTTTCTCCAAACTCTTTTGGTAAGCCCATTCACTCACGCGTTGCAAGTTAGCAAAATAAACAGTCTTAGCAGCAGGTTCAATGGTTAGTTTAGAGTAGTCTTCCCATTTGTCAGGATACCCCACTTTTACGGTGAATTTGTTGAGTTTAGCCAATGCTTTTTCTTTTGTAGCATCAGACATCCAAGTCACTTCTTTGATGTGTTGAGCAAAACTCTTTTTCAGGTAGTCTACTAAAGTCACCATCTCTTCTTTAGCTTTAGCAGGGAAGTACTTTTCTACATACAGCTTACCAAAGGCTTCTCCCAAAATATTGTTGATAACGCTTAAAGCGCGTTTGTTCATTGGGCGTTGCTCTTGTTGTCCTTGCAATTCTTTATTGTAGAAGTTAAAAGAAAGCTCATCAAGTTCCTTAGTAAGGTTGCTTGCGTTATCAGCTACCAATTGGTATTTTAGGTAATCTCTTAGCAGAGGTAAGTTCTTTTCGTTGATAAACTTGTCATATTGTTTGTACAAACGAATTTCTGAAACTACCACCTTATCAATATTTACACCTACATTTTTGAGGTACTGAGGCAAGTTGAGGTTTTTAACCAATTTGCTAAGCTCCTCCATAGTTTGGGGGTTATAGCTGAGGTTAGGGTTGCGATCTTCCTCATTGGTTAGCATTAGTTTAGCTACAGAGTGCTCAAAATCTACTATTTTTTTAGCTTTTTCAGCAGCTTTGTCATCTTTTAATACTTTGAAGATAGCAGCTACATAATCTTGATATTTTTGTAGCGCTTCAGTATTCTCTTTATTATCCTTTTGGTAATAATCGCGTCCCATACCGATGCTAAAGTTACCAAGATAAACGGTATTGGTGTTAGAATCCTTCATATCGGCATACACGCCCCAAGCACAGATAGGGTTTTCACCTTCTTTAGTAGCCTCTTCTAAGTACTTCTGAAGGTCAGCAAGCGTTTTAATAGCATCAATTTTGTTTAGATAGCCTTCTATTGGTTTAAGCCCCTCAGCATCGCGCTTGTTCCAGTCGATGAAAGACTCATATAGGTCTTTTATTTTCTGTCCTTCAGTACCTTGCTCAAAATTTTCTTTTAGCAAATTGTCTAAAATAAGCAAACAGTTCTCGTCGGTTTTCTCACGTAGAATATGAAAAGAACCCCACGTTGGTTTGTCAGCGGGTATTTGGGCAGTTTTAGCCCAAGTACCATTTACATAATTGTAGAAATCATCTTGCGGACGCACGGTAGTGTCCATTTCAGCAAGGGCTATTCCCTTGTCTACATTTGTGTTTTCACTCATTGTGTTTTCTGTTTTTTTGTTATTTCCGCAGGCTATCATTAGCCCCATTGATGAAAGTAACAGTACGGTTTTAGTTGTTTTTCTCATCATAATATTAGGTTTTTTGAATTGATACCACAAAGGTAATAATAAATTCTTAATTAGCAAGTGTGTTATTAGTTTTTCCTAAAAAAAGTTATTAGCCGCTAGCCAAACTAACAGCTAACGGCTAATAACTAATTACTAACAGCTAAAGCTATTTAATAGTAAAATTAAGTCCTTTGTGTTCTCCTAAGCCATAATAATGCTTAAAGTTATAGATAAGAGGTTCCCACGCTAACGGATTAATTTTATTTTCCTCCATCACTAAATGGTCTTCAGCGTGTACTTGCACAAACTCAAGCTCTATTAGGGCGTATGTGCCGCGGTCGTTCACTTGCTTCACTATGGCTTCAGCTTGTATAGGGCACTCAGCTATACGAGGAACGCGAACCTTTTCTGAAGGTAATTGAGTAAAGCCACCTATAGCAAACTTGTCGTCAGTATAAGCATACTTACCTACTTTCTGAGGGGGTACAGGGTTTTGTGCAGTATAGGGGGCTATTGCCTCTACTTTCTCCCACATTTCTGCCGAAGGCAGGTTAAATACCACTTCGGGTACTTCCATCACATTATGATAGGCTTTGTTTAGCTTTACAAGGGCTATCACAGCATTCGTGCCTAAGGTAAAGGTGCACGAAATAGGCGTAACATCGGCGTTTCCGTCTTTATCAATAGTAGTAAGGAGTACTACAGGAAACCCGTAATAAAACATACTTGGTAAAAAAGACTTCATATAGTATTGATTATTTAATTTATTTCACTTCTAATGTTCTTTCTTCTTCAAAATCGTTGGGCAACGTAAATACAAGGGTATAACGCCCTTTAGGCAAATATACATTGCCGTCAGTTGCGGTGGGCAGGAATATCTTCTGTACACTTTTTTCGTAGGCTACTTTGCCTTCTGCCGAAATAGTAAGGTCGTAAGGTATGTAGTTAAACCCTTTATTGGTTTTATAAGTGAACTCATTGAGGGTAATTTTACCTTTCATCACTTTTACGTTTATTGATAATCCTTCTTCTGAAGCAAAAGCATAGCTGTATACAGTAGGTTTTAGGGGTTCTTCCCACTCATTAGCAGCATTACCCCATTTGGGTGAATAGTTTATGCTGATAGGGGTTTCAAAGGGGTAGAACTCTTGTGAGGTAATAGCTACTCGCAGTTCTTGCATCATCTTTATAGAAGTGCGATAGAGCCCGCGTCCTAAGGTAGCCACTGTCATTTCACCGGTATTTTCGTCTATCATAAGGTCGGCGATACCCGTCTCAGGCAGTCCTTTGCTAAAAGGTTGCCAGCTCTCTCCTAAGTTAAACGAAATGTACAACCCGTTGTCAGTTCCAGCATATAGTATTTGTTCGTTTATAGGGTCTTCTTTTAGTACATTTACCCTACTGTCAGGTAGGTCTGAACGAATGTCTGTCCAGCTTTTTCCATTGTCATTACTGATGAAAATAAAAGGGTCAGTAGCCGTTTCATCAGTGCTTATAAGGGTAGTGAGCACGCGGTTGCGCTGATGTTTTGAAGCAATAAGGTTATTCACACGTAGCGCACGAGGGAAAGCGTTGTATATCTGCTTCCACGATACTCCTCCGTTGTCAGAAGTGTATATCATACCATCATCACTACCTGTGTATAGCAAGCCAAACATAAAAGGCGATTCTGCTATTGCCGAGATAGTGCCATATGCCTTGTTACCTTGTTTGTTGCCGTTGGTTACATCGTCAGAGATAGTACGCCAATTGCGCCCTTTATCTAAAGAGATGTGCAATTTATTGCTTCCTATATAGATAATATCCTTATTTTGAGGTGAAACCAATAGAGGAGCGTACTTGCCAAAACGCAAAGGCGCTTTATTTTCGCCGTAATACATAGTGCCCAAGGGTGTTTGTTGGTCTTTGTTAGGATAAAAAGTAAAGAAACGACCGTAAGAGGCAGCTGCATAACTCTCATTTCCAAAGGTTAAATGGTTAATAGGCAGCTTAAAGCTATTCCATTGTGCGTTATTTTTGGCTAGTACGCCTTGTTTGCTAATAAAGTAAGGTATTTTGTTAATGTTGTCGTATGTCAATTGCTCAAAACTCATCGCTTGAGGAACGTTTTTAGTTGCAAAAGTACGCCCACTGTCGTAAGAAAGCATTAGCCCATACGGAGTGGTGCAGAAGAGGGTACCTTGCTGCTGATACAATTGCTCATAACCACTTCCAAGGCTCACAGGCTGTTTGCTGCGCCACGTTTTTCCACCATCAATCGATTCCAATAAAGGGTAACCACCAATAAGTACGTGTTCTTTGTCGGCTGGGTCAGCACTGATAGAGGCAAAGCGTTCCCCATTTTGGTAATACACATCATTTAGGGGTTGAGTATTTGTTTTTTGCCACGAAGTACCCCCGTCGGTAGTGAGGTATATTTCAGCCCCTATTGCTTCTTTTTCGCTGGTGCCTAAGAAGTTGAGTAACTTGCTGGGCGAGGTTACTTCAGCGCTGATAATGTCTTTCAGGTGTTGTGCGGTGTACCTTTTGTTTTCGCCTATGTTGTATAAGAAGCGATTTAACCGACTGTTGTCTAAGGTGAGAAAATCGCTTTTGCTCATACCATCAAAATCTTGAGCGGTAAGCTGTAAGTGAGTCTGCTTTTGTAGGCTGTTATTGTTCTCTTTTTTCTTATAGTTGCGGTTATCTACTACAGCGTAATAGGTTTGTGCATCTACGCAGCTAATACCTATTCTGCCTATGGCATTACCTTTTAGAAAACCGTTGTTAGCCGTTATTTTCGTCCAAGTGTTGCCCTTGTCAGTACTTTTATAGATGGCACTATTGCTGCCGTAAGGCACACTATTCCACGGACTGTCATTTATCTCCCAAGCGGTAGCCAGTAGAGTGCTACCATCAGGGGTAGCTACTATGTCGCTGATACCCGTGCGAGTACCTACAAATAGCTTTTGCTGCCACGTTTTGCCTCCATCACTACTTTTGAAGATACCGCGCTTTTCATCTGTTTTATACTTATTGCCTAATACGCCTACAACTATCTCTTGTGGGTTAGAAGGCGATAGATAAATGGCTGTGATGTGTTTAGAACCAGCAAGTCCTTTGAAATCAACAGTTTTGCCATTGTCAGTAGAAACGAATAATCCATAGGGAGTAGCCACTGCCAACATTCCTGACTGCCAATTCATTGCCAGAGCAGTAATCGTTTGCGAGGGCAGGGTAGTGCATAGCTCGCGGTAAGTCTCCCCACCGTTTTGGGTAAGCCATACCCCCCCTTGATGAGGAGCCACTACGAAATGGCTAGCATTAGCAGGGTTTATAGCCAAAGCACTGATACGGTTTCCCATATCTTTTACTTTCACGGGTTCAAAAGGAGTTTCGCGTACCCACGATTGTTTTTTTAGTTCTTCTTTTTGGCGCAAAGAGAGAGGAAGTAACTCCTGTGCCATAAGGCTTGTAGTAGCAATAGAGAATAAAAGCACAAAAATATTTGTCTTATTTTTCATAGGGTTTGTTATTTTCATTAGTTTGTAATAACGCATCTATCTCACGTAATGTGGTGCAAATGTACAACATTTTATTTAAATTACAGCAACTGAATGCCGTTTTCTTCGCAAAGCTGCAGCATATCATCTGTCCAGATAGAGGCCTGTACTTCCCCTATATGTGCTTTCTGCATAAGCAACATACAGATACGCGACTGACCGATACCGCCACCAATAGTCAGAGGGAGTTCTCCTCTTAAGAGCATTTGGTGGTAGTCTAAGCTTTTGCGGTGTTCAGCATTAGCCACTTGCAACTGATGAGCTAATGATTTTTCATCTACACGTATCCCCATAGACGATAACTCTAAGGCGCTGTCCAATACCGGATTCCATAAAATAAGGTCACCGTTCAGTTCCCAATCGTCATAGTCAGGGGCGCGGTTATCGTGTTTTTTACCTGAGCGTAGTGTTTTGCCTATTTGGGTGATGAAAATAGCTCCCTTCTCTTTAGCAAATACCTCTTCGCGTTTTTGAGGCGATAGAGTAGGGTAGCGGTCTTCAAGTTCTTGCGAACTGATGAAAGTTACCTCTTTAGGCAGGAAAGCCTTGCACTTGGGGTAATGAGCTACAAGGGCAGCTTCTGTTTCCAAAAAAGCATTATAAAGCTGATTTACTGTTTGTTGCAAGTATGCTAAAGTGCGGTCAGTAGGGGCTATAACCTTTTCCCAGTCCCATTGGTCTACGTATATAGAATGAGTGTTGTCTAAGGTTTCATCGCGGCGGATAGCATTCATATCGGTATAAATACCCTCGTGTAGGCTGATGCCATAACGTTTTAATGCCAAACGTTTCCATTTAGCGAGTGAGTGAATAATTTCAATAGTCTGTCCTTCAGCGTCTTTCATTTCAAAACTCACTGGGCGTTCCACTCCATTGAGGTCGTCATTAAGTCCTGTAGCGCGTTTTACAAATAACGGAGCAGAGATACGGGTGAGGTGAAGCACACGAGCCAAAGTAGTTTCAAAAGTATCTTTAATAAGTTTGATAGCACGTTCGGTATCCATAATGCCATAAGGCGATACGTAGTTTTTAGGGATGATAATCATAATGAGTCAATTTGCTAATTTGCCAATGAAAAAACAATGCAAATTTTATACCATATTTATTTGTCTCATTTGCTAATCATTTTTAGAACGTGACAATCTTCTCAGCCTTCTCAGCCCTCCCACTTGTCCCACCTGTTCCACCTGTCCCACTTGTCTCACTTGTCTCACTTGTCCCACCAGTCCCACTTGTCTCACTTGTCTCACTTGTCTCACTTGTCCCACTCGTCCCACCTGTCCCACTCGTCCCACCTGTCCCACTCGTTCCAGCCTTCTCAGCCCTCCTAATCTTCCCCGCCTTCCCAATCCTCTCAGCCTTTTCAGCTCTTTCAGAAAAAAAACTTTTATACCTTCTCTTTACTTTAGATATAGGAAGGATACAGGATCACCGAAGGATTAGCGAAAGATGAGCGAAGTACAAACGTCTAATTATCGCCTAAAAACCAGAAAAATATGCTACCAACAGCCCTCTCAGCCTTCTGAGCCCTCTCTCTAACCCAATAATTTCATTCGTTTTACCTAATTTGTCAAATCGACAAATTGTCAAATTAACAAATTATCACTATCTTTGCACCAAAAACATTCATTTCTTTAAATGACACAAGTGCCAAATCTTTTACATACTTCTGTAGAATACCTGCGTGGGGTAGGCAAACAGCGGGCAGAACTGCTTAAGTCCGAATTGGGCATAGAGCAGTATCAAGACTTGCTCAACCTATTTCCCAACCGGTATATAGACCGTACTAAGTTTTATAAAATCAATGAGTTACAAAATAATAATGCCGAAGTGCAGCTTATTGGTAAGATTGTAAACTTGCGTACGGTAGCCTCAGCACAGCAGAAGCAAGCGCGTTTAGTAGCTACTTTTGTAGATGAAACGGGGCAAATGGAGTTAGTATGGTTCAAAGGACACAAGTGGATAAGCGATAGCCTAAAGTTAAACGAATCTTATGTCATATTTGGCAAAGTCAATCACTTCGGAGGTGTTTTCTCTATGCCCCACCCTGAAATGGACTTGCTTGTCGATTTCAACAAGGCAGGGCACAGCAGCATACAGCCGGTGTATCCCTCTACTGAGAAGCTAACTAAGCGCGGAGTCAGCAACCGTGTGATGCGGCAACTTATACATACGGTGTTCGAAGAGGTCGGTTATCAATTTATGGAGAACCTACCCGCTTCAATACGCAAAACACTAAACCTAATTAGTAAGCAGGAAGCGATGCACAACATTCACTTCCCTGCTGACCAAGCAATGCTGACCAAAGCTACTGTGCGCCTGAAGTTTGAAGAGCTTTTTTACATACAGCTACAGTTAGTACGCAAAAATCTACTGCAAAAACAGAAGTTTCAAGGAATGCCTTTCAGAAAGGTAGGCGATGCGTTTATGAACTTCTATAATCACCATTTACCCTTCCCACTGACGAATGCTCAGAAACGAGTGCTTAAAGAAATACGTGCTGATTTAGGCTCAAATGCCCAAATGAATAGGCTCTTGCAAGGTGATGTAGGCTCTGGTAAGACCATAGTAGCCCTGATGACGATGTTATTAGCGGTAGATAACGGCTTTCAAGCCTGCTTAATGGCTCCTACCGAAATTCTCGCTACCCAGCACTACCAGAGCATTAGTGCCCTATTGCAAAATACAGGCATAAGTGTAGCCTTACTAACAGGTTCTTCTAAAACCAAAGAGCGTCGTATTTTAGACGAGCAGTTGCAAGAGGGGAGTCTTTCTATACTCATTGGCACTCACGCCTTGTTAGAAGATAAGGTACAGTTTGCTAACTTGGGCTTGGCTATTATCGATGAACAGCACCGTTTTGGGGTAGAACAGCGTGCTAAGCTCTGGCGCAAAAATACTCTACCGCCTCATATATTAGTAATGACCGCCACTCCCATACCGCGCACTTTAGCGATGAGTGTATACGGCGACTTAGATGTATCGGTAATAGATGAGTTACCCCCTGGTAGAAAGCCTATTAAAACCATACATCATTTTGAAAATCGACGTGCAGAAACGTATGAGTTTGTCAAAAAAGAAATAGACAAAGGCCGACAAGCGTATGTGGTATATCCGCTGATAGAAGAGTCAGAAGCCTTAGATTTCAAAAACTTAACTGAAGGTTACGAGTATATCAGTACCTCTTTTCCACTGCCTAAATACAAAGTCTCGATAGTACACGGCAAGCTCAAACCTGCGGAGAAAGATGCCGAGATGGAGCGTTTTGTGCGAAACGAAACCCAGATAATGGTGGCGACAACTGTCATAGAGGTAGGGGTGAATGTGCCTAATGCCTCAGTGATGGTTATAGAGAGTGCCGAGCGCTTTGGTTTATCGCAATTGCATCAGCTACGTGGACGTGTAGGGCGAGGTAGCGAGCAGAGCTATTGTATACTGCTGACAGGCAATAAGATGAGCAGTGATACCCGTACCCGTATGGAAACGATGGTGCGCACTAATGATGGTTTTGAGATAGCGGAAGTAGACCTCAAACTGCGCGGGCCTGGCGACTTAATGGGCACTCAACAGAGCGGGGTACTTGCCCTAAAAATAGCTGACATTGTAAAAGACCAAGAGATACTAAAAGCAGCCCGTGCCTACGCTATCGACCTCCTCAAAGCTGACCCCGACTTAGTTCAGCCAGAGCATCAATGCGTAGCCTACACCCTCGACCAACTCCAACGCCACAAAAACCTATGGAAATACATTAGCTAATGAACTATTTTTATAATTGAATTGTTTAAAGATGAAAGAACTGCAAAATTTATTACAACAAATAGCTACGATTACTCAAAAAAATAGCGAGATATTAAACGCTACAGGAGGACGTTTTAATATGTTTCGCATTTGCGGGGTCAATCATTATGAAAATACCCATTCTGCTATTATTGCTGAACTGCTCAATCCTCAAGGTACTCACTCTTTAAAATCAGAGTTGCTTAAAGCTTTTTTGAGCTTAATTGATAAAGATTTTGTGCCAACTGACTTTAATCCTTCTGACGCAACTGTTTATACTGAATATACTACTGATAAGGGGCGTATAGATATTCTTATAAAAGATACTAATAAAAATGCTCTTATTATAGAAAATAAAATTTACGCAGCTGATCAATACGAACAACTGAAGAGATATGAACAATTTGCTAAAAAAGAATTTAAAGCATATCAAATCTACTATCTTACTCTTTGGGGAAACGAAGCTACTCCACAAAGTGGTGAGGGGGTGAATTACCTAACTATTTCGTATGCTGATACGATTATAAGATGGTTAGATAAATGTATTGCTTTAGCAGCTCGTCTGCCACTTGTTCGTGAGACTCTTATTCAATATAGTAATCATTTAAAAATACTAACAAATCAAGATATGAATACCAAAAACCAAGAAGAAATAGTAAAAACTTTAGCTGATTTTGGTAATTTAGAAGCTGTACAAAATGTTTTTTTAAATTATCCTAAAATATTTGATTATTTAGCCAAAAAACATTTCAATCCTAAAATGGAAGAGTTTGCTAAACAAAATGGACTGGTATACCATTATGAAAGAGCAACTAAGAATTATGACTCTTATATAAGATTTTATTTTAATAAAGAGCAATGGGGAGAAAAAATAGAAATTAGCTTTGATTTTGAAGAAGGAAGTTATTATTATGGGGTATGTAATAATCCTAAAAAATATCAACTATCACAAGAAAACAAGGCGTTTTTACATCAACAATTAAAAGAAAAAGGAATTCCTGTAAATGAAACAGAATGGTACCCTTTTTATGAAAATATAGAAAATTTAACTATAGAGTCCTGGGAAAATAATATTGTGAAAAGTAGCGCCTTTTTTGAAAGTTGTAAGCTAAAGATAGAAACTTTATTAGAAGCCTTAGAAAAACTGGTTTTGTAGTTTGTGTCTTTTAAATTTAGCTTGTTTATAAAGGATTTTTATTGTATTGATAATCAGTTAGTAATATAATAATCACAACACTTTTATTAAAAAAATATGCGAAATATTTGGAGGTTATAAAAAAAGGTTGTACTTTTGCACCCGATTTAAAACGTAAGGGTTCTTAGCTCAGCTGGTTCAGAGCATCTGCCTTACAAGCAGAGGGTCACTGGTTC
>ERZ772764.1700-NODE-1700-length-13578-cov-3.897508_pt1 | contig 13578 bp, 15 predicted proteins | sample MGYA00512163_ERZ772764 | MGnify/ENA primary metagenome ERZ772764 (study PRJEB29015, sample SAMEA2737903) | human oral metagenome | biome: human oral; feature: human-associated habitat; material: dental | place: China | collected 2094 ... | reverse complement strand
GAAAGTTAAATGAGAGTTAAACTTACTTTTTTCTCTGTATATATAGACAAAAAGCGCGAAAATTCTACACCTTTTGAACAAAAAGGCAAGTTAAAACCGACTTTTAGAAAGATAAAAGACAAAATAAAAACAGCCTTACTCTAAAAAATAAGGCCGTTTTGACAAATTTTTTAACGATCAGTAAACACCTTGTGCCAACATCGCATCAGCCACTTTTACGAAGCCGGCAATATTCGCACCGACCACATAATTAATATTCACTTGCTCCGCAACACTACCGTATTTTTTACAGTTTGCATGAATATCCAACATAATGCGGTGTAATTGCGCATCTACTTCTTCAGCGGTCCAATATAAACGTTGCGAACTTTGTGCCATTTCTAAGCCGGAAGTCGCCACACCGCCCGCATTCGCCGCTTTGCCCGGCCCGAATAATACGCCGGCCTCTAAAAATGCGTTAGTCGCCTCAATCGACGTTGGCATATTCGCACCTTCGGCCACTAGCTTCACACCATTCGCAATTAATGTTCGCGCATCGTCAATTTCCAATTCATTTTGAGTTGCGCAAGGAAGGGCGATATCCGCTTTCACTTCCCACGGACGTTTGCCAACAAAATATTGAAGTCCGAATTGTTCCGCATAATCTTTTACACGACCGCGTTTTACATTTTTGATTTCTAATAATGTCGCTAATTTTTCAGTTGTAAAGCCTTCCGGATCGTACACATAACCGGCAGAATCAGAACAAGTCACCACTTTCGCGCCGAATTGAAGGGCTTTTTCAATGGCGTATTGCGCCACATTGCCGGAACCGGAAACGGAAACGGTTTTGCCGGAAAAGCTGTCGCCTTTTTCCGCTAACATTGCTTGCGCGAAGTACACTAAGCCATAACCGGTTGCTTCCGGACGAATTAAACTGCCGCCAAAAGAAAGACCGCGGCCGGTAAATACGCAAGCGGCTTGGTTAGACAATTTTTTCATATAGCCCGCAAGATACCCCACTTCACGACTACCGACACCGATATCGCCTGCCGGCACATCGGTATCCGGACCGATATGACGATAAAGTTCCGCCATCAAGGCTTGACAAAAACGCATAACCTCCGCATCTGATTTACCTTTCGGATCAAAATCTGAACCGCCTTTAGCACCGCCCATCGGCAAGGTAGTCAGCGCATTTTTGAAAATCTGTTCAAACCCTAAGAATTTTAAGATGGATAAATTCACTGACGGGTGAAAACGCATACCGCCTTTGAATGGACCGATGGCACTGTTAAATTGCACGCGAAACGCTCGGTTTACTTGAATTTGCCCATTATCGTCGGTCCAGGCCACTCGAAACTGAATGGCACGTTCGGGTTCGACCAAACGCTCCAACAAGGCTTCAGAGCGATATTTTGGATTTTTCTCCAAGAACGGCCAGATTGAAGTGAACACTTCACGTACGGCTTGTAAAAACTCGGGCTGGTGAGCGTCACGTTGAGCGATTTTAGTTAAAAATGCGTCTAAGGATGCGACTGTTGACATAATGTGTTTCCTCTTAGTTTCGTTGATGTTGTGTGTTTGTTTTTATTGTGGAACACCGTCTGTAAACGGAGTGGAAACAATATGCAACGCTCAAATTAAGATTACAACGGTTTTATTATCTAATGACTAAAGAAATAAGAAAAAACGAGGAAATATTTAATATTTCCTCGTTTTTAATATATAAAATCTAATTTCGATAACTAAGAAGGGAAATTACGCCTTATTTTTATTTTCCAAATAAAGCCATTCGGCCACTTGTTTGGCAAAGTAGGTCAAAATACCGTCGGCGCCCGCGCGTTTAAAACATAAAAGCGATTCCATAATACATTCTTTTTCCTTCAGCCAACCATTCTGAATAGCCGCCATATGCATGGCGTATTCGCCGGAGACTTGATAAGCGAAAGTCGGCACGCCGAAATATTGTTTCACACGATACACCATATCCAAATATGGCATACCGGGCTTCACCATCACCATATCCGCCCCCTCTTGCAAATCAAGTGCTACTTCTTGCAAGCCTTCATCACCGTTTGCCGGATCAAGCTGATACGTTTTTTTATCACCGCCTTTCAAATTACCGGAAGAACCGACCGCATCGCGGAACGGACCGTAATAATTCGACGCATATTTCGCAGAATACGCCATAATTTGCGTATTAATAAAACCGTTTTCTTCCAAAGCCTGACGAATGCGCCCGATACGCCCGTCCATCATATCGCTCGGCGCCACAATATCTGCGCCGGCTTGCGCATGGGACAGCGCTTGCTTTACTAAAATCTCCGAAGTAACGTCGTTTAATACATAGTTTTCTTCGTCAACAATACCGTCTTGACCGTGAATAGTATAAGGGTCTAACGCAATATCGGTGAGTACGCCAAGTTCGGGATAGGCCGATTTTAACGCACGCACCGCGCGTTGCACCAAACCGTTTGGGTTGTAGGCTTCTTCCGCCATTAAGGATTTTTTGCTTTGTTCAACCACCGGAAATAACGCAATAACCGGCACGCCATATTTCACCAAAAGTCCCGCTTCAATCAATAATTGATCGATCGTCAAACGTTCTACTCCCGGCATGGAAGGTACCGGCTCCCGATAATTCTCACCTTCTAAAATAAACACCGGATAAATTAAATCGTCCGCTGTAAGTTTATTTTCCGCGACTAAACGACGGCTGAAGTCATGTTTACGCAAACGGCGCAAGCGACGTACCGGAAATCCGGTAAAAATTTGTTGAGTCATATCGTTATCCTTTATCTATCTCAATATTTAGCAATTTCTGTATGTTGAAGTGGCGAAACAGCACCGCATTGAAATGCGCCCGAACCGATAACGAGAAAGGGGCGACGCCCCAATCGGTTGATTGTTTACTATTCCGGCTTGTTGTCACCTTCAGAAGATTCGGCCGCCGGCACTTCTGCTTCATCCTCTTTAGGTTGATAAAATCGCGCGACAAGCAAACCTAGCTCAAATAACAAGCACATTGGTACGGCGAGTAAGGTTTGTGAAAAAATGTCAGGTGGAGTCAAAATCATCCCGATAAAAAATGCGGCGACAATAATGTAAGGACGTTTTTCGGAAAGGGATTTCACCGTTGTGACGCCTGTCCAACAAAGCAAAATAATAGCAATTGGCACTTCAAAACAGACGCCGAAAGCAAGAAATAAGGCCAAGGCAAAATCTAAATAACTACTGATATCCGTCGCAATCGCCACGCCTTCCGGTGCGGTTTGAGTAAAAAAACCGAATACGAACGGAAACACTACGTAATAAGCGAAAGCGACGCCGCAATAAAACAGAATCGTACTGGAAAACAGCAACGGATAAATCATGCGTTTTTCGTGCTGATATAATGCCGGCGCCACAAACCCCCAAATTTGATAAAGCAAATAAGGCACGGAAATAAACACCGCTACGATAGCTGTGAGTTTAATCGGTGTGAAAAACGGCGTTTGAATATTCGTTGCAATCATGGTCGCGCCTTTCGGCATTACCGTCATCAGCGGCGCGGCAACAAAATGATAAATATCGTTAGAAAAATACACCAAGGCGACAAACACCAACAGTACGCAAATCACGCAGCGTAACAGACGATTTCTTAACTCGACAAGGTGGCTAATAAGAGGTTGGGATTCATCCACGGTACTCATAAACACTCGCTATGATTGGGATTCTTTCGATTGCGGCTTAGGCGCCAGCGCTACTTCTGTTTCATCCGGCGGATAATAATCGGACAAACGCTCGGTGAGTTCTGCCTGTTCATGGGCTTCCAATGCGGTGAGATCTGAGGCTTCCGTCCCTTTTTCAACCGATTTTGGTTGCGTTTGCATGCTTTCACATTCCGTCAAATTCGCAGAACTAGCGGCATTTTCGGCCGTGCTTTTAATTTCTTTAATCTGCTCTTCTACCGTGGTACCGGCTTCGGCTGCCTTTGCTTCCAATTCCGCACGCATTTTGTCTGCTTGTGCTTTTAACTCTTCCACGGTTTTGTTCAATTCAGGTGAAAGGGTCTGCAAATTTAACGCTTCCGCTTTTTTAATGCTGTCCTGCAATTCTTGCAGTTTCAATTCTTGTTTTAGTTCGTTTTGCACATTTGCCGCTAAACCACGAATGGTTTTCACCCAGCCCATTACGGTGCGAATGGCTATCGGCAAACGTTTCGGCCCCAGCACGACCAAGCCCACCAGCATTAATAAAACCAGTTCGGAAAAACCAATATCAAACACGGATTAAGCCTGTTCTTTCTCTTTAGCGGTGGTCTCGGTTTTGGCGGTATTCGCGGCGCCATCGTTAATGGACTTAAATTCCGCATCTTTAACTTGAGATTCGTCATCTTTCATTGCTTTTTTGAAGCCTTTTACTGCGGCACCCAAATCAGAACCGGCATTTCTCAATTTTTTTGTACCGAAAACCAATAAAATCACCACTAATAAAATAATCATTTGCGCCGGGGATAAACCAAACATAATAAACTCCGTTCTATAAAAAATGGAAAAATTTGGCGCTGAATATACTCTTTTTGGCTTCGTTGAACAATACTAAGAGGCGATTATTTTCCGCACTTAAACAAAAACCGCGATGATTTCTATCCGGAAATTTAAGAGTTGGAAGAACGGCAAAAATTGCTATAATCACGCCTCATTTTTTATGAGGAAAACAAATATGAACGCCATTTCTTACTGGCAACGCCTGAAAGTTGCGTTTCAATATGCGATGCCGCAGCTTTATTTAACTCGCCTTGCCGGCTGGTTCGCTAAACAACGGTGGGGCGCTGTGACGCATTTTGCAATTAAAGTCTTTGCGAAAAAATACAATATTGATATGAGCATTGCGCAAAAAGAACAATTCAGCGATTACGCCAGCTTCAACGAATTTTTTATTCGCCCGTTGAAACAAAGTGCCCGTCCAATCAACCAAAATAGCACCGCATTGAGCCTACCTGCCGACGGTCGCGTCAGTCAATGCGGTGCTATTGACGACAATCGTTTATTGCAAGCCAAAGGCCATTTTTTCCGCTTGGAAGATTTATTGGCGGAAGATAAAGAATTAACGGAAACGTTTAAAAACGGCGAATTTATCACCACTTATCTTTCACCGCGCGATTATCATCGCGTACATATGCCGTGCGACGGCACATTGCGCAAAATGATTTACGTGCCGGGTGATTTATTCTCTGTCAATCCGTTTTTAGCACAGCACATACCGAATCTCTTTGCGCGTAACGAGCGCGTGATCTGCGTATTTGATACCGAATTTGGCACCATGGTGCAAATCCTGGTCGGCGCCACCATTACCGCAAGCATCGGCACCGTTTGGGCGGGCGTGATTAATCCGCCACGTCATAACGAAGTGAAAACTTGGAGCTATGAAGGTGAAAATGCGATCAAATTAACGAAAGGTCAAGAAATGGGTTGGTTCCAACTCGGTTCCACGGTGATTAATTTATTCCAAGCAAACCGGGTACAGTTGGCAGATCATTTGAGCGTAGGCGAGCCAGTGCGCGTGGGCGAAATTTTGGCCTATAAAACGAATTCTTAACAAAAAGGAAAACATTATGAATTTTGAACAGGTGAAATTAGAAAGTCTGTCTGAAAAAGGCAGTTACGGTATCGGTTTACAAATCGGTCAACAACTACTCGACAGCCAAATGGATATTTCTGTCGAAGCGGTGGCGAAAGGCATTTCCGACGCCTTAAAACACAATCAACCGGCATTAGAAATCAACGAGTTAATGCTTTCCGTACAACAACTTCAACAACAAGCGGCGGAAGCGCAAAAAGCGCAATTCAAAGCAATTGAAGAAGCAGGTAAAGCTTTCTTAGCGGAAAATGCCAAAAAAGATGGCGTAAAAGTAACTGACAGCGGTTTACAATACGAAATCATCACTGAGGGCAACGGCGCCAAACCGGCGGCAACGGATACGGTTCGCGTACACTACGTCGGCACCTTGCCGGATGGCACCACCTTCGATAGTTCCGTAGCGCGCGGCCAGCCGGCGGAATTTCCGGTAACCGGCGTAATTCGCGGTTGGGTGGAAGCCTTACAAATGATGTCGGTAGGCTCTAAATGGAAACTCACCATCCCGCACGAGCTCGCTTACGGCGAACGTGGCGCCGGCGCTTCAATTCCGCCGTTTTCGCCGTTGGTATTTGAAGTCGAATTATTAGACATTCTGTAATTTCCAAATTAAAAAAGCACACTTAAAAACCTCGGATGTAGCAAACGCACTAAACCATCTGAGTGAAGTAGAAGTCACAAACAGCACCGCATTGAAGTCGCCTCCAATGCGGTGCTGTTTTATGAGGTCATTTCGGCTTTGCGCAACAACATAATTTCCAAAAATCTTATTGCTTTTCACCGCACTTGTTTTTTGAATAAAACTTATTCGGCTTGCACGCCTAGATTACCGATTTTCACGCCTAACATACCAAGAGAAACGGCATCTAAATAATCGCCTAAAAATTTGAATAATTCGTTTAATTCAGTAAACGAACGTTGAATTTTCACCTCATTTTCTATGCGACGCACAAATTCGTAACGAATGCCTTTTTCTTCGAAATACGCGGTGAGCGTTAAATAAACGGTTTCAAAAAAATGGCTGCGCGCGCCCTCTTCGCCCGGATCGCTAATGCGTACGTTCCACGTGGTGTTAAATAAAATCTCAGTTCTGTTTGACATTTTCTACCTCTTACCGCTTTTTTACTTTAAGAAAAACCCGATTATAAAGTTTCTGTAATCAAAAAATTTATAATCGGGCTTTTCAAAAAATTTCCCTATATGTTTTGCTTTTCGTTGGTAACTGCCTTTACCTTTACGTTTTGTCTCCACACGTTGACGGAATAATTTATCATGCAGCAATGCCATAATTGCATTATCCTTCAAGACACCGCGCGTGTGCTGATAGACATACTGCTTTTCAACCGCGCTTTTTGTTTTTTTAGTCATTCTTTTTCCTCAAAAAAGCCGTGAAGGGATTTTCACGGCGGGCGTATTATACGCGTAAACGTTAAAATTACAAAATCGTCAGCACGGATTCCGGCGGTCGACCGATTTTAGCTTTATCGCCATTCACCACAATCGGCCGTTCCAATAAGGCGGAATTTTCGCTGATCGCATTTAACAAATCCGCATTGCTAAGTGTAGGATCAGATAAATTCAACGATTGATATAAATCGTCTTTTACGCGCATCATTTGACGCACCTCGGTAATGCCCAACTTTTTAGCTAAATCTTGTAATTCGGCTACGGAATAATGTTTTTGCAAATAAAGTTCGATCGTTGGCCGAACGCCTCGCATTTCTAACAACGCCAAGGTTTCACGACTTTTTGAACAGCGCGGATTATGATAAATAATAACGGACATAGAATTTCCCTTTTGTTAGCTATAACCTGGCCAGATTTTAACTTATAATGGCGCAAAACGCTCATTTAGGATTCGATTATGTTAGATATGTTAAGAAGCTGGTATGTGCGCCGATTAGGCGATCCGCAAGCAATGGGATTACTGGCGATTTTGCTGTTCGGTTTTATCGCCATTTATTTTTTCGGCGATCTTATCGCACCTTTACTGATCGCCATCGTGTTAGCCTATTTGCTAGAAATACCGATTCATTTTTTAGATAGCAAAATTAAACTGCCACGCCTACTCGCCACGATCATAGTATTTGGTAGTTTTATCGGCGTAGCGACGGTTTTTTTCCTGGTTTTAGTACCGATGTTATGGAACCAAACCGTTTCCTTGCTTAGCGACCTGCCGGCGATGTTTAACAAACTCAACGAATGGTTACTTGACTTGCCTGAACATTATCCTGAACTGATTGATTATTCGATGATCGATGCCTTTTTCAACGCCGCCCGTGCAAAAATTTTGGGTTTCGGCGAATCGGCCGTGAAACTGTCCCTTGCCTCCATTATGAACTTGGTTTCATTGGGCATTTACGCGTTTCTTGTACCATTGATGATGTTCTTTATGCTCAAAGACAAACGCGAGCTTTTACAAGGCGTAAGCCGTTTTCTGCCGCGCAACCGGAATCTTGCCTTTAAAGTGTGGACAGAAATGCAACAACAAATTTCCAATTATATTCACGGTAAATTATTGGAAATTTTGATTGTGACGCTCGTCACCTACTTAATTTTCCTTATTTTCGGCTTGAATTACCCACTTTTATTAGCCTTTGCCGTAGGGCTCTCTGTATTGGTGCCATACATCGGTGCGGTGCTGGTGACGATACCTGTCGCCTTGGTAGCGCTGTTCCAGTTCGGCATTAGTCCGACATTTTGGTACATCATTATCGCCTTTGCCATCAGTCAATTGTTAGACGGTAACCTTCTGGTGCCTTATTTGTTCTCCGAAGCAGTCAATTTACATCCGTTGATTATCATCATTTCGGTTCTTATCTTCGGCGGGTTATGGGGGTTCTGGGGAGTATTTTTCGCTATTCCGTTAGCAACTTTAGTGAAAGCAGTGGTAAATGCATTGCCACAGGATTAATTAAAAAAGCCTGTTGAAACCGGCCGTTTTTTCATACCAAAGGCAAGCTCATCTTGCCTTATGTTTTTCAATTTCCAACACTTCCACCATATCCACGGTGCCGGCTTTAATCCGCCATTTCACGTTAAATTCATATAAACTGATGCCGTAAATCCGCTCGCTCGGTTTGCCTTGTTGATAGGCAGGACGCGGATCTTGCTCAATGACTTGGCGAATAAAACGGGCTAAGTGCGGTCGTTTGACTTCGTATTTCAGCACCGCATTGAAGGCGGGTTCAGTAAAACTGACGTTCAATTTTGTCGCCGGTTTTTCTTGTGCGAAACCGGACTGTGCAGCGGGTTCGCTGTCGGCATAGGCAATGTACGGTTTAATATCAAAAATCGGCGTGCCATCGACCAAATCCACAGCGCCCAAATGCAAAAACACTTTGCCATTGATGCATTCTACTTGGCGTAATTCCACCTTTGACAAGCCGAGCGGATTAGGGCGATGAGTGGCACGCGAGGCGAACACACCGACTCGTTGATTGCCGCCTAAACGCGGCGGACGCACCGTCGCTTGCCATTTTCCCGGTTGAATGTGATCAAAATGGAAAATCAGCCAAAGATGACTAAATTGTTCCAAACCGCGCACGGCTTCAGGCGAATTATAAGGCGGCAATAATTCGACAATACCGACGCCATCTTGCACTAAGTTAGGTTGGCGCGGTACAGAAAATTTTTCTTTGTAAGGCGTGTGGATAAGGCCGATAGGCGATAAGGTTAAATCATTCATAAACGGGGCGTTTCAGTGTAAAATGCGCGACTTATTGTAATCAAAAGTACGGTCAAAAAAAATGACAAATGAAAAATTGAAAATGTGGTGGGAAACCGCTCGTCCGAAAACCTTGCCGTTAGCCTTAGCCTCGATTTTTACCGGCTCGGCATTGGGCTATTGGGCGAATCCGCAAGGATTTAACAGCCCGGTCATGGCGTTTTGTTTACTTACTACGATTTTATTACAAGTGCTTTCCAACTTTGCCAACGACTACGGCGATCACCAAAAAGGTAGCGACACAGAGGACCGCATTGGACCGTTACGCGGCATTCAAAAAGGTGCCATTTCCGCGCAAGAGCTGAAATGGGGATTGATTTTTATGGTCATTGCCAGCTTTCTTTCCGGCAGCTTTTTAATCGGTATCGCCTATGAAAATCTTTCGGATTTATTGGCCTTTGCCGGATTGGGTATTTTAGCCATTATCGCCGCCATTACTTATACCGTCGGCGCAAAACCTTACGGTTATATGGGGCTGGGCGATATTTCCGTTCTCATGTTTTTCGGCTTACTCGGCGTGGGCGGCACTTATTATCTACAAACCCACAGTATTGACGGCCACATTATTCTGCCCGCTATCGGCTCCGGATTACTCGCCAGTGCGGTGCTAAATATCAACAACTTACGAGATATCGAACAAGACGCCCAAACCGGTAAAAACACGTTAGCGGTACGTTTAGGTTCGCATAAAGGGCGTGTGTATCATTGTATTTTATTAACGGTTGCAGCTTTATGTTATTTAATTTTTACGCTGACCACGGCCACTTCATGGATGAATTATTTATTTGTGCTTGCATTACCGTTACTCGCCAAACACGCGATTTTTGTATACCGCAGCAAAACGCCAAACGCATTGCGCCCGATGCTTGCACAAATGTCGATGATTTCGTTATTAATCAATATGTTATTTAGTTTAGGCTTGCTTATCGGCTAAATCGGCTTATACTAATCTGAGTTAAATTTCTGAACAAACTGGGGAAAATTTATGTTTATCGATACTTCGGAACTTTGTGATCTTTATGCGGATCAAGTGGATGTGGTGGAGCCTATTTTTTCAAGTTTCGGCGGCGTAAACACGTTTTACGGTAAAGTCACCACCATTAAATGCTTTGAAAATAATGGCTTAATCGCTGAAGTATTGGAAGAAAACGGCAAGGGGCGCGTGCTTGTGGTCGACGGCGGCGGTGCGGTTCGCCGTGGTTTGATAGATGCGGAATTAGCGCAACTTGCAGCGGATAACGGCTGGGAAGGTATTATTGTTTACGGTGCAGTACGCCAAATTCAACAGCTTGAAAATATTAATCTCGGTATTCACGCTCTTGCGCCGATTCCGGTGAGCGCTGATGAAAGCAATATCGGCGAAAGCGATATTCCGGTTAATTTCGGCGGCGTGACATTTTTCCCGGAAGACTATATTTATGCGGATCTCACCGGCATTATTCTTTCCCAAGAACCTCTGGATTTAGAAAATTTTGATAAAGAGTAAGCAATTCAAAAGTGCGATTAGAAACAACTGCGCCTTTTATCAAAATTATGTAGCAATTACACAAAGCTAAAATGAGATCCTAAAACAGCACCGCATTGGAACGAATTTCAATGCGGTGCTGTTTTAGGAGGCTAACCCTACTTTACTCGGATGGTTTTGTGCATTTGCTATGTAGTACCGAAATTTTTTGCACTTGATCACACTTTTGAATTTTGCCCGTTGCAAGTCAATAACATTCCTTTAACATAAATTTCGTTCATCTGAGTAGCTAATGTGGAGGAACTTATGAACGAATTATCTTCACGCAAAAACCATAAAAATAGCATTATATTCATCGCAGATATCGTGCTGTTTTTCTTTTTATTGAAGTTTTTACCTTTCGCGCCTAAAGAAAACGCCGGTTTGGCTCTGCTCGGTTTTATCGCCGTACTTTGGTTAAGTGAAGCCCTACACGTTACTATCACCGCATTACTTGTGCCATTATTGGCAATTGCACTTAATCTCGTCACCACTAAACAAGCTTTAGCCACGTTTTCCGATCCGACTATTTTCTTATTCTTCGGCGGTTTTGCTTTAGCAACCGCATTACATATGCAAAAACTCGATAAAATGATTGCCAACAAAATTATGACTTTGGCTCAAGGTAATCTTTTGATCGCCGTAATTTATCTTTTCCTAATTACCGCTTTCCTTTCCATGTGGATGAGTAATACTGCCACCGCAGCCATGATGTTGCCACTCGCAATGGGAATTTTAAGCCGAATGGATCGTGAAAAAGAACATAATACTTACGTCTTCGTATTATTGGGTATTGCCTATAGTGCGAGTATCGGCGGTATGGGAACACTCGTTGGTAGCCCGCCAAATGCTATCGTAGCAAGTAATTTGCACCTTACATTCTCCGATTGGTTATGGTACGGACTGCCTGTTATGATCATTTTGATGCCATTAATGATCGGTACACTTTGGATTGTGTTCAAACCTAAATTAAATATGAAGTTTGAACAATCTTTTGAAAAAATCGAAATGAATCAACAACGTATTCTAACCCTTGTAATTTTTGGTTTTATTGCACTTTGTTGGATTTTCAGTGGACAAATTAATCCGTTAATTTCCGGTTTATTGGGATTACAAAAGAATATAGCCAGCTTTGATAGCGTAGTCGCATTACTTGCCGCAATTATTATCTGCTCAACCGGTGTCGCTAACTGGAAACAAATTCAAGAGAATACTGATTGGGGTGTATTAATGTTATTCGGCGGCGGCTTAACGTTAAGTGCTGTGTTAAAAGATTCCGGTGCTAGCAAAATTCTTGCTGACGGCATCGTTTTCTTAGTGCAAGACCAACATTACTACTTAATCGGTTTATTAGTAGCAACCTTTATCATTTTCTTAACCGAATTTACGTCCAACACAGCGAGTGCTGCATTATTGGTACCAATCTTTATTTCTATTGCGCAATCTTTAGGCATTCCAGAAATCGGTTTAGCCCTAATTATCGGTTTAGGCGCTTCCTGTGCCTTCATGTTACCTGTAGCGACTCCGCCAAATGCCATTGTATTCGGAACAGGCTGTGTGGAACAAAAAGAAATGGTTCGTGCTGGCTTCGTGTTAAATATTGTCTGCGTGCTCGTTATTGCCACAGTAGGCTACTTCTTCTGGTTAAATTAATTATTTTCCTAAAAGGATTTTAATAAAATCCCATAAAAATATGTACTTTATCTGCATCCAATAAGTTGAAATCACAATCAACTTATTGGATGCAGATTTTTTATGGGGAAATATTGTCCCATCCAATAAAAGCAAAATGGTGCAAGAAAGTAGGAAGAACAAACCGTGCTCATTTAATTTACTACGAAAGAAAATGAGAAAATAATGTTCTGCGCTAAAATTTTACACCGTAATTTTTTCAGTCTAAAAAATTTTATTTACTAAAACCTATCATTTTCTTGGCACGTTTACTTATTACTCAGCGAAGTTTTAAAATTATATTCTAAAAATAATAAATTATTAGTTTTTTATCTTTATAGTTCCTCAGAGAAAGGAATCTTACCTCCTTTACTCAAGAATAAAATTCTATTATAAATAGCAGCCTCTGTTTCCTAGTTAATTTATAAGAGAAAATTTTATGAGTGAAGTTTCAAATCCAGTAGAAAAATCCACCTGGGCAAGTAAATTTGCCGCCTTAGGGCCGGGAATTGTGATGGCATCCGCTGCCGTCGGCGGCTCACATATTATCGCCTCCACCCAAGCGGGCGCGATTTACGGTTGGGAGTTGGTGAGCATTGTTATCCTTGCCAATTTATTTAAATATCCTTTCTTCCGTTTTGGCGTGCAATACACCCTTGATACTGGTAATACCTTGCTGGAAGGGTATCGCCAAAAAGGTAAATTCTATTTGTGGTTATTTCTGATTCTGAACATTTTTGCAACCGTGATTAACACGGCGGCGGTCGGTTTATTAACCGCAGCGATTTTAACCTTCATCACTCCGATTCCATTGCCTATGCCAGTATTAAGTTCATTGGTGATTCTTGTAACTACCGGGATTTTATTGTTAGGCAAATATCGCCTGCTGGACAGCTTATCTAAAATCATCATGATCGCCTTAACCATTACAACAGTCAGCGCCGTGGTGGTTGCCCTCATGCGTAACGGTATGCAGGGTGTCGCACCAGCAGATTTTGTTGCGCCTTCGCCATGGGAATTAGCAAATTTAGCATTTTTGGTAGCATTAATGGGTTGGATGCCGGCGCCGATTGAA
>ERZ772764.1699-NODE-1699-length-13584-cov-6.836130_pt1 | contig 13584 bp, 14 predicted proteins | sample MGYA00512163_ERZ772764 | MGnify/ENA primary metagenome ERZ772764 (study PRJEB29015, sample SAMEA2737903) | human oral metagenome | biome: human oral; feature: human-associated habitat; material: dental | place: China | collected 2094 ... | reverse complement strand
CGCTGATGGTTATCATCGGCTTGGCGCTCGGCAGGCGGCTGATTACTATCTGGGGCGCTGTCGGCGTGACGCTAGCCTTAATCTATCTGTTGTCAGGCTATGCCTACGCGCTGGCTATTTTGGCTGGACTATCGATTATCACGGCAGTGGTAGTCGTGGTAGCCAGAGGACAGAGGAATAAGCAGAAAAAAGTTGCAAAAAATAGCGTCAGAAAAAACAAAAAAACTCCTGAAAATAAGTAAAGGAAACGATAGGACGGAGGCTGTTTTCGTAGCGCTATTGCAGGTTATTTGTTTTATTCTTCTTCGTCGTAATATTCACGCTTAAGCTCGCGCATTGATTCTGGCATCCTAGACATAGGCGGGATGATAATGCGGCCTCTGTATTTGCTTTTTGGCGGTTTGTTGCCATGCTTTGATATTATCAGTCTATTTAATGCCGCACGTCCTAATTCTGATAGCCTCTTAAACGGCGTGGGGGGGGCGGTATCTGTATGTTCAGGACTTGAGGATTTACAAGTCTCCTTGTGCCGACGGAGACCTGCTTGCGGATAAATTCTTCCTCTCATTATTCTCACCATGTGTCTATTGTAAATAAGTTTGCTAATTAGCACAACCAGCAATTGAAATGTACTGCAATTTCTTGCTATTTTTTATAAAATATGTTACAATAAAAGTTCTGGCAAATGGAGAAGTTAAAATTTTAACTAATGCCATGATGGTAGCAAATGGTGCGTCGATTTACGATGTAACAGATGAAACGCACCAGGATTATGTAGTGATGGCGGAGCGATTCGCCCAGGATATCGGCGTTGGTTTTGTGGATAGAACGGCTGACATCATTGACAAATGAGTATTTTTATACATAATAAAGAGTATGTCAAATGATGGCAATAATAAGAAAATTTTATTGTTAACCCCCGGCGCGAGTACTGAAGGTAAGCGTAAGCCTACGGCTTTTGCTGAGCACATACGGGGTTTTGTTGGCGATAAAGTAGTTATCGAAGACTGTGCAATTTCTGAGTTATTTTTTGAACTTAGCTCCAGTAAGATCGCGATTTATCATCCAGGAAAGAGCTTTGACCTTCGTGATTTTGATTTAGTTGTTATTCGTCATATTGGTAAAATGATAAATGAGGCTCAGGCGATAGTCCAATATTGTGAATATTTTGGCATTCGTTATACTGATGGTTATCTCAATCGATTAATGCTTGATAGTAAAATAGGTACCCAGTTTTTGTTATGGTTTAATGGCATTAGAAATTGGCCGCATACCTTTTATGGAAATATTGATGAGATGAAGCGGCGATTTGCTGAATTTGGCGATGAGGTAATATTAAAGGATAACGAAGGTTCAAAAGGGAGATTAAACTTTTTGGTACATTCTGCGGCAGAAGTAGACCAGATCCATAATGATAATCCAGGCAAACGTTTTATGCTGCAACAATTTATTGCCAATCAAGGCGACCTAAGAATATTGATTTTTGATGGTAAACCGGTGTTAGCTATCGAAAGAAAGGGCGATGGTGTTTCTCATTTGAATAATACATCTCAAGGCGGTAGTGCGCGTATCGTGCCAGTTGAGTCAATACAGCAAAAGGTTATTGACATGTGTATAAAAGCAGCTGAAGTAACAAAATTACAAGTAGCTGGCGTGGACGTAATGTTTGCTGCTGACGGCGAGCCGTATTTGCTCGAAATTAACAATGCACCTCAAGTTTCATCGGGTTCATTCAAGGAGGAAAAAGCTCAAAAATATAGCGAGATGTTACTAGAAATGGTGGGTCGTAATGATCGAGAAAAGCATAATCGGTAGTACTACGCATGTTGATTTTGGGAAACGGGCTGCCGGCGTGCCAGCTAAGATTGATACCGGCGCTGACGGCTCAGCGGTGTGGGCAAGTAATATTCGCGTCGATAAAAATGGCGTATTAAAGTTTTCGTTGTTCGGCGAGGGTTCGCCGCATTATAATGGTAAAATATTCCGGCGTACCGATTATTCGGTGGCAATGGTAAAGAGCGCTTCCGGGCATGAGATTATTAAGTATCGGACGCATTTTACAATACGCTTGGGCGGACGGAAAATGAAAGTATTATTTGGCTTGTCAGATAGATCTAATCATACATATCCAGTGTTAATTGGCCGCCGGACGTTGCAAGGAAAATTTGTCGTTGATGTTGGTGTAAACGAAATAGAGAGTCCAAAGAGGCTGCAGACAGCTAATTTGAACAAAGAACTAGCTAAAAATCCGCATAAGTTTTATAAAAAATACCATAAACCAAAGGAGGAGGCATCATGAATATCGCAATACTAAGCAATGGTAATGCTAACTACTCCACGCTTCGCCTGAAAGAAGAGGCCGAAAAACACGGACATCAGGTTAAGGTTATCAAGTATAAGAATTGCTATGTGTCAATCGATGAGCAGCATCCGAAAGTCATTTATCGCGGCAGGGAAATCGGCAATTTTGATGTATTTATCCCGCGGATTGCTAGCTATATGACGCGTTACGGGACGGCAGTGCTGCGGCAATTGGAAATGGCGAATCCGCAAGCGTTTTTTATGAACCGGTCAATCGCCATTACGCGGGCGCGGGATAAATTACGTTCGACGCAGCTATTGGCGCGGGCTGGCGTGGCAATTCCGAAGACGGTGTTCTCGCGCAATGAAACGGATATCGATGTACTGCTGGACGAGATTGGCGGCACGCCGGCGATCATCAAGCTGGCGCGCGGCACGCATGGCAACGGCGTGGTACTGGCGGAGACAATTAAAGCCGCTAAGTCGGTTATGCAAGCGTTTTATCTCAGTGATTCTGACGGCACGAACGTGCTGCTGCAAGAGTTTGTCAAAGAATCGGCTGGCACAGATGTTCGGGCGTTCGTGGTTGGTAGTCAAGTGGTGGCCAGTATGAAGCGGCAGAGTTTGGATGATGATTTTCGCAGTAATCTGCATAAGGGCGGATTGGGAGAAATTGTGAAACTGACTCCTGACGAGCGAAAAACGTGCATCAAAGCCGCCAAGGCGATGGGCTTGACGGTGGCTGGCGTCGATTTTATGCGCTCGGAGCGCGGCGCATTGGTGCTGGAGGTGAACGCTAGTCCGGGATTTGGCATTGAAAAAGTTACGGGCCGTAATGTGGCTGGTCGGATTATTGATTATATTGACCGCAATGCCAAGCGCGGCAGTAAAAAAGACCGCATTGGCGCATGAATCTGTATCGGCTCTCATAAAACTTGTTATAATAAGGTTATGCAGGCAGCTCAAACGGTAATGAAGTGGTTGATAATCCTTGGCGTTTTAGGGATGATTGGCTGGGCGATATTTTCTGCAAAAACAGCTATGAATATGAAAACCACAACAGTTTACGCGGGCAAGGCGATTCTGCGGGCGCAAATCGCTAAGGATGACGCAGCAAAAGAAAAAGGTTTGGCTGGACGGGCACAAATTGCCAGGGATGAGGCGATGATTTTTGTATTTGATAAAGACGGCGATATACCGATATGGATGAAAGGCATGGAGACATCGATTGATATAATTTGGCTGAACGATAAGAAAAAGGTTGTTCATGTCGAGAATAGCGTCGAGCCGGATTTTGAGCCGCATCAAGTGTATAAATCACCAATTCCGGCACGCTATGTTTTAGAGACGCGGGCGGGCACGGCAAAAAAGTTTGGAATTAAGCCGGGGTTGTCGATCAGGTTTGAGCTGGAGGAGCAGAAGTGAGCGTCGCGATTTTATTTGGCGTAATTGTGGCGGTGATTTTCGCAGCTGCATTCGTGTCGTCGCGCCGGTTCGGGCCGCTAGCATTGGCGCTGGCCGCTGGTTTTTTACTGGCTGAGTGGTGGTCAAATTGGCTGGGCAGCATATTGGACGGCTTCGGCATGGAGTTGGATTGGCTGCCGAACGGCGTGATTGCAGTTTTATTATTATTGTTAGCGCCGTTGTTTGCGCTGCTGGCTAGCGGGCCGAAGTACCAGAAAAAGCATATGAAGATTGTTTCTGCGGCAGGTATCGCTTTTCTGGCGGCAGCTTTGCTAGTCATGCCGCTTGGCAAGTTTATGTCGCTGGACGGTCAGGCTTTGGAGCTATATAAAATGTTTGCTGGTGCTTGGCGGTATATAGCGACAACTGGTTTGGTATTGGGGGTGGTTGATTTGTTTTTAGCGCATACAGCGAGCGTCCGCAGTTCAAAGAAGCATTGACTCAGGCAGTCGGTTCGTGGTAGCATGAAATAGCGGACGGATGTCCCGGCGGTTTACGACGGGCCCATAGCTCAGCTGGTTAGAGCACCTGCCTTTTAAGCAGGGTGTCCCGGGTTCAAGCCCCGGTGGGCCCTCCATATAATTAATATCTGGCGTAGTGGGTCAGATTTTTTATTTCCGGGTGCGGCAGAAAGTTGTGAGAGATGGGACGGTATATAGACGGGTTAGATGTGCCTCCTCGGTATGAAGGAATAGTAGAAGAATATAGAAATGGTGATTTAGGTAATTTCGTTGGATCCTACTGCGGTCATCCCGTGTTTTCTGGATCGCAGGAGATTATTCATCCAACATCAGGTGAGGTTGTCGGATATTCTAATGACGTACAGGTAGGTCGTCAGAAGTATGTAAGTCAAATGCTATACAGTGAATTCATGTATATGTATGGAGGCGATATAGCATTTGGTGAGCTTTTGGAGCGCGGTGATGCACTTTTGGAAAAAGAACGCCGCCGCCGAAATGCCCCTCTCGATATGGGTTGGACCGGAATAAAAGCAGCGGCTGCTTCGGGCGCGGCGGGTAGTTTGATGGGGTTACTTGACCTTAGTACGCCGACGAGCGTGGCTGTAGCCACTGCCGTTTCGGCGATTGGCGGCGGTCTAAGTTCGGTCTATTGTCGCCACCGGGGTGAAAAACAATTTAGGCGATACCTTGAATGGCTTTCTAAGGTACTCTTTGATATGGAAAAGACTGTCTTTTCCGTTAACCTGTTAGCGCCTGATTCTCTCGTCGATAGCGATGCCCAAACTGGTTCGGCGGACAATAGACAGGCAAGTAATGTCTATTTTATCGGCGGAGTGCCGGTTGACCAGCAGCAGCGATTTAACTCATTCTGGGATCAGGCTGATGAGGTTTTAGAAGAATATGGATTTACAGAGTGGCAAGGGTATAGAACTGTTGGCATGCCGGAGCTAATTAGAAGGATATTAGAAGACATTCATAACAACTGCGATCTTGATAATGACCATAAAGAAATAATAGTCTCTAAAATAAGACATTTTGGACACAGCCGATCTTCTGCTATTAAGGGCGTAGAAGAGATTCAAGAGGATTCTGATACTAGAAACCTTTGTATAAACCACGGCCTTGAAGAGAACGATCTTACAGATCCGGATGAGCTGGTTACTGATCAAATTAAACAAACTGACCGAAAGTACGCGGAAGCGTTTCGCGATTTTATTGCGGGTATTAGAGAAGTTTTTACTGAGGCTAAAAAAGAGTCTGTTCAGGAATTACTGGTGCGTATTTACGGCGGGAAAAGTTCGCTGCAAGGATATTTCTGGGGCGAGCTGAGCCGAGCTTTGGTCGCAAATGGCATTGATCCGTATGATAAATCGGTAGCTGAACCTGCGCAGTTTATCGTAGATATACTAAAGATGATACCATCAGGCAGCGAAGAATCTTCATCTGAAGATAAGGTATGTAAGCTGTATGAAGGTTTCTATAGATTGTATTCAGAGAAATATCCTGGCATGTTGCCGCCTGATGAATTTATCGGCAAGCTCTCTAAAGACATATCGTTGTCTGAAATGCGCAAGCTTATAGATAGAATCAGGCATCCCCAGAGGATAATCTTTAATATTTAATAACCTATGCCATACTAAATACATGGCGATACGCAGGCTGACCGAAAAATTGCACATTCCTTGGCTGGTGGCGGCGTGGTGTTTGGGGCTGACGGTTGGTGTAATTGCGGTTCATTATTTGCCGCGGGCAGTCGAATTTAACGTGCTGGCGTTATTTGGCGGGATAATATTGTTTGCGCCAGTGCTTGTCTGGCGGTGGCGGGTATTGATGATTGCGGCACTTATTTCTGGTGGTTTGGTAGGATTGTGGCGCGGTGAAATGGGCCGAGCGGGTTTGGAGGTGTACGATTCATTGATTGGTAAAACCGCCGTTATTCAAGGCCGCGTTTTGGAGGATCCTGACATTGATAAAAAGGGACAAACAGTGCTGCGGCTAAGTGATCTGCGGATCAATGGCGAGAAATTGGCAGGACAATTGTGGGCGGTGACGGCTGACAAGCGTCCCATCAAACGCAGCGACATTGTTCAGCCTCAAGGAAAATTGACGGCGGGATTTGGTGCTTTTTCGGCGAGCATGTATCGGGCAAAAATTGGCAGCGTCGAGCGCCCAGTTCCCGGCGATGTGGCAGTTGGAGTGCGTGACTGGTTTGCCGAGCGGGTGCGCCGACATATTCCAGAGTCTGAGTCGGCGCTGGGTTTGGGATTTTTGTTGGGTTTGCGGCGAGCCATGCCGACGGAGATGAGCGATAATTTAAAGATTGCTGGTCTGACGCACATTGTGGTGGCTAGCGGTTATAATTTGACGATTCTAGTGCGTTTGGCGCGGCGGTTATTTGCCAAGCGGTCAAAATATTTGGCGATGCTCAGCGCAGCAACGATGATCCTTGGTTTCATGGCGGTGACGGGTTTGAGTCCGAGCATGTCGCGGGCTGGCCTGGTGGCGGGACTCAGTTTGGCAGCCTGGTATTATGGCCGGACGATTCATCCGCTGGTACTGTTACCGGTTTCGGCGGCGATTACGCTGATGGTCAATCCGCAATTTGGCTGGGGCGATTTGGGTTGGCAACTGAGCTTCGCGTCGTTTACTGGCGTGATTATTCTGGCACCGCTGCTGCACAAATATTTCTTTGGCGGCAAAGAACCTGGCACGTTTCGGCAAATTCTGATTGAGACACTGTCGGCGCAGATTGCGACGCTGCCGCTGTTGATGATGAACTTTGGCGTGGTTAGTAATGTGGCGCTGATTGCTAATATGCTGATTTTGCCGTTTGTGCCGCTGGCGATGCTATTGACCTTTGCGTCGGGCGTGCTGGCGGTAGTGCCGATGATTGGCGCGGCCATTGCCCTGCCGACAACCTGGCTGCTGGGTTATATGATTCAGGCGGCTAATTGGCTGGCGGGGCTGGAGTGGGCGCAGATGGAAGTGAATATTACTTGGTGGCAATGCGGTTTGATGTATGCGGCGATGATTGGCGCTATGTGGTGGATGAAGAAACAGACGAAATTAGATCTCATTCAGGTGAATATCGTGGAGTAGTGTATAATAGTAACAGATTGAAGTAGTAAATAAACGGTAGGAGATAATATGTCAGGACATAGTAAATGGGCAACGACGCACCGGCAGAAAGCGATTGTTGATGCTAAGCGCGGCGCAATTTTCACGAAGTTGGGTAATCAAATTGCGATCGCGGCACGCGGCGGCACCGACCCGACGCTAAATTCAAGTTTGGCAATGGCCATCGAAAAAGCTAAAGCAGCCAATATGCCAAGCGCTAACATTCAGCGGGCGATTGACCGCGTGGCGGATAAAAATGCAGCGGCTCTGGAAGAAATTACTTACGAAGGTTACGGCCCGGGCGGCGTTGGCATTATTATTGAAACAGCGACCGATAATCGTAATCGCACGCTGCCAGAAGTAAAAACAGCACTAGTTAAAAACGGCGGGCGAATCGCTGACGCTGGCAGCGTGGCGTTTCAGTTTACCCGCAAGGGGGTGATCACCGTGGAAGGTACGGGCGAGGAATTGCTATTACAAGTGCTGGATGCTGGCGCTGAGGATGCGGTCGAAGAAGACGGCGAGATTATTGTTTACACGGAGTTGAAGGATTTGGCGAGTGTTAGGAATAAATTAGTCGAGCAGGGATTGAAGGTAAAAGACGCCGAGCTGCGCTACATCGCTAATACGCCAGTCGAGATTGCTGATTCGGAAACCGCGCAGAAATTAATGAAGGTCGTTGACGCACTGGATGATTTGGACGATGTGGTGAACGTCCACACAAATGCTGATATTACCGCAGAATAAAAATTGATATCAGAAAAAAATCGCCTCATTTTCCGGGGCGGTTTTTATTTTAGTAAAAAGTACGCTACACTAAGGGTAGTCAAACATAAGCAAGGGGCGAGCATGAAATATCTGCGATACACACTACTTATGATACTAATTACGGCATTGGTTATACCGCCGCCGTCGACTCAGGCTGAGTCTAGTGACGTTGTTGTCGAAAATACATCAGTCGTTGACAATAAACCTGATTTAACTCCAAAGCCCAGCGACGAATCACGGGAAGATAAACCTGCGCCGCCGGAAGTGTCTGATGCTGGTATAAAAATTCACCAGCCGAATGACTCTCCTGCTGTTAAGAAAGTAGATATTCTGCCAGCGAATACCGTCGTCGATAAATCAACCACTACACCGGTTGATTTGCCTGAGGATGATGTTGATGTGGTGTCGGAGATTGTTATTTCTAAGATACGATTGTCGCCCGCCAACGATAAATATGTTGAACTATATAATCCATCAAACCGGGCGGTAAACTTGGCTAAATGGAAGTTGGAATACATTGCCAGCAGCGGTAAAGTAAGGATATTGAGCGAGTTTACTAATGGGAAATTAATTGCTCCTGGCGGTTTCTTAATTATTAAAGATGTAAAATCTGCTAAAGACTACGATGTAAAAAGCGATGCAAATTGGCAGTCTGTATTATCAAAGACAAGCGGTGCTGTGCGGTTGCTGCGTCCTAACTCTACGAAATCCGACATGATTGGCTGGGGTAAGGAAGCGAAGGATTTTGAAAAGAGGGCAGCTGCTGGCAATAAGGAAGTTTTATGGCGGTGTTTTACGGGCGGTGCCGTAGTTGACAGTAATGATAACGCAGATGACTTGGACGGGAATGGTGATACGTTGATTGAAGCGCGGACGAAGCCGAGCTGTCCGAAAGAATCTGACCCGCCAGCTGTAACTCCGTCTAATCCTGACCCGCCGCTAAATCGCTGCGATGGCTTGGGTTTGAGCGAGATTGGCGCAAATTTGGACGAGCAATTTATTGAAATAGTTAATATTAAGAATCAGGATACTAGTATTTCCGGTTGTAAATTAGCCACGAATCGCACGAAAAAGCCGTATGTGTTTGGCGATACTAAACTGCGGGCGGGCGAATATTTGAAGGTTGACATAAAGTCTGCGAAGTTGATGCTGTCAAAGAGAAGCCGCGGCGAGGTTTATTTACTTGACTCCGCTGGAAATGAAATTGATACGGCTGCCTATGAATCGATGCCGGACAATTCGTCGTGGAGTTTAATCGGCAGCGAATGGGTAAAAACTTATGCGCCGACGCCGGGCGGGAAGAATATATTTAAGGAGTTCGCCGACTGCAAGCCGGGTTATGTGCGCAATGAACTTACGGGCAAGTGTAATAAAATTCCAGCGCCAGCCGCGCTGCCTGCTCCGTGTCCAGCTGGTCAATACCGCCATCCCGAAACGGGCCGCTGCCGGAAAATTGTTGTAGCAAAAACCGTTACGCCGTGTAAAGAGGGCTATTATCGCAGCGAGGCGACGGGTCGGTGTCGGTCGATTGCCTCAGCTGCAGCTAAGACTCTGAAGCCTTGCCCTGACGGCCAATTCCGTAATCCAGCGACAGGCCGTTGTAAGAAAATTGCGTCCGCGGACGATGTCTTGAAAGAATGCCCGGAAGGCTTTGAGCGTAATCCAAAAACGCGCCGTTGCCGGAAAATCGCCAAAAAAACTGCTCCGGCAGCGGCGTTTGCCCCGGAAAATATTAAGCAAGTTGCCGGCGCAACTTGGGGATGGTGGGCGTTCGGCGGTATTAGTTCGCTAGCGGCTGGCTACGGAGCGTGGCAATGGCGCTGGGAAGTTTCGCAAATTGGACGAAAAATCCGCAAGTTCGTATCGCGCGGGAAATAACCAGAAATAGTATAATTAAGTAATATGAGAATTATCGGTATTGATCCGGGAACGGGGATTTTAGGGTTTGGTGTTGTCGATTTTAGACGCGGCGGCAATAAATTTAAGATGGTAACGGCGGGAGTGATTACGACGCCGGCGCATACGCCGACCGATGAGCGGCTGGAAGAAATATTTAATTCGCTAACAGAGATAATTAACGAGACGAAACCTGATGTTATGTCGATTGAAAAGTTATTTTTCGCGCGCAATGTGACGACGGCAATTTCTGTGGCGGAAGCGCGCGGCGTGGCGATGCTGACAGGGCGCCGGGCTGGCATATCAATTGCTGAATATACGCCGCTGCAAATCAAGCAAACACTCACTGGCTATGGCAAGGCTGATAAAAAACAAATACAAGAAATGGTGCGGCTGAATTTGGGACTAACAGAGACGCCTAAGCCTGACGACTGCGCTGATGCGCTGGCTGCAGCAATTACTCATGCGGCGATGAGTCGTTTGGCGTGATATAATATTAGACATGGTTAGACGATCTTCTAGCGCCAAGCCGCAGACAACTCGCATGAGCCGGTATGCTAACATTGGCCGAGTAAAATCGAAGCAGAAAAAACAGCCGCGGCAGCACAAGCATTGCCTCTGGTTTTGGAATTTAAGCCGGCGAAAAAAGATATTAGTATGTTTGGCGCCGGTGCTGCTGTTTTTATTGATTGTGCCAATTGCCAGCTATCTCTATTATGCGCGCGATATCGGCGATCAAGAACGGCTGATGAATCGTAATAAAACTGGCATCGTACTGACCGATAATACTGGCAAGGAAATTTATAGCATCGGCAATGTTGATAGGCGCAATATGGTGCCGCTTGGCGAGATTTCCGATGATATGAAACATGCTTTGATAGCTAGCGAGGATAAGGATTTTTACAAGCACGGCGGCTTTAATTTGTTAAGTATTTTTCGGGCGGCAGTGACGCGGCATGGCGGCGGGTCGACGCTAACGCAGCAGCTGGTTAAGAATAATTTACTGAATGACGAACACAGTCTCTTGCGCAAGTATCAGGAACTGTTTATGTCGATTGCTGTTGAGCGAAGATATAGTAAAGACCAAATTTTAACGATGTATCTCAACTCGGTTTATTTCGGCGAGAATGCCTTTGGCATTGAAGAGGCAGCGAAGGCTTATTTCGGTAAACTGCCGAAAGATTTGAATGTAGCGGAGAGTAGTATGCTGGTTGGCTTATTGCCGGCGCCAAGTTTGTATTCGCCAGTTAGCGGCGATGCTGCTGAAGCTAAGCGGCAGCAAAAGACGGTATTAAAGCGCATGGCAAACGAAGGTTATATTACGAAGGACCAGCAAAAGCAAGCCGAGGAGCAGCAACTGGCGTATGCTGATAATAAATCTCAAAAAACCAACTCAACCGCGCCGCATTTTACGGAGATGGTTATTAAAGAATTGATTAATAAGTACGGCGGCGAAAAGAAAGGCTATGAGAAAATAATACGCTCTGGATACCGCGTTAAGACGTCGCTGAACTTGGAAACGCAGCAAATATTAGAGCAAAGTATTGCCAAGCAAATGAGGCGGATAAATCTGGCTGGCGGCAGTAATGCCAGCGGCGTTGTGGTGGATCCGTCAACTGGCGAAGTGCGGGCGCTGGTTGGCAGCGCCGATTACAACAACCCTGATTGGGGCAAGGTTAATATGGCAACCACGCCGCGCCAGCCGGGCTCAAGCTTCAAACCGATCTATTACTCGCAGGCTTTGGCTGACGGGGTTATTACGCCGGCGACAGTCTTTGAGGATAAGCTGACTGACTTTGGCGGTTATGTACCATATAATGCTACGCGCCAATGGTTCGGCAACGTGACAACTCGCAAAGCGCTGAACTTCTCCCTTAACATTCCAAGCGTGCTGGTAATGAAAAAATACGGTATCAGCCGGTCGATTCAAGCGGCTAAAAGACTTGGTATTACTACGCTTGATGAGAATAAAAACTATGGTTTATCGCTGGCGCTAGGTTCGGCGGAAGTTCGGTTGACGGAAATGACTAATGCCTATGCAGCTTTTGCTAACCAAGGCGAGCGGTACTCATCGCTGAATTTAATTACCGAAGTCAAGGATAAGTTCGGCAAGAACGCCAACTGGCAAGCATCCAATAAGCAGCAGTCGATCAGCAAAGGCGGCGCTTACTTGATTTCAAATATCTTATCCGATAATGCAGCGCGCGCCGGTATGTTTGGCTCTAGCCTGACTATTAGCGGTAAAACTGTAGCAGTAAAAACCGGCACGACCAACGATAACCGCGACGCTTGGACGATTGGCTATACGCCGCAGTATGCTATTGGCGTTTGGGTTGGTAACAATAATAATGCGGTTATGAGCCACGGCGGCGCTGATGCGGCGGCACCGATTTGGCGCAGCGCGATGACCCAATTGTTATCTGGCGTTAAAACTGGCTTCACTATGCCAAGCGATGTGGTGCAGCGCAGCGTGTGCAGCAGTAATGGCGGTTTGGCGGATAATTCCAGCCCAGGCACGTATAAGGAGTATTTCCTAACTAGCGCCGTGCCGACGCACAAGTGTAATCAAACTAAGCCAAAAATAGAAGTTTGTAACCTGAGTACTAAAAAGATGGAGTCGATTTTTGAGGATGAGTTTGACGCGGGCAAGCATTCTAAGAATGCTAGCGATTGTGCTGATACTAAGAAAAAAATAACCGTTTGCGATAGGACGGCTCGCAGGGTTGTGACTATTGACGAGGATAAATTTGACAGTACAAAATACTCGAGAAATACGAGCAGTTGTAGCAGCTCTGGGTCTTCTTCTAGCGACGATGGCGATACATCGGGCGGCGGCAGTTCCGGCTCGGGGGATTCTGGCAACTCCGGCAATCCAAGCAATCCAGGCAATGGTAATAATAATGGCGGCACGAGCGGCGGCAATAATGGCACTACGCCCGGTCCGATCAATCCTCCAGGTGGCGGGGGACAGACTCCTTGATCGCTCACCTCTCGGGAACGATTGCTGAAAAGTTTGGCGCGGGCAGTGTCGTGGTTGATGTTCACGGCATCGGTTACGAAGTTAGCGTGTCGGCTGGTGATTTTGAGGCGGTGGCGCTGAATCAAGACATCAAGTTTTATACCTACCACCATGTGCGCGAGCAGGCGGAAGAGCTGTTCGGTTTTTCTAGTTTGGCTGCAAAAAAGCTGTTTGAAATGCTGATTACTATTCAGGGTGTTGGGCCAAAGGCAGCGCTAGCGATTCTTAGCCTCGGCGACGCGGAGCAAGTGCGCAACGCCATCGCCAACAGTGATGCCGCTTTTGTGCAAAAAGCTGCCGGTGTCGGTAAAAAAACTGCCGAGCGCGTGGTGGTTGATTTGAGTGATAAAGTTGGCTTGCCGACGCAGTATGGTCGGGCGGATACACCGGTTCAGGCCGAATTGCATACTGCTGATGAAGCGTTAGAGGCGCTGATGGCGCTGGGCTATACCTTGGCTGACGCCACTAAGGCTCTGGAAAATGTTGATACTAATCTGCCGACGGCGCAACGGGTGACGATGGCGTTGAAAAGCTGATAGACAATGAAGGTATTCGTAA
>ERZ772764.1694-NODE-1694-length-13606-cov-3.193565_pt1 | contig 13606 bp, 9 predicted proteins | sample MGYA00512163_ERZ772764 | MGnify/ENA primary metagenome ERZ772764 (study PRJEB29015, sample SAMEA2737903) | human oral metagenome | biome: human oral; feature: human-associated habitat; material: dental | place: China | collected 2094 ... | reverse complement strand
CTCGCGCTTCCTCGACGATATTCCCGCTGCCCTGTGCGAGGTTCGGCGCGCCCACAGCTCGCAGGACCGCCTGCGCGCTCTGAGCTCTTCTTCCGCGACATCGTGGCGCTCACCCTCGCGCTCGAAGGATCCTTGGGGGGACGAGGACGGCCCAGTGTTCGGGTCAGGACGAGGAAACGGCGCGAAGATCATGGGTGTGCGGACCGGGAAAACCATTCGCCTCGGCGCACAGACTCCGAAGATCAAGGCCGATTGTCCGGCGCTCGAACTGAAAATCGGGGATCGTGTGCGCCACGCGACCCTCGGAGTGGGCTCCGTCATCGGAGTGGAGGGCCAAGGGCCCCGGATGATCGCTCGCGTTCAATTTGGCCAGGCGGAGAAGCGCCTCCTCGTGCGGATGGCTCCGATGGAGAAAATTGACTGAAACTCCTCGGTTTTCACGGGGATTCTTTGAGGCGTGAGTGTGCCGTCACTCCTGAGACTCGCCCTGCCCGAGGGCGTTGTCGTGTGGTGGGTCTTCTTCGTGTTCTTGTGGTGGTGGGTTGGTGTTGTTGTGTGGGGGTGGGAGGAGGTCGTGTGGGTTGGTGGGGTGGAGTTGGAGGTAGGTGTGGGGGTTGGTGAGGAGTGTGTCGGGGGTGTTGAAGGTGAGGGTGAGGTCGATGGTGTGTCCGGGGGTGAGGGTGGTGTGGGCGAGGTTGGAGCTTGTCCAGTCGAGGGTGGCGCGGATGGTGGTGGGGCCGCTGGGGAGGGGGAAGGTGCGGGTTTGGCCGTTCCAGATGCGTCCGATGGGGGTGGTGTTTGCGGTGATGAGGATGGAGCGTAGGGCGGAGTTGTACCAGCACCAGGGGCGGGTGATGCGTAGGAGTGTGGGGGTGGGGGTGTTTGTGTGTGTGGTTGTGGTGGGGTGGGTGGCGATGTGGAGGTCGTGGGGCAGTTGTGTGGTGTTGTCGGGTTGTGGGTGTCGGGCTTTGCGGCGTTTTGCGTGGTATTCGGGGTAAGCCCACTTAGGCAAAGGGATATCGAAGAAAAATATCGCCAGTCCGACACTGCATGAGACTAGAAAGAGAAGGGCAAAAATGGCACCCAGCACTGTGCCTGGAGTTGTTTCATAAAACCCTGTCGGCTCGATCAAGATTCCAATGATGGTCGTTGTAAACGCAAATGCTGTCAGGGGGAAAAGCGCGGCGATCATCCCGCGGCCGAAAAGATTCCCGAACATGTTAGTTGTGCGGCCGAGGGTGGTGTCGGTGAACATCGCCAAGGCCCACATGAGCCATATTGCTGCTGTGAAGATCGCTCCTTCGAGCAGTTCTGTTCCTGTCATGAGTCCTCCCTTCTTTGGCCGAAGAGAAAAGGAGTAATGGATTGGTCAACTTCATTGGCGAGCGTTTTCCCGAAGGCCTTTCCCTCCTCTCCGACCTTCTCAGCCCCATGAACGAGGCCTACACCGACCCCAATGGGACCGCAGGAGAACCCCGCAACGGAGCCAAGAACTCCTCCTACGAATTCTCCCCCGATCTGTCCGGTGCTCTCAACGGCTCCATGAGTGGCGGCGCGCGCGAACTTCTCCTCACGGGTCAGATCAGGATCGATCGAATCTTCACGGGCTTGGGCATAAGTGTTGTCGACAACGGAGGCGGCAGTAAGGATCCCCCCAATGATGCTGGCATCCCTGAGGACGGTCCGCCCCGCCCGAAGGGCCCTTCCAGTAGCAGAAGCCTCCCCAGCAACCGCGACTCTGTTCGCGAAATCGATCCTTTGGCCCAATTCCCGCACACGTGATGACCAGCGTCCCACAGCCGTCGAATTATTCGCGGCGCGCGCCGCCTTGAACTCATCAATGAGACGGGACAGGTCCTCCGGTGGCTCTGAACGATTGATGATCTCGCGCATACGGGCCCGTCGGGCGACAGTATCAGGCGACAGGAACGTCACCCCAGGAAGAGCAGCCGTCGCCCACGCAGCCTCAATCCCTATACTACGTGCCGCGATGAGGGTGCGCTGCACCTCCTCGGCGGCTTCCCCAGCCTCAGTGGGGAGCATCTGCGCGTCCTTACAGGCCTCGGCGAACTCGGCATGTGCTGTTTGCTCTGCACGGCGCAGTTCCGCAACCAGCGCAGACAAATCATCGAACTTGCGACGCTTCACATCATGATCAAGGTCGGAGGAAGAAGGAGACTGGACAATCCCATTGATTACGCGTAATTCCCATGCTTCTGCCTCCTCAAGAATGTCATACAAGCCCAACTCGACGAACGCCAAATCCTCAGCCAAAATCTCAAGTCCAATGATGAACAACGTCATCCGTTGAGAAAGCGATTCAACAACTTGCGTTTGGGCTTGCACAGAATAGCGAATCGCAGCAACAGTAGCCCCGCTCAAGGTCTCAACAAGTGAGGAAAGGACCGCATTCAGGCACTCCTGAGCATCAAGAAGCTTCACCAGTTCGGATTTCAGTGAAGTCGCACAAGCGGTAGGCGAGTTCGGCGCTACCCTCACACGACAATCCACGATTCCACTCATCGCACACCCTCACGCATCGAAGGCCGTCAACTCGGACACCATTCCCGACCGGATCTGCTCCTCAAGATCCTCGAAGGAATTCGCTGCCGCGATCATCGAACTCGCAATCGTGTCAACGACGAGCGCGCAGTCAGGAATATCGCTTTCAAGACCCTGAAGAACGGCACGAGCCGGAGAAGAAGAAGGACCTAAGTCCGGGACGGTCTCGAGTCGCACACTCTTGAGGGAGGAATACGCGTCATCCACCAGTCGAGTGCGCTCCCGAAGAAGATCGGTCCACATACTGAGCAACTCTGCGCTCATTTCAGCCCCTAACTCATCGAAGATCGCCTCGATGCTACCTCAGGGAATCACAAGGGTTCTCTTGCGATCCGCGAGGTGTGGATGGATGCCTCAGGCTGTCCTCTTTCACGCGATCCCGGGTTGTTCAGACACCCCGGTGATGGGAGTCAACGCAACTGTTCCCAAAGGGTGCCCCGTCCTCGTCCTCGTGGAGATCCCCATCCCCGAGGTGAAAGATAGGACGTAATGCCTAGATGCTTGTAGGCTGAACCTGGATTTTTCGACGTCGAGAAATCCCAATCGGCCTTCGCGCACCGACCATCAGGAAGGAAACTCGAGGTGGATCTGTACGAATACCAAGCCCGAGACTTGTTCCGTCGACACGGGGTACCCGTCTTACCCGACCGCGTCGCCACCAGCCCCGAAGAAGCCCGCGACGCTGCACAGGCCCTTCTTGCCGAAGGAGCCGAACTCCTCGTCGTCAAAGCCCAAGTCAAAACCGGCGGACGAGGCAAAGCCGGCGGCGTCAAGCTTGCCCGAACCCCCGAAGAAGCAGCAGAAAAGGCACAGGCCATCCTCGGCTTAGACATCAAGGGCCACATCGTCGAAACTCTCCTCATCGCCTCCGGCGCCGACATCGCCGAGGAATACTACTTCTCAATCCTCCTCGACCGTTCGAAGCGCCGCCATCTCGCGCTGTGCTCCAAAGAAGGAGGGATGGACATTGAAACCCTCGCGAAGGAACGCCCCGAAGCTCTCGCGAAAGTCGCCCTCGACCCTCGCAAGGGCATTGACGACACGATCGCCCGAGAAATCCTCCACGAGGCCGGTTTCCCGCTCGAACGTGCAGACAGGATCGCCCCCGTCCTCGTGAAACTCTGGGAGGTCTTCACACAAGAGGACGCGACCCTCGTCGAAGTAAACCCCCTCGTCCTGGCGACTGACGGGAGCATCTGGGCCGTCGACGGGAAAGTCACCCTCGACGACAATGCGCGATTCCGCCACCCCGACCACGACGCCCTCGTCGACGTGAAAACCCAGGACCCGCGCGAAGCAGCGGCGAAGGCCGCTGGCCTGAATTACGTTCGCCTCGAAGGAGAAGTCGGCATCATCGGCAACGGGGCGGGCCTCGTCATGTCAACCCTCGACGTCGTCGCGATAGCCGGTGAAGACCTAGGTGTCAGACCCGCGAACTTCCTCGACATCGGCGGCGGAGCATCAGCGCAAGTCATGGCGAAAGGACTCGAAGTGATCCTCGGAGACGAGCAGGTCCGCTCCGTCTTCGTCAACGTCTTCGGAGGAATCACCGCCTGCGACGCCGTCGCGAACGGGATCCTCGAAGCACTCGAAGTCCTCGGAGATCAGGCCACCAAGCCGATCGTCGTCAGACTCGACGGCAACAAGGTCGAAGAGGGACGAGCGATCATCTCTGCGGCGAATCACCCGCTCATCCACATGGTCGAGACGATGGACGAGGCGGCCCGCACCGCCGCCGAACTCGCAGCAGCGAAGTGACTGGGAAGGACTGAAGAACAATGACGATCTTCCTCGACTCGGACTCCCTGGTCCTCGTACAGGGAATGACCGGTGCTGAAGGACGCAAACACACCCGCCGCATGCTCAGCGCGGGAACACGAATCGTCGGCGGAGTCAACCCCCGCAAGGCCGGCACCACCCTCACCTTCGAGGTCGAAGGCTACGGGCCCGCCGCCGAACGCGTGAGAAACGGGGACGTGGAGGTCCCCGTATTCGGCACCGTCGCCGAAGGCATGGCCGCAACCGGCGCGAACACCACCGTGATCTTCGTGCCACCGGCTTTCGCGAAGGACGCCGCCCTTGAAGCGATCGACGCGGGCATCCAGACGATCGTGGTCATCACCGAGGGAATCCCCGTCGCCGATGCGACCGTCTTCGTCAACCGTGCTCTTGAAGCGGGCGTACGCCTGATCGGCCCGAATTGCCCCGGAATCATCAGCCCTGGACAATCCAATGTCGGCATTACGCCAGCGGACATCACAGGTCCGGGCCGTATCGGCCTCGTGTCGAAGTCGGGCACGCTCACCTACCAGCTCATGTACGAGCTTCGCGATATCGGTTTCACCACCTGCCTCGGGATCGGCGGGGACCCCGTCGTGGGCACCACCCACATCGACGCCCTCGAAGCCTTCGAAGCCGATCCTGACACCGAACTCGTCGTCATGATTGGCGAGATCGGCGGCGACGCGGAAGAACGCGCGGCCGCGTGGATCGCCGAGCATATGACGAAGCCCGTCGTCGGCTACGTCGCCGGATTTACTGCCCCCGAAGGCAAGACCATGGGGCATGCGGGCGCGATCGTGTCCGGTTCTTCAGGAACAGCTGCGGCGAAAGCAGAAGCTCTCGAGGCCGTCGGTGTGAAGGTCGGGCGCACGCCCTCACAAACCGCGGCTCTGGCGCGCCAGATCCTGCAGGGCTGAGAGGGACTGGGGAGCCTGGGCCGGGCTGGGCTGAGTGCCTGGCGTGGGCCTGGGCTGGGAGAGCGCAGGTCGGGCACAAGTCGGACGATGGGCGGGGTGAAACGTGGAATTCGCCGCTTGTGGAGGCGTTGATGCGTTCTAAGGTCCGACTTGTGGCCAGCCCCGCCCCGCCGGGCCACTTAAGGTCCAACTTGTGGCCCGCTCCGGCCCTGCCAGCCGCGTCCGGCCTTGACCGCCACACCTCCGGCCCTGCCCAGCCCCCGGCGGGCCACCCCAGCCCTTCCTCTCCCTTCCCACCCCAATCTGAAGACGCCCGGCGCTGCGCGCTCCGCCCAGCCCCCGGCGTACGCGACCATGGGGGGTGATATGAACGAGACCCCTTCCCCCAGGCCACAGCCCCGCACACTCACGACCACATACATGGCCCCGCGACAACGCACCCGCCTGGAACTGCCCGACGGATGGGCCCGGGTCGGCCTCAGTGCGATCGAGACGATCTTCATGACGTGGGCAGTGACGACCGCCGCCTCCGTCGCCGCCTTCGCGACGGTCGCCTCGAACCCGTGGATGGGCGAGGTCACCTGGGATCAGGCCCTCCATGCGGGCTCAGACCTTCTCGCCCTCGTCCTGGGGGCGCCACTCCATCTGGGCGGGGTAGCCTACCGGGCGACACCGACCCTTGTTGGAGTGCTCCTCGTCCTCGTCCTGCGTCTGCTTTTGCGTCACAGCAGCGAATTTCCTGCGGCATCCCAATGGTGCGCGGTGCCCGCCTTCGCTCTGCCCGCGTTCGTGATCGTGGGGACGAGCGCTGAGCATGCGCGCTGGTGGGAAGCAGCCCCCGGGGCCCTCCTGATTCCCGGGATCGCCGCAGCTTGGGCCGCTTTCGATGCGAGCGACAACCCTTGGGAGGTGTTGCGCGTCCCCAGCGTTATCCGCGAAGGCGTGAAAGCGGGAGCGTGGCTCCTCATCTGTGTTCTTGCCTTGTCCGTTGTGCTTTCGGTGCTCGCCGTCGCGACGCATTGGGACCAGATCCGCCAGATTCACGCGCTCCTTCTCGCCGACTCGACCTTCGCGAACATCCTCGTGGTGCTCGCCCAGCTCTGTTATCTCCCGAGCGTGCTCGCGTGGAGTCTGGCGTGGATCCTCGGGCCCGGCGTCTACGTCGGAGTGGATGCCCTGCATTCTCCCGCTTCTGCGCCGACACTGCCGATTCCCGCCATCCCCCTTCTAGGGGCTTTGCCGACTTCGACGCCGGACTATTGGACGATCCTCGCGCCGATTGGTATCGGTATTGCAGTGGGCGCCTGGTGGGGGAGGAAGCACACTCGCGCAAGTCTTCACGAGCAGTGCTACGTCGCCGCTTCGGGAATTGGGGTGCTCACGCTCGTGGGTTTCGTGTGGTTCGCGAGTTCGATCTTGGTTCTGGGTGATACTCGTTTGACCCATGTCGGCCCTCCGCTTTTCCCTGTCGTCCTGACTCTGATCTTCGAATTCGGGGGTGGTTTCTTTGCGGGGATGGTCGGCGTTCATCCGCGCAGCGTTTGGTGGGCGCGCTCCCAGTGGGCGATTTCGCGCAACCAGCCCGTGCCCGAGCCCCCGGTTTTCCCGATTCCCATTGACGAGGAAGGGGCCCCCACGTCTTCTTCGAGGACGGCTGAGGGGGAGTCGACTGTGGGAGACTGGCCTGTGGAGGACTCTTCCGAAGATGGGGATGACTCTGAGCCTGGCTCTCTTGCCGAAAGGCGCCTGGGGGAGGGCGAGGAGTACTTGAATGCGGCTGGAGAGTCCCTGGTCGAGGCTGGGGGGCATGTGAATGAGGGCGGCGAGCCCCTGGCTGAGGGTGGGCAGTTCTCGAAGGAGGGCGGGGAACGCGCGGCGGGTGCTCTGGAAGCGCATGAGAACAGTGCGGGCCTTGACAGTCCGGGTGAGGACAACGGCGACTCTGGTAAGCAGCACGGCTGTGCGGATCACGCCGAGGAGCGCGGTGACGAGGACGGTGACTTCCGCGCTGACGAGGACGGTAAATACCGCATGAACGATGGTGAGGGTGAGGCCGCTGAGTACCGCAGCGAGGTCGGCGAGGACCTCCTTGACACGGGCGAGCATCGCGCCAAGGGCGCAACGGGCGCAGAAAGCACAGAAGACGTTACAGAGAAGGGCCACGACAGGGCCTCATCCCGAGCACGGGCTCAAGTGACAGCCTCCGAACAAGGCCAAACTGAGTCCGGGGACTCCTCTCATGCGGAGCGCCCGATTCCCAGAGCACCGGTCCCGGTGAGCGTTGAAGAACTCCTCGGGACGACTCAGCATGTTGTTCCGAGCGTGAAATCACCGGCCGAACAGCTCGCCGAAACGGTTGAAATCGCTGAACTTTCAAGAAGCGCAGTGCACGCTGAATCAGCGCACGCTGAGGGCACGCAGGAGGAAGAGGACTGAAAGTGCCTCCACAGTTCCACTGAGGAGCTTGAACCAACACCTGCCGGTTCTTGCCCCAGAGGAACACTGGAATTGGGGTTGTCACTGAAATGAATAGTGGCACCTCACCCAGAGGAACACCGCCCTTCACTCTGAAGGAGTTTCTCACCCACGAGCAGTGCCTCACCTCCCCCAGGTATCGCCGTGTGGTCGCCGCACTTCCTGCCTTGGGAATGTCTCGCTTCTTCTAGGTACCGCCGCGTGGCAAACGCACCTTCCACCTCAGGAACGCCTCGCCTCGCCGCGGCACCAGAACCGCGCCTGACGCCTCGGGAACACGGGTGTTGTGTAAATGGCGCCACCGCCAGCGCGGCCACCGCGTCTCCCGCCTCGGGAACACTGAGCCCCACCCTCGGGAACACTGAGCCCCACCCTCGGGAACACTGAGCCCCGCCCTCGGGCTTGCCGAACCCGGGTGAGTGGGGGATAGGCTTGAGGCGGTCGCAACTGGCGAGGGTGGGGCACCACCGGGGAGCGGCCGGAAGTTCCCGTGAGGCGCCGCCCGCCTGGGCGCCGGGCATGATGATCGACCTTTACCGGAGGAAGCATGTCCGTTCGCTTGGACAACCTTGAACCCATCGACCTTCGCCCCCTCAACAGGGCCCTCATCTCCGTTTACGACAAGACCGGACTCGTGGAACTCGCGAGTGCCCTGTCGCAGGCGGGAGTGGAGATCGTCTCGACCGGCTCAACCGCCAAAACCATTGCCGAAGCTGGGATCCGAGTCACCCCCGTCGAGGATGTCACAGGCTTCCCGGAGGTCCTCGAAGGACGCGTCAAGACCCTCCACCCGACGATCCACGCGGGCATCCTCGCTGACCAGCGCAAATCCGAGCATCGCCAGCAGATCGCTGATCTTCAGGTCGGCGCTTTCGACCTCGTGGTCTGCAATCTCTACCCCTTCAGTGAGACCGTCGCCTCCGGTGCGCCCTTCGACGAGTGCGTTGAGCAGATCGACATCGGCGGCCCCTCCATGGTCCGCGCCGCCGCGAAGAACCACCCCTCCGTCGCGGTCGTCACTTCGCCCACACGCTACTCCGAAGTCATCGCCGCAGCTCAAGGTGGGGGATTCACCCTTGAGGAGCGCCGCGGCCTGGCCGGTGAAGCCTTCGTGCACACCGCGACCTATGACCTTGCAATCTCCGGCTGGTTCGCGGAGCAACTCGACCGTGACGACCTGCGCGAGGAGATTGACGAGGCCTGCGAGCGTCATCTTGACGCCTCCGACGCCGCCTTCCTCTCCTCCTTGGGCTTCGAGCTTTCCGAGGACGAGGAGACTGTCCTCGAATCGGGCGCCGAAGAGGGAGCCTTCCCCGTTTACGCCGCCGATGCCTTCGAACGCGTCGAGGCCCTGCGTTACGGCGAGAACCCACATCAGGGGGCTGCCGTTTACCGCGAGATCAACATTGAGGAAGAGTTCGAAGACGGCGACGAGGACGTCGAACTCCTCCCTGGGATCGCGAACGCCCGCCAGCTTCACGGCAAGGCCATGAGCTACAACAACTACACCGACGGTGACGCGGCCCTGCGCGCCGCTTACGACCACGAGCTTCCTTGCGTCGCGATCATTAAGCACGCCAACCCCTGCGGTATCGCGGTGGCCGAGGATGTCGCTCAAGCGCATCGCAAGGCGCACGCCTGCGATCCCGTCTCCGCCTTCGGGGGCGTCATCGCAGTCAACCGGCCCGTGACGCTTGAGCTTGCCGAACAGATCGTCCCGATCTTCACCGAGGTCGTCCTCGCCCCCGCCTACGAGGACGGGGCCCTTGAAGTCTTGTCCACGAAGAAGAACCTCCGCGTCCTCGAGGTCCTCCCGCCCGAGCGTGGCGGCCGCGAATTCAAGCAGATCTCCGGCGGCCTGCTCGTTCAGGACCGCGACGAGGTCGATGCCCCCGGTGATTCCCCGGAGAATTGGACGCTCGCCGCGGGGGAGCCCGCCGACGCGAAGACCCTCGCCGACCTGGAGTTCGCGTGGCGGACGGTCCGAGCGGTGCGCTCCAATGCGATCCTCCTCGTCAAAGATGGGGCTTCGATCGGCGTGGGCATGGGCCAGGTCAACCGGGTTGATTCGTGCAAGCTCGCGGTCGAGCGAGCCAACACGCTTGGCGGTCGCGCGACGGGCGACGCGGCGAAGGGAGCGGGGGCGCAGATTGATTCGGCAGGCGGCGCGAGGAGTGAGGATCTCGTGTCGGATGCGCCCGAGCAGCGTTCCATCGGTGCGGTTGCGGCCTCTGACGCGTTCTTCCCCTTCGCTGATGGTCTGCAGGTTCTCATTGACGCGGGTGTGAAGGCCGTTGTCCAGCCCGGCGGCTCCGTTCGCGATGCCGAATCCATTGAGGCGGCGAAAGCGGCGGGCATCACGATGTACCTCACGGGTACTCGCCATTTCGCGCACTGAGCCTTCGCCGGTGGGGGCTGACCCCTTTCACTTGGGCGCATCGAGCCTTCGCCGACGACTGCGAGTGGAGGGTTTGGCGACAAGCCCTCGTTGCAGGGGGTTACGGTCACACGAGGGGTTCCCGCTCAGTGGAGGGTTTGGCGACAAGTGGAGGGGATATAACCCCTCCAGACGTCGTTATCCCCTCCACTCAGCACGTGGGCTCGAATTCACGCTTGATCACCAGATAGCACGGGAGGGGATTGCCTCCACTTGGGAAGGAACGAAAGGACGGGGGAGGGAACGCTCGGAGCGGAGGGACAATGCCTCCAAGACCGGAGCGATGACGCGACGCCCTGAGCGAGTCACCGTATCGTGGAAGACACTCGCAGCCGGGCGGACCACGATTCCAAGGGAAAGTCAGCTTGTTCAGCCCCGCGCCTGCGTGGAAGACGCGCACGCCCAGGGTGGACACAGGGCCGTCAAAGGAGTGTTCTCAGGAGTGCGTGGAAGACGCGCACACCCGGGGCGGCCCTTCCTCGCAGGCCCCTCGGCATCGGGCGCACACCATGAATCGAAACTGATCGGAACGAGGGGACAGTGAAGAGGACCTACGAGGAGATCGCGTCGCGAGCAGGCGTGAACCTACCCCCTCTAGGGCCCCTGCCCGGCCGCTGGCCCCGCCCCCTTCGCACCCTCAAAGGACCGGCATGGCCGCTTCCCGCCAGACCCGGCCCCTTCCTCAAGATGCTGCTCGCCCGCAGACGCGGTGCCCTCGTCCTCGCCACCCTCACGTCCGGATTGGGAGCCCTCGCCTCGGCCCTCATTTCCTGGGCAATGGGGCACGCACTCGACGCCGCCCTCGCCTTCGGGCTCTCACTCCAACTCGCCCAATGGACGGGCCTCTTCCTCCTCATCATCCTTCTCGTCGCCATCGGAGACAGCTTGGCGCAGCTCACCGAAATCAGCGCCTGGATGGGATCCGCAGTCGGCGCCCCCCGAACACTGAGTGAAAGAACCTCGGACCGAGCCCGCTCCTTCAAACGCGCCTCATCAGCCGGAGACATCCTCACTGCCGTCAACGCCGACGCGCACGCCCTCGGACGAGCGACCGCGCTGATCCCCGAACTCCTGGCCTCCGCAGCCGCCGTGGTCCTCGTCGCCGTCCTCATGCTGCGAGTCTCGGTGAGTCTCGGTCTCATCGTCATCATCGGCATGCCGCTCCTCTTCGCGCTTCTCCTCCTCATCGCCAAACCCTTGGAACAGCGTCAATCCGCCTTTCGTGCTGAACAAGGAGAACTCACCTCCATCTCGACAGACGCGGTCCAGGGGCTGCGGATCCTCCGAGGCATCGGAGGTGAAACGACCTACACCCGCGCCTACCGCGCCCAGTCCGCGCGGGTACGCGCCGCAGGTATCCGCGTCGCCCCCACGGTCTCCCTCCTTGCGGCGATCCGCTCAGCCGCGCCGATGCTCTTCTCCGTCCTTGTCGTCGCACAGGGAGCCGTCCTCGTTTCCGAGGCACGGATGAGCGTCGGACAACTTCTCGCCTTCTACGGGTACACGGTCTACCTGCGCCACCCCGTGTGGCTCCTCGGCGAATCCGTTGAGCACATGACGCGAGCCTGGGTCGGAGCGAAACGAGCCGCCGACCTGCTCGGCATCGAGCCGATGGTGCGGGACACTCCCGTGAAGGGCGGGGACACACCACCGACGGGGGAGAATGCGCCGCCGACGCGCGGGGACGCACCGCCGACTGACGAGGACGAGCCCAGCCCACAGTGGGCCCACGCCCAACTCATCGACCCAGTGAGCGAAGTTTGCATCACTCCCGCAGCGATCAGCGTGATCCTCGCACCCGCCCCAGATATGGCGCTCCGTGTCTGCCGACGGCTCGCACGCATCGACGACTCGGAAGACAACGGGCTCCTAGTCGCCCCAAAGGGCACCATCGCACTCGCCGAGCTGCCCATTGACGAGGTCCGCGAGAACATCCTCCTCGCCGAGGAGATCCCGCAGATCTTCGCCGGAACCCTGCGCGACGCCCTGCTCGGCAGTCGCGCCCCCGAAGAACGAGTCCCCGGGACCACCGAAGCCATCTACCGCAACGTCTTGGAAAACGCCGAACTCGGTGATGAGATGAGCCGAAGCAGCGAGAACAAAGACGCAGAAGAACACGACCCTCGCCTGTTCTCAGCCCTGGAGGCAGCGGCCGCCGCCGACGTTATCGACTCGCTCGATGCGGGCCTTGACGGCCGACTCAGCGAACTGGGCCGCAACCTTTCAGGAGGCCAGCGCCAGCGCCTCGCGCTGGCCCGAGCCTACGCTCAAGACGCCCCCATCCTCCTCCTCGTCGAGCCGACCTCCGCCCTCGACTCCCACACCGAGGCGATCATCGCCGAACGACTGCCCCTCGAGCGCGCCGGCCGCACCACGGTCCTCGTCACGGAGTCGCCGATTCTCGCGCGAGCCGCAGAGCGCATCATCGTCCTCGACGCCGAAGGCCATGCGATCGGTGAAACCACACCCGACGCAATCGACTCGGCCCCCTCTGATGCGCCGGAGACGGCGGTCGCCGCCCGTAAGATCCTCGCCCGACGAGGAGAAGACGCATGAGCCGCAGACTCCCCATCGCCCCGGCGGCCCTCACACGGCGACGCCTCATCGGACTTCTGCACGCTCACGCCGGGGGAGTCGCCCTCGTCCTCTTCCTCCAACTCGCCGCCGCACTGGCCTCCGTGGCCCTGCCCTGGATCGTCGGCGACATCATCGACGGCATCCGCGCGGGAATGGGTGGCGCGTGGGTGCGTCGGCTCCTCCTTCTTGCCGTCGTGTTCGTCGTCGCGAACTTCATCCTCGCCTGGTGGGCCGAGACCCGGGCGAGAATCCTCGGTGAGACGGTCTTCGCTCGGCTGCGCGACGGTCTCGTCGAGTCTGTCGTCCATCTTCCCCTGTCGACTGTTGAGACTGTGGGAAGCGGAGACCTCATCAGTCGCACCACGACGGACATCGACCGCGTCCAGATGATGATCCGCCAGGGCCTATCGACGATCCTCATCCTCCTGATGACCATCGGAGTGACCCTCGGTGCCGCCTTCGTTGCCGCACCGAGCCTCGCATGGATTCTTCCTATCGAGATCATTGGCGTCGTTGGCGTGAGCCTGTGGTACATGCCTAGGACGATCCCCGCCTACCGCGCCTCTGCGGCGATGATCGCGGTATTCTCCGGCCACCTGTCCGAGACGGTCACCCAGGCCGAGGCCGTTGACGTCCTGAGACTCGGAGCGGGAAGACACCGAACCTTTGACTCGATGCTCGCCCAAATGTGGCGCCTTGAACGTTACGGGGCGTGGATGCGGGGCTTCCTCTTCTTGGGGATGGTCGCCGTGACTCTCGTCCCGATTGCCGCGATGATCCTTCTGGGGGCCGTCCTAGTGCCGGCGGGTGTCCTCACCGCGGGCTCGGTGACGACACTCGTCATGTACTGCTACCA
>ERZ772764.1692-NODE-1692-length-13618-cov-3.758239_pt1 | contig 13618 bp, 14 predicted proteins | sample MGYA00512163_ERZ772764 | MGnify/ENA primary metagenome ERZ772764 (study PRJEB29015, sample SAMEA2737903) | human oral metagenome | biome: human oral; feature: human-associated habitat; material: dental | place: China | collected 2094 ... | reverse complement strand
TAGAGCACGACCTTGCCAAGGTCGGGGTCGCGGGTTCGAGTCCCGTTTTCCGCTCCACTTGTTAATGTTTAAGGAGAAATCCGATGCCGCAATGGTGGAATTGGTAGACACGAGGGACTTAAAATCCCTTGGCCAGAAATGGCTGTGCGGGTTCGAGTCCCGCTCGCGGCACATCACTTTAAAGATGTATACATTATGAACAGAAACCTTATTCTTACGCTATCTGCATGCGCCTTTCTCTCACTAACTTCTTGTTCGAAATTAGGTAAGTTGACGGCTGATAATTTTTCAGTTAGTCCTAAACCATTAGAAGTGGTTGGAGGAAAGGTTTCTGCAACGATAGAAGGGCAGTTTCCCGAGAAGTTTATGAACAAAAAAGCCACGGTAACCGTTATTCCCGAGCTGCATTATGGCAACGGACAAGTGGCAAGAGGCGAAGGTACAACCTTCCAAGGCGAGAAGGTGATGGGCAACGATCGCACGATTTCTTATCGCTTAGGCGGTCGCTACACGATGAAAGCCAACTTCAACTATGTGCCCGAGATGCAGAAAAGCGACATGTATTTGGCGTTCAATGCAACCATTGGCAACAAGAAAGTGGAAGTGCCTGCATTGAAAGTGGGCTATGGTGTGATTGCCACTGCCGAGCTTTATCGCCGCACCATTCGTCAAGGTGGGGCCTGTTTGGCGCTCGACTCGTTCCAACGTGTGCTCAACAAGCAGCAGGAAGCCAACGTGAAGTTTCTCATTAACCAGGCCAACTTGCGCAGCAACGAGTTGAAAAACAACAGCGTGAAAGAGTTTGTTGCAATGCTGAAACGCATCAATGCCGACCGCGAAGGCTTGGCTATCAAGAATGTTGAGGTGAAAGCCTATGCTTCTCCTGATGGCGGTTACGCCTTCAACGACAAGTTAGCCAACAAGCGTCAGAACGTAAGTGAGGGCTATGTGAAGCAGCAACTCAAAGGCAACAAGATGCAAGCTGACATCGATGCGCACTACACCGCGCAAGACTGGGAGGGCTTTATGAAGCTCGTTCAGGCCAGCAACATCCAGGATAAGGACGTGATTTTGCGTGTGTTGTCGATGTATAAAGACCCACAAGAGCGCGAACAGCAGATCAGAAACATGAGCGAAGGGTTCAGAGAGTTGGCCGATGGCATTCTCCCTGAGTTGCGTCGCAGCCGTTTGATCATCAATTATCAGGTGATTGGGCGCAGCGATGAGCAGATTAAGCAGCAATATGCAGCCGACCCCACAAAGCTAAGTTTGGAAGAATTGCTCTATTTGGCAGCGTTAGAGGATCAGGTTTCAACCAAAGAAGCGATTTATAAGAAGACCATTCAGTTGCATAAGAACGACTTCCGTGCCTATAACAACTTAGCCGCTTTGGCTTTAAACAAAGGCGATGAAGCCACAGCCGAGCGCTATTTGAGCCAGGCTTTGCGCTGCAACAGCAAAGCACCCGAGGCCTTTGCCAACAAAGCTTATATTGACTTGACACACGGACGCGTGGCACAAGCAGAGCAAAATCTTGCCAATGCCACTGAAGCGAATGGCTTTAACGAGATTTTAGGCGCATTGAACATCGCACGAGGCAATTATGCTAACGCCACCGAAGAGCTGTTTAACAACAACAACAGCGCGGCTTTGGCACAGTTGCTCAACAAGAACTACATGGCAGCCGAGCAGACTTTGAACGCCATTCAGCAGGGCGATGCCATGACAAGCTATCTGAAAGCCATCCTCTATGCACGTCAAGGGAAGCGCGATGCTGCTCAACAAGCGCTCCAACAGGCATTGCAACAAGATGCCACTTTGCGCACCTATGCCGAAAACGACTTAGAATTGGCGAACATTCGTTAATGAAACAAGTTTACATCCTGATACTGCTCATCTTGGGTTTTGTATCGTGTAGCACCGACAAGAAGCATTTTTCCTTCGACGGTCGCTTAACGAACATCAACCAAGGTGAGTTTTATGTGTATGCTTTAGACGATGCTTCGGCGGGCTTAGACACCGTGAAGGTGGAGGCAGGGCGCTTCTCTTATGAGATGCCGTGCACCAAACCCAGTATCTTGATGTTGGTGTTTCCCAACTTTTCCGAGCAGCCTATCTTCGCCGAACCCAGCAAATCGGTTGATGTGAAGGGCGACGCTTCGCACTTAAAAGAGTTGGAAGTGACAGGAAGCAAGACCAATGAGCTGATGAATAAGTTTCGCCAGCAGATTGCAAATGCTTCACCTCCCGAGATGGAACGCTATGCCGCACAGTTCATTGCCGACCATCCCGAGTCGCCTGTCGGGGCTTATTTAGTGACGAAATATTTCATCAAGACGCCTCGTGCCAACTACAACAAGGCGCTTTCGCTCATCAACATGCTGCTTAAAGCGCAACCCGAATATGGCTATCTGCGCCTGCTGCAGGGCCAACTCAAATCGCTTGCAGCCTTAGAGAAGGGCACCTTGCCCAACTTCTCGGCACGCGACATCAACGGGAAAGCCATTGATGTGAAGGCATTGCGCACGGCTCCGGTGGCCGTTCTCTACACATGGGCCACGTGGAATTACGATTACAACATGCTGAATAGCCGCCTCAACGACAGCTATCAGCGTGCCAATGGCCAGCTGAAAGTCGTTGGATTTAACCTCGATGCAAGCCGAAGTGACTGCCGGAGGAGCCTTGAAAATCAGTCGATTGCTTGGCCCACGGTGAACGATCAGCAACTGTTCAACAGTCCAACGCTGCAACTGCTCGGCCTAAACACTGTGCCCGACAACCTCGTTTTACAACGGGGACGCATCGTAGCGCATGGCCTTTCTATCGAACAACTGATGAAGAAGGTGGACGAACTGCTGCCCAAGACGGCACCTTAAATGGCAAAGGCAGTCAGCAGATGCGGCACGTCATCGCGCATTTGCTACGCCCCACGCCCCTCATCCCCTACACCTAACCATTTATTCCCCCACCACTCCATGTTAGTAAAAACCTATAGTGCTGCCGTTAATGGGCTCGAAGTGACCACCGTCACGGTGGAAGTGAGCCTCCATCCCGGCGTGATGTACCACCTGACCGGCTTAGGTGACAAGGCTGTTCAGGAGGGACGCGACCGCATTGCCGCAGCAATGTTGTTCTGTGGCTATAAGTTTCCGCGCGCCGACATCACCATAAATCTTGCGCCTGCCGACCTGAAAAAGGAAGGTAGTGGCTTTGATTTGCCTTTAGCCATCGCCCTTTTGGCGGCCAACGGCAACCTCCATTCCGACGTGTTAGACCACTATATGCTCGTGGGTGAGCTGAGTTTAGACGGCCATCTGCAACCCATCAAAGGCGCATTGCCCATCGCTATCCGGGCAAGAGCCGAGAAATTTAAAGGCCTCATCGTGCCCAAAGCCAACGTAAGAGAGGCTGCTGTGGTGAACAACCTTGACGTTTATGGCATGGAAACGATGGCCGACGTGCTGCAATTCCTCACCCAACCCGACGCTTTCCAACCTACCATCATCGACACCCGCAAGGAGTTTTATGAGCAACAAAGCCACTTCGACTTTGATTTCAGCGATGTGAAAGGGCAAGAAAGCGTGAAACGTGCGCTCGAAGTGGCGGCGGCCGGCGGACACAACCTCATCATGTTGGGGCCTCCGGGCAGCGGAAAATCGATGATGGCCAAGCGACTTCCGTCCATTCTTCCGCCGCTAACCTTGGCCGAAAGCCTTGAGACGACGCAGATACACAGCATCGCCGGGCGCTTAGGTTCGGGCACATCGCTCATCAGTCAGCGCCCCTTCCGCGCGCCCCATCACACCATTTCCGAGGTAGCTTTGGTGGGCGGTGGCGCCAATCCCATGCCGGGTGAAATCTCATTAGCCCATCATGGCGTGCTCTTTTGCGACGAGTTGCCCGAGTTTAACAAACACACTTTAGAGGTGTTGCGGCAGCCATTGGAGGACAGAATGATAACCATCAGCCGGGCAAAATACAACATCACGTTCCCTTGTTCGTTTATGTTTGTGGCCAGCATGAACCCCTGTCCGTGCGGCTATTACGGCGATCCGACCCACCATTGCGTGTGCTCGCCGGGGCAAATTCAGCACTACATGAACAAAATCTCGGGGCCATTGCTCGACCGCATCGACATCCAATGCGAGATAACGCCCGTGCCTTTTGCCGACATCAGTCGCGCAACGCCCGGCGAACCCAGTGCCACCATCCGCGAGCGGGTGATGAAGGCGCGCGAAATTCAGACCCAACGCTTCAGCGCCCACAAAGCCATTCACTGCAATGCACAGATGACCGAGCGCATGATTCATCAGTATGCCGAGCCCGATGCCGCGGGAATCGAACTGCTCAAGACGGCCATGCAGCGCCTCAGTTTGAGTGCCCGTGCCTACAGTCGCATCCTCAAAGTGGCGCGCACCATCGCCGATCTCGATGCCAGTGCGCAGGTGTTGCCCCACCATCTCTCAGAAGCCATCAGCTATCGCCAGCTCGATCGGGGCGATTGGGGTGAGCGATAGTCCGGATGGTTCAGAACATTTCGAACGGGATAGGAAGGGAATCACTATTCGTTATGCCGCTCAAATGTGCAAGTCGGTGCTGCCAACAACAACTAAAATGAAGGAGTTTGCTAACGAATATGAAGCATATTCAGCGGCAAAAAGGCATGTATTTCCCCAAAAAGAAGGGCAATAAACGCTGAACACCAACTGCACGTCCGTGGAAATTTCGTAAATTTGCATCCCAAACATTCATTTCATCACACATGGATATCGTTCTTCCCACAGTGCTGTGGCACCTCATTCCGTTTGCCATTTTCTTTTGGCTGTTTCGCGATTTGAACCGTAAAGCGCAACTCACCGCGCTCACAGTGCCCCTCATTCAACTCTTTCTTATCCTCCTTTTCAGTGCGACTGCTTGGGAAGGCATCGCCATCGTCTTTGCTTTTGGATTTCTACTCCCCTACATTGGACTCACCGCGCTCAACTTTGCTGGTGCCTGTTCGGTGGCCTATTGCTATCGTCGCGGATGGAAACAAACTGCCGGAGTCTTGCTTTTTTGCGGTGTTTTGGCATTTATGCTTGCACTCTCCATGCTCATGCGCTAAACAGATATGCCACCGTTGCCGTTTTTCAAACCACAATTATCTCAATCAAGTCAAATGGAAAATATTTTCATCATTGCCATCGTCTATTTCATTTTACTCGCAATCTATCTCATCGTGTTCCGCAAGTTGCCCCTCAAACAACGCCTACTCGCGCTCTATCCACCCATTGTGCAGGCGGTTTGGTTTCTCTTCGGCTATGCCATTGATACGCGCAATGCCGCCGAGCTATTCGGCATCACCGCTTTGTGGAGGGCACTTTTGCTGGTTCTTTTATTCCATGCTGCATCTTTCGTCGGTGCCTATTGCTATCGAAAAGGGTGGCAACAAACGGCTCTCGTGCTGCTTTTCATCATTTTTTCCATCGCCTGCGTGCTTGTGATGCCCAGCTTTGATTCGTGATAAGGGCACTCAAGTAACCTGCATCGCTGCACGAACCATCCCCCATCTGATGCGCCGAATGGGTTATTGCTGCGTACAAAAGCTCTTGTGGGGCGCTGAATGGGACGATTACGCCTTACAAAAACGACTCGATGGGTAACCCATCACCCCACAATCAGCGTGGTGTTGAGCCGCACATAGGCCTCGCTGAGGTAGACAAAACCATGGAAACGGTTGTGGGCGCCCCACGAATTTTTAGCAATGAAATAGCGGTTGCCGCGGTGGTCGTGGGCCAATCCCACGAGTGCCATGGCGTGATCGTCGGTGGTTTGAAGGCGCTCGAAAGCCTGTTGGCGCTGTTGTTGCGTGATGTGTTGCGTGGTGAGGACGGCCACTCCGCCGGCGAAATCGAAACCTTCTGACGACACATCACCCTCCCAAAACACCGCTCTGCCGCTTTGCAAACGCTGCACGATAAACGCCATCAGCTTGTCGAGAGGCACATTGAGCGCACTGTCGCCCGCCACATTGTCGGGCACTTCGAGGGCAAAACGTTGGCCAAATGGATGATGGGTGAAGCTCGTTAGTGCTTGGTATTCATCGTCGCGACACACACTTCGGGCGAACTCCTGCGGCGTATAGTCGGCGCCGAGCATGTGAACCGTGGCACCAGGCAGATAGCCCAAGGCCTCATCGAGCAACCGATTGCCCTGCGCATCGAGCGAAGCAAAGTCGTGAACAGCCTGCGTGGCGCGCTGCAAACGATGGGCAAGCACGTTGAGATTGACGGGTTTGAGGGTGGAATAGCTATCATAGGGCACCACCCCATAGGCCGAAAGGAGATGCAACAAGCGCGGTCCCATGCCCCGAAGGCGCAACGGAGCGGCACCATGAGCAAGATAACAGCGGCGCATCTCGTCCATCATCAGCCTGCGTGCGATGTAATTTGGACTGAGATTCACCGAGTCGCCCTGCATCAGGTGGTTGGTTTCGATGGTGGCCAGCATGGCATAAACCCAGCAAAGGGTGCTGCGCCCCTGGTCTTTCACCGGCGTTGTTTTGAGCAACACATCAATGACAAACGGCGATTTTTCGGCCTTTCGCTGCACCGGTCGTGTGCAAGAACTGAGCCACAGAAGCCCCATTGTGAGGCAAAAAAGAATTTTCTTCATGCCCAACAAAGTTACAAAGAAAATCAGTAATTTTGCAGCCATGAAAGGAAAAATCACGGATTACGAAGTGATGGCACCCGTGGGCTCGCGCGAAAGCCTCGCAGCTGCCATCCAAGCGGGTGCCGACTCGGTTTACTTTGGCATTGGAAAGCTCAACATGCGGTCACATTCGGCCAACCATTTTGACATCGATGACTTGCACGAAATCGCAGCCACGTGTGCCCAACATGGCATGAAGAGCTACCTGACGGTGAACACCATCATCTATGATAACGACCTGACGACGATGAAAACCATTGTCGATGCCGCCAAGGCAGCAGGCATCTCGGCCGTCATTGCCAGCGATGTGGCCGTGATGAGCTATTGCAACGAAGTGGGACAAGAGGTGCACCTGTCGACCCAACTCAACATCTCGAACATCGAATCGCTGAAGTTCTACAGCCGTTTTGCCGATGTTGTGGTGCTGGCGCGCGAACTCAATATGGAGCAGGTGAAAGCCATTCACAAGGACATTGAGCAGCAACACATCTGCGGTCCCATGGGAAAGCCCATCCGCATCGAAATGTTTTGCCACGGCGCTTTGTGCATGGCGGTGAGCGGAAAATGCTACCTCAGCCTCGCCAACAGCAACCGTTCGGCCAACAGAGGCGAGTGTATTCAGATTTGTCGGCGCTCGTATGAGGTGCGTGATAAGGAGACAGGCAACGAATTAGAGGTGGACAACCAATATATTATGAGTCCGAAAGACCTGAAAACCGTGCGTTTCATCGACAAAATGATGGATGCCGGCGTGCGCGTTTTCAAAATAGAAGGTCGTGCACGTGGCCCCGAATATGTCTACACGGTGGTGAAAAGCTACAAGGAAGCCATCCGGAGTGTGCTCGAAGGCACGTTCACCGAGGCCAAGAAAGATGCGTGGGACGAGCGACTCGCCACCGTCTTTAACCGCGGTTTTTGGGATGGTTACTACCAAGGACAGACGCTCGGCGAGTGGAATAAGCACTATGGTAGTGTGGCAACCGAGAAGAAAGTGCTCATCGGTAAGGTCATCAAATATTTCTCTAAATTGGGCGTTGCCGAGATTTCTGTAGAGGCTTCCACCTTCAACCAGGGCGAAAAGCTGCTCATTACGGGGCCCACCACCGGCGTGATGTATCTGCATGCCGACGAAATTCGCTACGACCTGCAACCCGTTTCCACAGCCGAACAGGGCACACGCGTGTCGATTCCCGTGCCCGACAAGGTGCGACCGAGCGACAAACTCTATAAGTTGGTGCCCAATCCTCAAACGCTTTCAGAAAAGGAAGGGGCATAAAAAGCTAAAATGGTTTGAGAGCGTCAGATGGACTTGAGCAACAATACAAAGCAAGAATAATAAATCACAATCAACAAAACATAGAAGCTTCATCTCCACAGCCCACCACTCCCCTCTCTCTTTGGAGAGGTTTTGGGGGCAAGGATTTTGGAGATATAACTTTCATTTATGAGGACGATCAACGAAATACAAGACGAAGTGATTGATGAGTTCGAGGGCTTTTCAGACTGGATGGATCGCTATCAGCTGCTCATCGATTTGGGTAATGAGCTCGAAGCGCTGCCCGAACAGTATAAAACAGAAGAAAATCTCATCGACGGCTGTCAGAGTCGCGTGTGGATTCAATGCGACAACGAGGGCGGAGAATTGGTGTTCCGCGCCGACAGCGATGCGCTGATCGTGAAAGGAATCATCGCCTTGCTCATTCAGGTGCTGAGCCATCACACGGCAAAAGAAATTCTCGAGGCCGACCTTTACTTCATCGATCGCATCGGATTGCGCGAACATCTCAGTCCAACGCGCAGCAATGGGCTCTTGGCTATGGTGAAAAGAATTAAGGCCTACGCGCTGGTCTATGCGCAAGAAGCATGAGAAAGCTCAAAACTATTGAGATGACACGCCTCTCGATTGAGGCATTTAAGGCGGCGCAGAAACTGCCCCTCGTGGTGGTGTTAGACAATGTTCGCAGCCTGTACAACGTGGGAAGCGTGTTTCGTTCGGGCGATGCTTTCCGCATTGAGGCACTCTATCTCTGCGGCATCACGGCCACTCCGCCCCACACCGAAATCCATAAAACGGCCTTAGGTGGCGAGGATAGTGTGGCATGGCAATATTTTTCGTCGGCCGAAACGGCGGTAGAAACGCTGCAACGCAACGGCTATTTCGTCTACGCGGTGGAGCAAGTGGAAGGCAGTTGCAAGCTGCAAAAGTTGAATTTACACGCCGAAACACCGGCCAAAGGCTATGCCGTGGTGTTGGGAAACGAGGTGAAAGGCGTGCAACAAAGTGTGGTCGACCTATGCGATGGCTGCTTGGAAATCCCGCAGTTGGGCACCAAACACAGCCTCAACGTGAGCACTACGGCCGGCATTGTGATGTGGGAATTTGCCCGCCAACTGCTGCTTTGAGCATAAAAAGATAAGATTATATTTGGAACTTATTGCTTCATTCGTTATCTTCGCAGCACAATTCGTTCTCATTTGCCAGAAAGGTCATCATGGATAAAGAAAAGAAAAAACGCATCATGCAGTGAACTTCTTTTGATGAACTGCTGAATGTTGAATATGAATATAGAGTAACAAAAACAAGAAAATCATTTGAATATGAGGCAAAACGCTTTTATATCTCTGCAAAAAGGGAAGAACAGCAAGTGTCATCACGCTAACTTTTGCGCGGCGAGGACAACATTTCAGCTCCTCCTATGGGGCATCCTGCTCCTTTCTGCCTGCAACAGCAACGGACAAAACAACGTAGTAAACAATATCAAACGTATGGAAATCAACGATACCAACCAATATATCAAGCGCGACGATGCCACGTTGCGCAAGATGCTCACCGCCGAACAATATGCCATTACGCAACAGGCGGCCACCGAACATCCCTTTACCAATGCCTACGACCACGAGTTTCGGCCGGGCATCTATGTCGACATCACCACCGGACAGCCGCTGTTTCTCTCGTCCGACAAATATGATTCGGGCTGCGGTTGGCCTGCCTTTTCGCGCCCCATCAGCAAAGATCTGATTGCCGAGCACACCGATTTGTCGCATGGCATGACGCGCACCGAGGTGAGAAGCAAATTGGGTGATGCCCATTTGGGACATGTTTTCAACGATGGCCCACGCGAAAAAGGCGGACAACGTTATTGCATCAACAGCGGCGCTTTGCGCTTCATCCCCGAGCAAGAGATGGCAAAAGCGGGCTATGGTGCCTATCTCAAGCTGCTCCATCCCTTGCGAACCATCTATCTTGCAGGCGGATGTTTCTGGGGGACAGAGCATTTTTTCAAACAGATTCAAGGCGTAAAAGCCACGCAAGTGGGCTATGCCAACGGACACAAAGCGCATCCTAACTACGAAGAAGTGTGCACCGACAAAACGGGATTTGCCGAGACCGTTGAGGTGGAATACGACCCTTCGGTGGTCAGTCTGCCCTTCCTGCTCAACCTTTATTTCAAGGCCATCGACCCCACCTCGCTCAATCGGCAAGGCAATGACCGCGGCACGCAATACCGTACAGGCATTTATTACACCGACAAAGCCGATTTACCCCTCATCGAAGCGGTGATGCACGAACAGCAAAAACACTTCAACAAGCCCTTGGAAGTGGAGGTTTCACCCCTGAAAAACTTCTATCCCGCCGAAGACTACCATCAAGATTATCTCGACAAAAACCCCACCGGCTACTGCCATCTGCCCCAAAGTTTATTTGAAATGGCACGAAAAGCCAAAATGAAATAAACGGAACAAATGCTTTAACTACAAGAAAATATCATCAAACGACATATTTTCTTATTAACACCAGCAGTTCGATTCCTGTGGGAAAATGTGGCTTGTTGATAAGAAGTCTTCTAATTATCTGTAACTGGTGGAATTGAAACATTTGCACAGGGCAGGAAGTTACAGCTTGCAAAAGCCCGACATGCCCATCACACACCACTGCTTTATACAAGTGTACTACCAAGATGCCTTGCGCTTTCTTTACTAATTTACGATGGCTATCCCATAAGTGAGTTCTAACGCGAGGAACGCTTTTTAAAGGCACTAACCTGTTTATGTCGAGAAATCAAGGCAGTTAGAACTAAGTGTTGTATACTAATCTTATCCCGGACTTTCGTATATAAAGGTGATTCCGCAAGGATTTATGTGTGGTTTAAGTTTCACCGGACAGCAATAAATTTAAATCTTCAGTTAAAAAGAGGGGTCATTCCACCACTTTCAGCGGTGCCTCCCAGCCCATGATGTGGGCTATTTGGGGAATGAGCGACATGGCTACCTTGCGTTGTCCGCGATAGTTGGGATGCCAAGAGGCACCATAATCGGTGGCATCGTCGATGATGTTGTTCATCGAATGGCTCACAAACACGTGGCCATCCGCGGCTGTCTCGCGTTCCAAGAGGTCTAAAGCCAACTGCAAATAGCGCGAAGCCGACTGCGGACGAATGCAGAAAACGGGCACGTTGCCATAATGAGTGCGCAGGCTTTGGAGCAGCTTTTTATACTGCGAGACATAGGCTTCGGGCGACGGAATGGCCAAGGGCGAGAAGTCGTTGGTGCCCAAATTGACCACCACTAATTGGGGTTTGTAGGCCGAAAAGTCGTAGCGTGGCGCCTCATCGGCATCGAAAAGACGATCGTTTTTGTCGAACATGTTGCCCTCGGATTGCGTTTTCGGCGCGCCATAGTTACGCAGAATGCCGCGCCCACTGTGGGCAACAAGGGCATAATCGGCATCGAAATAGCGTGCGATGATGCAGGCGTAAGCCTGGTTACAATTCTCGGTTTCCAACGTAAACGGCTCGTCATGGCTTGTGCCTTCGGTGCCATAACCGCAGGTATAGGAGTCGCCATAGAACTCGATGAAACGCTGTTTGCGTGGCGATTCGCGCAACTGTTCGCCATTGTTGAGCAAGAAACCGTGGATGGTTGTGCGCCCATGTTCGCCCTCAGTGCATTGTTGTAGGCGCAGGGTGTGCCAGCCTTTGCTGAGCCCTTCGGCCAAAACAATGCGGTGGGGTTGCGTGCCTTGCAGCAAAATCTTGCGCACCAACCGGCCGTCAATCATCACATTATGATAGGTTTTGCCTTGTGCCGAAGCCTGCATAGCGATGCTATTGCCCGAGAATTGCGTTTCTAAATAGGTGCCTACCCAATTATAACTGACGCTGCCATCGGCCAAAGTCTGGGTGCGTCCGACATAAGTCACGTTGGATTTCCACAGCCGTTGCTTGCTAAATGATGTGGCAAAGGCACTGAAAACAGGCAGCAAGAGTGCCAAAAGTAGTCCATATTTCTGTTTCATGTTGTTGGATATAGCGCGGAATGAATGTGCCTTTGGGGGCCTCACCGGCGGCTATGTTTCGTTTTAAACGTTAAGAATTTAAGTAATGCACGGCAAAATTAAGCAATTATTTATGATTTCGTGCGCCTTCGTTCCATTATTTTTTAATGCCAACGCATTTTGCTTTCTTTTTCGATGTCAAACGCATGCCCACGGACTTCATCGTTCCTTCGTGGACAAAAACAGTCGAAACTCCCCTGGAATCTCGGCTGTTTTTCTCAAAAATGAGTGAAACTCCCCTGGGGTTTCAACTGTTTTTCTCAAAAATGAGCGAAACACCCCCGGTTCTCAGCTATTTTTTTCAAAAACAAACGAGACACCCCCGGTTCTCAATCGTTTTTCATAAAAACGAGTGAAACCACCCTGTGGTTTCGCATATTTTTATCAAAAACGGGCGAGAACACCCTGTGGTTTCATCCATTTTCAGTAAAAACAGGTGAGGACCCCCTATGGTTTCGGGTGTTTTCTGCCCACGGGCGCTGGCTACCTGCTGTGGTTTGGCGACTGAAAAGAAGCGCATCCACGCGCTGCCTCGTGCTCCATCGGCACGAAAAAAGGTCTATCCATCTTGCCGATGGATAGACCTTTTGAAGTTTTATTGCTTGAAGTTTAGAGCTGTGGGCCAGCAGCAACGAGTGCTTTACCAGCTTCATTGGTCTCGTACTTCTTGAAGTTCTTGATGAAACGAGCAGCCAAGTCCTTTGCCTTCTCTTCCCATTCTGCTGCGTTAGCATAGGTGTCGCGAGGATCAAGGATGTCGGTTGCAACACCTTCTAACTTCGTAGGAACAGTGAAGTTGAAGTAAGGAATTTGCTTGGTTGGTGCATTATCGATAGAATGATTGAGGATAGCATCGATAATTCCACGTGTATCGCGGATAGAGATGCGCTTGCCAGTACCATTCCAACCGGTGTTCACTAAGTAGGCTTTTGCACCGCTCTTCTGCATCTTCTTCACCAATTCTTCAGCATATTTGGTTGGGTGAAGCTCCAAGAAAGCTTGACCGAAGCAAGCAGAGAAGGTTGGTGTAGGCTCGGTGATGCCGCGCTCTGTACCGGCTAATTTAGCGGTAAAGCCCGAGAGGAAGTAGTATTTTGTTTGCTCTGCATTCAAAATAGATACCGGAGGCAATACACCAAATGCGTCAGCCGACAAGAAGATGACTTGCTTTGCAGCCGGACCTTGTGACAAGGGGCGCTGGATGTTCTTGATGTGATAGATAGGATAAGAAACGCGGGTGTTCTCGGTTACGCTCTTATCTGCGAAATCAATCTTGCCCTTTGCGTCAACAGTGACGTTCTCGAGCAATGCATCGCGGGTGATAGCACCATAGATATCGGGCTCAGACTCCTTGTCAAGGTTGATTACTTTCGCATAGCAACCGCCCTCATAGTTGAATACTCCCTTGTCATCCCAGCCGTGTTCGTCGTCGCCAATGAGCTTACGTTTCGGATCGGTTGACAGCGTTGTCTTACCAGTTCCTGAAAGACCGAAGAAGATAGCGGTATTCTCACCGTTCATATCGGTGTTGGCCGAGCAGTGCATCGAAGCCATACCCTTCAATGGCAAGAAGTAGTTCATCATCGAGAA
>ERZ772764.1690-NODE-1690-length-13621-cov-19.361050_pt1 | contig 13621 bp, 13 predicted proteins | sample MGYA00512163_ERZ772764 | MGnify/ENA primary metagenome ERZ772764 (study PRJEB29015, sample SAMEA2737903) | human oral metagenome | biome: human oral; feature: human-associated habitat; material: dental | place: China | collected 2094 ... | reverse complement strand
CCAGGACGTGCGTCTTGACGCCGGCGTCCTTGTGGCGCAGGTGGCGCTCGGCGCCGAGCGTCAGGCACAGGATGAAGGTCGCCGTCATGGCGACGACCTGGGCCCCCACGTGATTCAGGCTGAACAACGCGCCCACATCGTCCCCCTTCCTTGCGATGGCGATACCCGCACTACTGGTCCTGCGCCGATTCTAAGGGAGGTGCCGGCGGGACGCGTCCTCGGTGACCTCTCCCCATCGCGGCGCGAGCCCGCGCCGCGTAACGTGCCGTCACCACCGTTCTCCCGATCCTGAGGTCTTCAATCCGTGTCGCTCTCCCCCCATGTCAGCCCCGAGGGCGCGGCCCGTGCCGGCCGGCTGCTGGAGCTCAGTGGGCGCCTGGCGGGCTCGGGGCGCCGTGGCGAGGCCCTCGACGCCGCTCGAAAGGCGAGCGAGATCCTTCGCGGTCTGGCACGCGTCAACCCGGATCTCCACCTGGCCGACCTCGCCCACGCACTGTCAGTCCTGGCCATCCGCCTGCGAGAGGCCCGCCGGATCCGCGAGGGTGTCGGCATCTCGCGGGAAACAACCCAGATCCGACGGCGCCTGACCCAGCAGGACTACGACGCGCATGCGCCCGGCCTGGCGGAGTCGCTGCGCCGACTCGCCGTCGATCTGAGCGCAGCCGGTGAGCTGCGCGACGCCCTGGCCACCGCGCAGGAGTCCGTCGACCTCTATCGGAGCCTGAGTCGGGAAGCCTCCGCCACCTACACCGGCCTGGCTCGGGCCCTCACCACGCTCGCCTGCTGTCTGGGTGAGTCCGGGAGGCCGAGCGACGCCTTCATCACCGCGCAGCAGGCGATCAGCGTCCGACGGCGTCTGGTCCAGTTCGCCCCCGACACCCAGGTCCGCCGGCTCGCAGCGGCCCTGAGCAGCCTGGCGCCGCGCCTGCGCACGGTGGGGTACGTCGAGGAGGCCCTTGACCAGGCCCGGGAGGCCGTCAGTCTGTACCGCGGCCTCGATGAGGACGAGCCCGGTTCCTGCACCGGTGAGCTTGCCGGGGCCCTGGAGGTCCTGGCCGCCTGCGGGGCCGCCGTCGGGCGCCGCGACGAGGCCCTGGACGCGGCCGAGGAGGCTGCCGCGCTCTTCCGAGGGCTGGCCCGCCGCGCTCCCGCCCTCTACTCCCCCGAGGTCATCAGCTCCTTGGGCACCCTGGCCCGGCGCATGAGCGATGTGGGAAGGCATCATGAGGCCCTCGCCATGACTCAGGAGGCGGTCGGCATCGCTCGCGCTCTGGCTCACAGCGCCCCCGACACCCATCTGCCCGATCTGGCCGACGCCCTCAAGACGCACGCCGCCTGCCTGCGTGACGCCGACAGACTGGACCTCGCGCTGGCCGCGGCTCGGGAGGTGGTCAGCATCCGGCGTACCCTGGTGCGCAGCAGTCCCACCACCTACACCCCGGCTCTGGCCGAGTCCCTGTACATCCTTGCCGTCGCCCTGTACTCGGCCAAGCAGCTGCCCGAGTCCTTCACGGCGGCTCGGGAGGCCATCGACATCTACCGGCGCCTGGTCCGGGCCAATCCGGCCTCTTACACCGCCGACCTGGCCCGGGCGCTCAATATCCTCACCTTGAACCTCAACCGGGGCGGGCGCATGAACGAGGCCCTGGCCGCTGTTCAGGAGGCGGTCACCATCTACCGCAGCCTGGCGCAGATCGATCCAGCCGCCTACAAACCTGACCTGGCCGCATGCCTGCACAATGTCGCCACGTGCCTGGGCGACACCGGGCACCGCTCAGCCGCCCTGGCCGCGATCCGGGAGACGACGACGATCCGCCGAGAGCTGGCCGAGCGCGATCCGGCGACTCACGCCCCGGCGCTGGCACCGTGCCTGCACCGGCTCGCCAAGCGCCTGGCCGAGGCCGGTCACCGGGGCGAGGCTCTGGAGACCGCGCGGGAGGCGGTCGACCTCTACCGGAGCCTGGCCCGCAAACGCCCGGAGGCCTTCAGACAGGGCCTCGCCGATACCCTCGGCACCTACGCCTCAGTCCTCCAGTGGGTGGGTAAGGAGTCCGACGCCGCCCGCATCCGCCAGGAGAGCGAGGACGTGACGGAGCAGATGACACTGAAGACCTCCGTCTGAGGCTTCTAAGAGGTCGTGTCGGTCGGTGATGCGGACGCATATGGCGAGACGACGGCTTCTGGTGGCAACTGCTGGTACTGCACGAGGGTCGGGTACCACTGATCGGGAGATGGGTGTACTCCGCGGGGTTCGGAGGCTCGTGCAGTACGCAACCCCTTGGCCAAGACGACCCGGACCTCGTGGAGTAGCACCCCGACCCCTTAGCCGGACACTCCCCTGATACGGGACCCGGTCGGTGACGACGCTGTCAGTCATCATCTGCGAGAGCCAGCCCGGAGCGCACGGCCTGGCTAGCCTGAACGCCGTACCAGCGTGGGGCCGGACTCCGAGCAGGTCGGGAACTGCGTTCTCCATCCAGAACGTACTTCTCCCACAAACGACTGCGGTCCGTCCCCAGTGGTCTGCAGGACATCGCAGTTCTCGTGGAAGAAGTACGTCCCCGATCAAGGCTGCCCGGCACGAAAGGCCCCAATCTGCCAGTCCTCCCTGATCTTCTCAGCTCTCTCATCAGCCTCACCCAGCCACCGGATGTTCGGGCGGTCAGCGTCGGCTGGCGCGGGGAGCTGGCGCAAGCGGGCCGAGTTCGCCAGAAACGCGCCGCCGTCACCCATCGACCGACGCCGAAGGGAACAACCGTAACTGACCTACGCAACCGCTCTGCGCATAGAGGCTGCATGCCTTCAGTAGTACCAGTGTTCGGGGTTCCGTGAGAAACCGAGCGGCTGCTCGGTAGACTGCCCCGCAGCAGTCATCCTCTTCTCCCCGAGGTCCGTACCGTGACAGAGCCGTCCCCTTCACCCATACCGACGACGCCCTCAAGTCAGTCGTGGCTCGACTGGATCAGTCCACTGGACAACCTGTGGAAGGACCGTCCCTTCGTCACGTTCGTCATCACGGCGGTGGCCCTCCCTCTAGCGATCTGGCTTGGCAAGCGAGCGTGGAAGACATGGAAGCGGAAGCGGCACGCACAGCGTGTCGCCGCTCGCAGGCAGCAGCTACCATCGGTTCGCCTTCCGTTCACAGTCGAGATTGGAAACCAACGGCTGACCCTAGAACCCGCGCAACCGCAGCAGAACTTCGCGCCAGAAGGTATGAGCATCGTCCGGCTTCTGAGCGCCAGGTCCACCCCGGTTCCCTTCCTTGACCGCGCGGAGGCGCTCACCCGCTTGGAGACGTGGGCGCGAAGCGAGGAGCGATTCGCGATTCACGTTCTGGGCGGGGACGGCGGATCTGGGAAGACCCGCCTCGGCGTGGAGCTCTGCCGACACCTCACCACGCCAAATACTCATGGCCGAGGTGCTGAGGTCTGGCAAGCCGGGTTCCTTCAGAACATCGAACAGTCCGACAACACTTCGTCCAGCGACGATGCTTCGTCGCTGTTGATCGTGGTCGACTACGCCGAGGGACAACCGGAGGTGGTCGAGAAGATCATCAACGCTGCTCTCTGCGCAGCCGAGGTTCCCGAGAGGCAGCGGGTACGGATCGTCTTCCTCGTCCGCCGGCCATCACCACTCCATACCACACGCCAAGGATCTAACGAATGGATTGACGCCCTTCGCCCACAGAGAACCCACGAAAAAGGAAGTAAAGCCTGCCAAAACGAAGGGCTTAATCGCCTCCTCGACAGCGCTTCAACGATCATACTCAACGACGAGCAACTGTCTGAAATGGAGCGAAAATCTCTCTTTGTTCAAGCATTCACGTCATTCGCCGACCTGGCCGGCTCACCACCACCCAGCGACCTCCTTAAGCGACTCGACGACCCCATGTACTCACAGCCCCTCCTCATCACAGTCGATGCCTTCCTGAACGCACGCTACCAATCTAGGACTCAGCAAAGTTGCTCACCGGCTGAGTTGTTCGAGGAAGTCCTTCTTCATGAGGAGAACTACTGGGGCTTCCACTGGCCATCAAGTCTCACCGTCGATACTGAGCTAGATCGACAGACAGGAACTGTTGCGATTCCCCCCAGTGTTCAGGATAAGAAAGTGAAAGTCCTCGATCGAAACTTGGCACGCCAGGCAGTGGCCGCCGCTACGCTCACCGACATTCAGGACGAGGAGGATGCTATCAACCTCCTCAATCTTCTACCGTCCGATCTCGGCAAGAACATCAAGGACCTGGCCAAGTGGCTGCGAGACTGCTACCCACCTCATATGAACGGTAACGGACACCCAACCTCGTGGTGCGAACACCTTGAGCCGGACCGCATCGGCGAGCACCTCGTTGTCTCCGAGGCTAACAACCTAGTACCTCTTCTCCGAGAGCTTTTGTCCCCGAGCAGAGTGGGAAAGTCATCCCTACGAACCTGGACCGTTCTGGAACGAGCATCAACAGATCCTCGATTCAAGAAGCACATAGGAAAGATGCTCAACGATATGCTAGTGGAAGTAACTCAGGCGGTTCAGGATCAAGCCACCGATTCCGGGAAGCCCGACCTCACAGTAGGCTATACTAAATTTCTAACCAGTATATTACCCCAAATCAACCCAGACATAACCCATGAAGCTGAACAAAAACTCCCCAAGGGCGATCACTTAACTGCATTTTTAGGGTACGAACTAGCTAAGCATGCCACCAACACCACTAAACCTACAGAACAAGACCCTGAAACCACTCAAGCGACTTATGCCTCCCGACAACTATCACTAGGTGTTAGATTAGCAGAACTAGCAAGTTACGATCAGGCGCTCATTCACACAAAGAAGGCAGTCGCTATATACTGGCACTTAGCAAAAGTGAATCCAAATTTTTATGTTTTCAGCTTGATTTCAGCAATGAACTATTTTGCAGTTCGACTTGCAGACGTAAACCAACACAAGGACTCTCTAACTATAGCAAAAGCTTCCGTCAGAGTCTGTCGGCTGGCGGTGAGACACAATCCAGTAAAACACAATGCACTTTTAGCAAAATCCCTCACCAACCTGGCGTCAAGATACGCCGAGAACAATCGGACCGAAAAGGCCGTTCAGTACGCCACAGAAGCTCTAAATCTCTATCGAAGCATAGTTGATACCCCATCCTCACCCTATATTTCTGATCTCGCGATGTGCCTCAACGACACCGCCAACCACCTCACCCGAGCAAACCAGCCACACAAAGCACTCAGCCTTTCATTAGAGGCGTGTGACATATTTTCTAGACTAGCTAACCGCGAGCCGTCTCGATTCAAACCGAAGCTCGCACAGACACAGATGAATATTGCAATCCAGTTAACTAAGATAGGCCAACACGACGAAGCCCTACAGATTGCGAGCCAATCAGCAGACCTATTTCAAGAACTCAACCGAAAATCATCAAAAATGTTTGCCGCAAATCTGGCTGCAGCTCTACATAATCTCACTATACACCTAATTAAGTCCGGAAAACTAGAAGAAGCCAGTGTAATTGCAAATCGGAATGTCGACGCACTGAAATCCCGTTATTATAATGAACCTCTATTGTTTGGCCCATACTTATACCGTGCACTTTGCGTTCACGCGGATGTTTTGTATGTTGTCGGGAACACGGAAGAAGCTGCTCATGTTCGTCAAGAAGGTGAGGATGTCCTCAGACGGATTGAGGAGATGGAGGAGGGCAACGCCTGACGCGCCCCCACGTCGTCGTCAGCTACTGCCGACAAGCACCGAGAGGGCCGGTCACCATCAGGTGACCGGCCCTCCCCGGAGTTCTCGCTCAGAGCGTCAGCCCTGAGTCACTTCTCGACCTTCTGGGCGGAGGCGCCGCCGGCGGGGGCGAAGCCCGCGGCCTCGGCCTCCTCGGCGCTGGCGAACCAGACCTCGGCGACCGTGGCGTCGTACCAGCGCGAGCCGGGAACGTGGTACTTCATGGAGTCCTCGTTGCCCTTGACCAGGTGGTCGTCGTCGGGAGCGTCCGTGGAGCCCTCCTCCAGGCGGACCGCGCCAGCGTACTCGGCCTTCTCAGCCTTGTCCTCGTCGGCGACGGCCTTCTGGGCAGCCTTCTTGGCGGTGGCGATCGCGTCGTCCACGACCTCCTTGCGGGCAACCGGCTCCAGCACCAGGGAGATGACCGCCATGGGGGCGTTGTCGCCCTTGCGGGGGGTCGTCTTGATGATGCGGGTGTAGCCGCCCTCGCGGCCCTCGAACTGGGGGGCGAGCTCCTCGAAGAGGCGGTAGACGGCGTACTTGTCCGTCACCTTCTTCAGCACGGTGCGGCGGGCGTGCAGGTCACCGCGCTTGCCCTTGGTGATGAGCTTCTCGACGTAGGGGCGCAGGCGGCGGGCGCGAGCCTCCGTGGTCTTGATCGACTCGTGGACGATGAGCTGCGTGGCCAGGTTGGCGAGCAGGTGACGCTCGTGCTGGGCGCTGCCGCCCAGGCGGGGACCCTTAGTGGGGCGAGGCATGGTTGTCTCCTAGGTGAATAACGAGCTGGCTCAGGCCTGGTTCTCGTCGCTGAAGGTGGGGTTGGCGTAGTCGTCATCCGAGATGTAGTCGACCGGGGAGCCCTTGAGGGAGAGCCCCAGCTCGGCCAGCTTGTCCTTGATCTCGGAGATGGACTTGGCGCCGAAGTTGCGGATGTCGAGCAGGTCCGCCTCGCTGCGCGCGACGAGCTCGCCGACGGTGTGGATGCCCTCGCGCTTGAGGGCGTTGGAGGAACGGGCCTGCAGGTCGAGCTCGTCGATCATGAGGGCGAGGTCCTGCTGGAAGGCCTCGTCGATCGGCGAGGGGCCGACCTCGATGCCCTCGGCCTCGACGTTGAGCTCACGGGCCAGGCCGAAGAGCTCCACGAGCGTCTTGCCGGCGGAGGCCAGGGCGTCACGCGGGGTGATGGAGGCCTTGGTCTCGACGTCGACGATGAGACGGTCGAAGTCGGTGCGCTGCTCCACACGGGTGGCCTCGACGGAGTAGGAGACCTTCTTGACCGGCGAGTAGATCGAGTCCACCGGGATGCGGGAGATCTCCGCGTTGGGGTCCTTGTTCTGGTTGGCCGAGACGTAGCCGCGGCCGCGCTCGACCGTCAGCTCGATCTCCAGCTTGCCCTTCTCGTTGAGAGTGGCGATGACCAGGTCGGGGTTGTGGATCTCGACGCCGGCCGGCGGGGTGATGTCACCGGCGGTGACCTCGCTCGGACCGGACTTGCGCAGGTACATGACGACCGGCTCGTCGTTCTCCGAGGACAGGACGATCTCCTTGATGTTGAGGATGATCTGGGCGACATCCTCCTTGACCCCGGGGATCGTGCGGAACTCGTGGGGCACCCCGTCGATGCGGACGCTGGTCACGGCCGCCCCCGGGATGGAGGACAGCAGCGTGCGGCGCAGGGAGTTGCCGAGTGTGTAGCCGAAGCCGGGCTCGAGGGGCTCGAGCACGAAGCGCGAGCGGCGGTCCTCGACCACGACCTCCTCGGTGAGCGTGGGTCGCTGTGCAATGAGCACGTGGTTTCCTTTCGTCGCGGCGCCCGCTATATGACGCCGTTCCTCATGGGTGGAGCCGCCGGCCCGCCCGGACCGGTCCTACTCCGTGCCCCGCCGGTCGGGCGGGACGTGGTGAGACGACGACGCAGCACCGGCTGCGCCGTCGTCCCGTGAAGCCTCAGACGCGGCGGCGCTTGGGCGGGCGGCAGCCGTTGAAGGCCTGGGGGGTGACGTCGGTGATCGAGCCGACCTCGAGGCCGGCGGCCTGGAGGGAGCGGATCGCGGTCTCGCGGCCGGAGCCGGGACCCTTGACGAAGACGTCAACCTTCTTCATGCCGTGCTCCTGAGCGCGCCGGGCGGCGGCCTCGGCGGCGAGCTGGGCGGCGTAGGGGGTCGACTTGCGCGAGCCCTTGAAGCCGACCTGGCCGGAGGAGCACCAGGCGATGACGGCGCCCTGCGGGTCCGTCAGGGAGACGATGGTGTTGTTGAAGGTGGACTTGATGTAGGCGTGACCGTGGGTAACGTTCTTGCGGTCCTTGCGGCGCGTCTTGCGCGCGGCGGCGCGGGTCTTGGGAGGCATTCTTCCTTCTTCGTGATGAGGTCGTCACTGCGCCCTGAGCTAGGCGGGCGCGAGCTGCTGCTTACTTGGCCTTCTTCTTACCGGCCACGGTGCGCTTGGGGCCCTTGCGGGTACGCGCGTTGGTCTTGGTGCGCTGACCGTGCACCGGCAGGTGACGGCGGTGGCGCAGGCCCTGGTAGCAGCCGATCTCGATCTTGCGGCGGATGTCCGCCTGAACCTCACGACGCAGGTCACCCTCAACCTGGTAGCTGCCGTCGATGTGGGTGCGGAGCTTGACCAGCTCCTCCTCGGTGAGGTCCTTGACGCGGGTGTCGGGGTTGACGCCCGTCGCCTTCAGGGTCTCGTCCGCGCGGGTACGTCCGATCCCGAAGATGTAGGTGAGTGCGACCTCGACTCGCTTCTCGCGAGGCAGGTCGACACCGGAAATGCGTGCCACGGTGTGGTTCTCCTGTGTGCTCCCGGAGGTCGTCACCCATCTCCCCCACCTCGCTGGGTGGCCCCGGCCTCCGAGAACCGGGGGTTGCGGACCCGCGGTGCGGGTGCGCTGGGATGGGTGCTGGAAAGGGCCGTCCAGGTCTCTGAGCGGCCCGGCGCCGGGGACTCAGCCCTGACGCTGCTTGTGCCGCGGGTTCTCGCAGATGACCATGACGCGGCCGTGGCGACGAATCACCTTGCAGCTGTCACAGATCTTCTTGACGCTCGGCTTGACCTTCATGATGTTCCTCCGCCGGCTCTGAGAGCCGACATGTCACTTGTACCGATAGACGATTCGGCCGCGGGAGAGGTCGTAGGGGCTCAGCTCCACGACCACCCGGTCCTCGGGGAGGATGCGGATGTAGTGCTGCCGCATCTTTCCGGAGATGTGCGCGAGCACGACGTGCCCGTTGCTCAGCTCCACCCGGAACATCGCGTTCGGAAGGGCCTCGACGACCGATCCCTCGACCTCGATGACTCCGTCCTTCTTAGCCATGTTCCTCCGTCGGTGCTTTCTCGCTCGAGTTCACCCCGACGACGACGTCGCCGGGCAGCCGCGGTCGCCGTTGCAGAGGCCCCACCACGGGTAGGCCCCTGTCGCCAGGGCCCCGATTGCGTGATGCGGGCATGCGTCATCGACGGACGCGCGTCCAGCGGATAACTTTACGGCAGGCAACCCGGGCTCCACCATGCCAGATGGCGTCATCACGCGGTGTTTCCTGACACATCGGCGTCATGACGGCCGGCCGACGAGCGATGCCGGAAGCCGTCCGCCTCCTAGCCCAGCGCCTTGGGCTCGATGCCATAGGGGGCGAGCCCCTCGGCGCCGCCGTCGGGTGCCGTGAGGACCCACACGCCACCGGGGACGATGGCCACGGTGTGCTCCCACTGGGCGGCGTGGGAGCCGTCCTGGGTGACAACGGTCCAGCCGTCATCGAGCTCGCGCGTGGCCGGGCTGCCGGCCGTCAGCATGGGCTCGATGGCCAGCACCATGCCGGGACGCAGCCGCGGTCCGCGGCGCTTGACCGAGTAGTTGAGGACATCGGGGGCCATGTGCATGCTCGTACCGATGCCGTGGCCGACGTACTCCTGAAGGATCCCCAGCTCAAGGCCCTCACGCTCGGCCACGTCCGCGACCACGGCCTCGACGGCGTCGCCGACGGCGTTAAGACGCAGCTCGCGCCCACTGCCCTCTCCCGCTGCGGCACGGGCGACGGCGGCGATGGCCGCCCACAGGGCCTCGCGGGTGGTGGTGTCCACGAGCCGATCGCTCTCGCTGCGGTACGTCCCACCGACGACGGCGGTGAAGGCGGCGTCGCCGTGCCACTGGGTGCCGTCGTCGTCGAGGATGTAGGCGCCGCAGTCGAAGGTGACCAGGTCGCCGTCGGTCAGGACGCGCTCGCCGGGGATGCCGTGGACGACCTCGTCATTGACGGAGATGCACACGGTGGCCGGGTAGTCGTAGTAGCCCAGGAAGTTCGAGTGGGCGCCGGCCGCCTCGATGACGCCGGCCGAGACGGCGTCGAGCTCGGCGGTAGTGATCCCGGCGCGCACCGCCTCGCGCAGGGCGGCGTGGATGTCGGCGACGACGAGCCCGGCCCGACGCATGAGGCGGACCTGCTGCGGGGTCTTGATCTGGATCTGCTCGCGTGAGAGCACGCTGCCTCCTGTGGTCGCGTGGACGGGGTGAGACTGTCGGGTGTTCCCTCGGGCGTCCCCACAGGCGCCGGGACGGGCCGGAACATGCGTAGGCGGGCCGTCCGCATGAGCGGACGGCCCGCCGGTGAGGCCTGAGCTCAGGAGCCGGTGATGCCGCGGGCGGCGAGCGCCTCCATGATGCGGCCGGTGACGGCGTCGATCTCGCCCATGCCGTCGACCTGGACCAGCAGGCCGCGCTCGGCGTAGATGCCGGCCAGCGGCGCGGTGGACTCGGCGTAGACCTCGAGGCGACGGCGGATGACGGGCTCGGTGTCGTCAGCGCGTCCCTGCTCACCGGCCCGCTTGAGCAGGCGGGCGACGACGGCCTCGGCGTCGGCGGTGATCTCGACGACGACGTCGAGGGCCAGGCCCGAGCCCTTCAGCATGGAATCGAGCTCACCGACCTGCGCGGTGGTGCGCGGGTAGCCGTCCAGGAGGAAGCCGGCCTTGCAGTCGGCCTGGGCGATACGGTCGGCGACCATGGCGTTGGTGATGGAGTCGGGCACGTACTCGCCCTTGTCCATGTAGGCCTTGGCCTGCGTGCCGAGCTCGGTGGCACCGGCAACGTTGGCGCGAAAGATGTCGCCGGTGGAGATCGCCGGGATGCCGAGGCGCTCGGCGATCCGGACGGCCTGGGTGCCCTTACCCGCTCCGGGGGGACCGAGGAGAACCATGCGTGCGCTCATGACAAGAACCCTTCGTAGTGGCGCTGCTGCAGCTGGGAGTTGACTTCCTTGACCGTCTGGAGGCCCACACCCACCATAATGAGGATAGTGGTTCCGCCGAAGGGCAGGTGCTGGGACAGTTCCAGCCCGATCACGGCAAGCGTCGGGATGAGGGCGAGGACCACCAGGTAGATGGAGCCCGCCGTCGTGATGCGGTTGATGACGTAGGACAGGTAGCGCACGGTGGGCTCTCCGGCTCGGATGCCCGGGATGAAGCCGCCGTAGCGCTTCATGTTGTCCGCGATCTCCTCGGCGTCGAAGGTGATGGCCGTGTAGAAGAAGGCGAAGAAGAGGATGAGGACGCCGTAGGCCGTCAGGTAGATCGGGTGGGTCTGCTGCAGGTGGGTCATGATCCAGCGCACCCACCCGCTACGTTGGTCGCCGAAGCCGGCGATCAGCTGGGGCATGGCCAGGATCGAGGAGGCGAAGATGACCGGGATGACGCCTGCGGTGTTGATCTTGACCGGGATGTAGGTGGTGGATCCGCCGTACTGGCGGCGCCCGATCATCCGCTTGGCGTACTGCACGGGGATACGTCGCTGGGCCTGCTCGATGTACACCACCGCGAGGGTGGCCACGAGGACCACGCCGATGACGATGAGGAACTTGGACGCGCCGTTGTTGCCGCCGGCGATGGAGAACATGTTGGAGGGGAACTGGGCCACGATGGAGGTGAAGATCAGCAGCGACATGCCGTTGCCGATGCCGCGCTCGGTGATGAGCTCACCCAGCCACATGATGAGGCCGGTACCGGCGGTCATGGTGATGATCATGAGCAGCATGGTGATGACCGAGCTGCCGGGGATGATCTCAGCGGTGCAGCCGGGGAAGAGCTGGCCGCTGTTGGCGGTGGCCACGATGGTGCTGGACTGGAGCAGCCCCAGACCGATGGTCAGGTAGCGGGTGTACTCGGTGAGCTTGGCGGTGCCGGCCTGCCCCTCCTTGTGGAGCTCCTCGAAGCGGGGGATGACCACGCGCAGGAGCTGGATGATAATGGAGGCGGTGATGTAGGGCATGATCCCTAGCGCGAAGACGCTCAGCTGGAGCAGTGCGCCGCCGGAGAAGACGTTGACGAGGCTGAGCAGACTCTGGTCCTGGGTCTGACCGATGCAGGTCTTGACGTTGGCCAGGTTGACGCCGGGGGCCGGCACGATCGACCCGAGCCGGAACAGGGCCATGATGCCGAGGGTGAAGAGCAGCTTCGCCCTGAGGTCTGGCGTTCGGAACGCCTGGGTGAACGCGCTGAGCACTCGATCTCCTGTGGACTCGGGGTTGGGTCAGGCCCTGCGGGCAGCAAGGCTGAGCGCAGGGGAGCTGCGCCCGCCCCAGACTACCCCGCCGAGGTCCCGACCTGGGCGCTGAGACAGCCTTGCAACGCCGCCGAGATGCGGGTTTTGTCACGTCTCCTCCCGGCGATGCACCCTCGGGTGATTCAGCGCACCTCGTCGCAGGCGAGCGTCGTTCATCCGGTTCCTCGACGTCGGAGCACGGGAAACCCCGGTGGTCCAGGGATACCTGGACCACCGGGGTCAGTGATCTCGCGACTCGTGACGGTCGTGCTCTCAGAGGGCTACTCCCCCGTCGGGCGCAACCTCACGACGTTCAGCGCGTGGCGATGGTGCCGCCGGCGGCCTCGATCTTCTCCTTGGCGGAGCCGGACCAGGCATCGACCGTGAGCGTCAGGGCCACGGTGACGTCGCCGCCGCCGAGGACCTTGACGAGCTGGTTCTTGCGAACCGCGCCCTTGGCGACGAGGTCCTCCACGGTCACCGTGCCGCCCTCGGGGAACAGCTCGGCAATGCGGCCGACGTTCACGGGCTGGTACTCGACCCGGTTGGGGTTGCGGAAGCCGCGCAGCTTGGGAAGACGCATGTGCAGCGGCATCTGACCACCCTCGAAACCAGGACGGACCTGGTAACGCGCCTTGGTGCCCTTGGTACCGCGACCGGCAGTCTTACCCTTGGACGCCTCACCACGACCCACACGGGTCTTGGCCTTCTTGGCGCCGGGGGCGGGACGCAGGTGGTGCAGCTTGACGACGCGCACCTTCTCCTCCTGCGTGTTCTCGGTGTCAGCCATCTCAGACCTCCTCAACGGTGACCAGGTGGTGCACCGTGGCAATCAGGCCGCGCACGCTGGGGGTGTCCTCGCGCACGACGGACTGGCGGATCTTGCGCAGACCCAGGGTCTTGAGGGACTCGCGCTGGCGGTGGGTGCCCCCGATGCCAGAGCGAATCTGAGTGACCTTGAGCTGCTTGGTCATCTGCTTCGATGCGGACTCAGCCATCACGCACCCACTCCTTCAGCGGCCTTCTCGGCCTCCTGCTTCTCGGCCTGGGCGCGCTTGTCGGCCTCTCCCTCGGCACGGGCCCGCAGCATGGACTGCGGGGCGACGTCCTCCAGGGGCAGGCCGCGGCGGGCCGCGACGGCCTCGGGCTGCTCAAGCTGCTTGAGGGCATCCACCGTGGCGTGCACGATGTTGATCGCGTTGGAGGAGCCCAGCGACTTGGACAGGATGTCGTGGACCCCGGCGCAGTCCAGCACGGCGCGCACCGGACCACCGGCGATAACACCGGTACCGGGGGACGCCGGGCGCAGGAGGACGACTCCGGCGGAGTCCTCGCCCTGGACCAGGTGCGGGATGGTGC
>ERZ772764.1687-NODE-1687-length-13652-cov-3.402589_pt1 | contig 13652 bp, 14 predicted proteins | sample MGYA00512163_ERZ772764 | MGnify/ENA primary metagenome ERZ772764 (study PRJEB29015, sample SAMEA2737903) | human oral metagenome | biome: human oral; feature: human-associated habitat; material: dental | place: China | collected 2094 ... | reverse complement strand
TTAAGAAGATCAGACCAAGAACAATGTGTTTGTAGTTGGCGGCGTCAAGCTGTTGGCGTAATTTATCAGCAGATGACCAAAGTTTTTCATCTAAATTATTAAGAAAGGCTTGTTGTATTAAAGAATTATTGACACAATCTTGGTGGCTTCTGGCTTCTGGCTTCTGGCTTCTGCATAAAATTCGTCCTGTGTAAAGTGAAATTTAAGGAATATTTGAGAAAATAGCCGTTATTCTATAGAAAAATTTTTAGGCGAACAAATAATTGGCTTAAATGGCCAGTTAATTTTTTGAGAAAATGTTAAAAAAACAAAACCGAGCGATTGCTCGGTTTTTTTGTGGATTAGAATAGGTTACTGATGAAAATTACCACAATGATGATCGGTACGACAAATTTTACGTAGTTAAACCATATTCGGGTAAACGCGGAATTCGGCGTTGAGGAGAGTTCTTTCTTTGCTTCGTCTTTTAACACGAAACCGACGAAAATCGCGCAACCCAATGCGGTAAGCATAAACAGAATATTGCCGCTAACGTAATCGAAGAAGTCGAAAATGCTTTTATCGAAAATGGTTATGTCTTTCCACAAATTGTCGCCTAAAATTGACGGTACGTTACCGAGTAAGAAGATGCCGCCGAGCGTTAATGCAATGGCTTTTCCGCGACGCATACGAAGTTTTTCTTGTAATGCTGTGATGATCACTTCGTAAATAGTGATGGAAGTGGTTAATGCCGCAATTAATAATAAGCCAAAGAAAATAATCGCGAAGAATTTACCCGCCCATAAATGTGAGAATACTATCGGTAAACTTTGAAATACCAAGGTTGGGCCCGCGTTTGGTTCAATTCCAAAGGTAAAGAGCGACGGGAAAATCATAAAGCCGGCAAGCACCGCGATAATGGTGTTGGTAAAGCCGGTGATTACTGCGGTTTGAATCAGATTTTCTTCTTTGTTTAAGTAGCTTGAAAGAGTAATTAATACGCCGAAACCAAGACTTAAAGCGAAGAACACTTGTCCTAATACGAAAATAAATAGCTGCGGGGTGATTTTGCTGAAATCCGGTTTTAAGTAGAAGGTGATGCCTTCCATTGCACCCGGTAAGGTAATGTTACGAATTACCATGCCGATGAGAAAAATAAAGAGCAACGGCATTAAATATTTTACCGAGCGCTCAATCCCGCCGATAATGCCTTTCGCCAAAATAATGTGGTTCACAGCTACGAAAAGAAAGGTATAAAGCATAATTTCAAACGGGCTGTTGCCGATATGCAGATCGTAGAAATTTTTTGCCACGTCTTTGGTAATTGGTGCGGAAATATCAAGACTGCCGCTGATTAGACTGACGATATAGGAAATTACCCAACCGCCGAGCACCATGTAATATGCCATAATACCGAAAGCACCAAGTAAGCCCATATAGCCCAAAATTTTCCAGTATTTAGAAATGCCTTTGCCTTTATCGTGAATTTTATCGCCGAAGGCATCAATAGAATTAACGCGCAAACGGCGCCCAATCACGTTTTCTACCAGAATCATCGGGATACCGATTACGATCATGGCAATACAGAACAGCAACACATAAGCGCCGCCGCCGTTTTCGCCTACAAGATAAGGGAAGCGCCAAGTCGCGCCGAAACCCACAGTGGCACCGGCGACGGTCATTACATAAGTCAGGCGGTTAGACCAGGTTTGGCGTTGTGGTTTTGTTGTTGTCATGGTTTTTCCTATTTAAAAGTGCGGTCAGAAATAAAACGTTTTTTGACCAAATTAATATTCCGTTTTGTATTTATATTCACACAGATCTTCAATAATGCACGAACCACAATGAGGTTTGCGTGCTACGCAAGTATAGCGACCGTGTAAAATCAGCCAGTGATGAACGTTCGTTTTAAATTCGTCCGGTACTACTTTGAGCAGTTTTTCTTCAACTTTCACGACGTCTTTGCCCGGTGCGAAGTTGGTGCGGTTGCAAACGCGGAAAATGTGCGTATCCACCGCGATGGTTGGATGCCCGAATGCGGTGTTCAACACCACATTGGCGGTTTTTCTGCCCACTCCGGCAAGGGCTTCAAGCGCTTCGCGGCTTTCCGGCACTTCACCGTTGTGCTTTTCGATTAAATCGCGGCAGGTTTTGATGATGTTTTCCGCTTTACTATTAAACAGTCCGATGGTTTTGATGTAGCTTTTTAAGCCGTCTACGCCTAAATTTAAAATGGCTTGCGGCGTATTGGCAACGGGAAACAATTTTTCTGTGGCTTTGTTGACGCCTTTATCGGTCGCTTGCGCCGATAAAATTACCGCGATTAATAATTCGAAGGGCGAATTATACTGCAATTCAGTGGTAGGGTGGGGATTTTGATCACGTAATCTTGTGAGTATTTCGATTCTTTTTTGCTTATTCATATTTTTCTCCTACTTTCTTACTTGTACAAGAAAGTAGCAAAATACGCCTGACTAAATCGCTTTTCCGCCCTTGTTATTATTTTTTTGACGGAAAATTTTGAACGCACTGCGCTCAGACATTTAAAATTTTCCTAAAGATGACAAGTCGGTTGGACGATTTACAAGGAACCTTGATAAAGGCGGTTTAACTATTTGTTCCTATTATCGATTCTGTTTTTAATGGCAAGTAACAATCCTAAGCCAATAAACGCACCGGGCGGCAGGATAAAAAGTAAAAAGCTACTCTCGGTGTGGTAAAGGTGGAAAGAGAGAAATTGTGCGCCGTTGCCAAACAAGTTTTCGATGCCTTCAAAAATCGTGCCTTGACCGAGAATTTCACGTAAAGCGCCGAGCAGGGTAAGACTTAATGCCATGCCCAAGCCCATGGAAAAACCGTCCCAAGCGGAATGTAAAATGTTGTTTTTTGAGGCAAAGGCTTCGGCGCGGCCGATTACGATACAGTTTGTGACGATTAACGGAATGAAAATGCCGAGGGATTGATAAAGCGTATAAGTGTAAGCGTTCATCAATAATTGTACCAGGGTAACGGTAGTGGCGATGATCATTACATAAATCGGGATACGGATCTGGTGCGGAATCCGCTTACGAAACAAGGAAATGACCGTGTTGGTACAGGTTAAAACTAACAGGGTGGCAAGCCCTAAGCCAAGGGCATTAGTCGCTGTACTTGAAACGGCAAGTAACGGACAAAGGCCGAGTAATTGCACGACGGCTGAGTTATTTTTCCAAATGCCTTGAATAAAAATTTCTTTCCAAAGAGATTTTTCCGCAGGTTTGCTGTCCGTTTTGATAGTGGAATCAACAACATTGACTTGCGTTTCTTCGGGTTTGATGTTTTCTTCGGTTAAATCTGTCATCTTATTGCCCTAATTGATTAGCGAGGGATTCCAATGCGGTGCTATTGGCTAACATCACTAATGCTGAACGTTTTACTTGGTTGACAATGGCGCGCGGCGTAATGGTGGCGCCGGAGAATTGGTCGAATTTACCGCCATCTTTTTTCACCGCCCATTCGCTTAAATTGTCGTTATTAATCGGCTGATTGTTGAAACTTAAAATCCAGTCGGAAATGCGTAATTCAATTTTATCGCCCAAGCCCGGTGTTTCATGATGTTCAATCACGCGCACCCCCAACACTTCGCCTTGCGGCGTTAAACCCACTAACAAGCGAATATTGCCGGAATAGCCGTCGGGCGCGGTAGTTTCATAAGCATAAGCGGAAATTTGCCCGTTTTTTTTCGCCAAATAAATTTTTTGAATGCCTTGTAAACGCTCGTCTTGCGGAATCGCCACGGTTTCTGCCGGATTATTATCAAAATAATTTTGTGGAATAACCTGCAACAAAAGCTCGCGTTGTTGCGCCGCCATGGCGTCATCAATTTTGCCTTTGGTCAGAAAGAAAATCCCGCTAGAAATCGCGGTACAGAGCAGGGCGACCAAGCCTAATAACGCGCCGTAGCGCGACGTAATTTTAATAACGTCCATTATTTTATTCCTTTGGTTTGATAACCGGCAACGCGCGGACGTGTGTAATGATCGATAAGCGGTACGCAAATGTTACTTAACAAAACAGCAAAAGCGACGCCGTCCGGAAAGTTGCCGTGATAGCGAATAAGATAGACGAAAAGTCCGACTAAGGCGCCGAACACAATTTTCCCGCGCGGTGTAATGGAAGCCGTAACCGGGTCGGTAGCGATAAAGAATGCGCCGAACATCATAGCGCCGCTGAACATTTGGCTGACTGCGCTTAAATGTGTGCCACCGGCAAGGGCGGTGGTGCTAGCTAAGCAGAAAAAAGTGAGTAGCATCGCTATCGGGATTTGCCAGTGAATGGTGCGTTTTAATACAAGGAAAAGTCCCCCCACTAAAAAAGCGAGGTTCACTTGCCACCAGCCTTGCGCAAAATCCGTACCGTTGCCCATAAAGATTGGCATTTTGACTAATTGATAAAAATCGTTAAGTTCGGTATGGCTCTTATAGAAAATTTTTGCGCTGTCCAACGGGGTGGCTTGTGTAATGCCATCAATGCTGTGCGCTAGCTGCGACAGGGTAAAGCCATCGGTGGTTAAACCGGAAAAAATTAACGATATCGCATCAGCAAAGCTTGGCGGTTTTGGTAATAAATCAAGCGGTGGCATCCACGTGGTCATTTGTAATGGGAACGAAATTAGTAAAATTACATAACCGATCATTGCCGGATTAAAAGGATTTTGTCCCAACCCACCGTAAACCTGTTTGCCGAGCAACAGTGCGCACAACGTGCCGATAATAATAATCCAATAAGGCGCATAAGGCGGAATGGCCATAGCGAGAATTAATCCAGTCAGCACCGCAGTGAAATCCGCCAAATAAGCAAGCGGCGCTCTTGCGCGTAATTTTATCGCCACAAATTCCGCAATTAGCGCAACGACAATTGCCAGCATAGATTGAATCAACACGCCGTAGCCAAAATAATAAATTTGTGTGAACAGTGCCGGCATCATTGCCAAAATCACCCAAAGCATAATGCGCGCCGTTAATTTCCCTGAATGAGTGTGGGGTGAACTGACCATTTTAAACATTGTTTATTCCTGCGATTCATCTAATTTTTGTTGAGTTTGCGCTGCTTTTTTGGCTTTTGCGCGAGCAATTGCAGCGGCAACAGCGGCTTTTTTCGGATCAAGCGTCGTCGGTTTTTCCTCAAATGCAGGCGTTTTTTCAGCGGCAGCTTCAGCGTTATTGAAGGTTGAATTTAGCACCGCATTGGAGGCTTCTGCCGCTTGGTTTTGTTCTTTTTGACTTTGTGCTTGTTGGCGGGCAAGCCGGCGGGCTTGACGTTGCGCCATTAAATCGGTGTTATCCGGTAATAGTTCGCCTTTGGCAGAAGTGATAGTTTTTGCCTGAACTGTTTCATTCGATTCACCGGACTTTCTCGCTTTTAAGCGTTCGAGTGCGGCTTTCACCGGATCTTCACCTCGGCTTTTCGCCAATTCTTCACGACGCGCTTCGGCTGCCCGTTGAGAGCGTGCTTTGCGTTCTTGTTCTTCACGTTCCATGCGGGCTTGTTTAGCTTCAAAGCGAATTTTCGCTTCCTCGGCTTTTTTCTGTTTTTCTTTAATTTGCCAAATTTTCGCCTTTTCTTGGCGGAAATATTGAATTAACGGAATGTGGCTTGGGCAAACATAAGCGCATACGCCGCATTCGATACAATCTTTTAACGCATATTCTTCCGATTTTTGGTGATCTTCGCTGCGCGCGAACCAATACAGTTGCTGTGGCATAAGATTGACCGGACAGGCATCAGAGCAGCTGGAACAGCGAATACAGGCTTGCTCCGGCGCCGGTTCGGCATATTCGAGATGATCGGGCGCGAGCAGGCAGTTTACAATTTTTGTCACCGGCGCAGTCAGATTCGGTAATTCCAAGCCCATCATCGGGCCGCCGGCAAACACCGGAAAACTTTCGTCGAATTGATAACCGACGTGGGTGAGTGCATGAAAAATCGGCGTGCCAAGGCGTATCCAATAATTGCCTTTTTGTTGAATTTTGTTGCCGGTTAGCGTGACCACGCGTTCAATTAGCGGTTCATCATCAATAATTGCTCTTTTTATGGCGAATGCGGTGCCAACATTGTGCATCAGCACACCGATGCTTGACGAACGCGCGCCGCTCGGGACTTCCATACCGGTAAGCAGATAAATGAGTTGTTTTGCCGCACCGGACGGATATTTGGTTGGGATTATGCGTACATCAATGTCATTGGCGTCGCGCAGTGCATTATGGATAGCGTCAATGGCTTGCGGCTTGTTATCTTCGATGGCAATCACGACTTTTTCCGGACGTAAAATATAACGAAGAATACGACTGCCTTCGATAATTTCAGCCGCGCGTTCCTGCATTAGGCGATCGTCGCAAGTGATGTAAGGTTCGCACTCGGCGCCATTAATAATCAGCAATTTGGTTTGCTGCCCAGCGGAATGAATTTTGGCCGCTGTTGGGAATACCGCACCGCCCAAACCCGCCACACCGGCGCGGTAAATTTTTTCGATTAATTGTTGTGGCGACAGCGAGAGAAAATCTTCAATCGGTTGTCGCGCAATCCATTGATCCAGACCGTCCGCTTGTAGATGCACGGTTGGTTCTTCCAAGCCGGACGGATGAGCGGCGGCATAAGGCGCAATGGCTTTAATCACACCGGAAGTCGGTGCATGTACCGGCAACATACGTAAGCCGTCGCCTTGGGTTAAGGGCTGTCCTTTATAAACATAATCACCGACTTTGACTAACAAATTTCCTGCGCTGCCCGCATGTTGTTTGAGCGGAATATAAAAATCCGTGCCAAGTGGCAGCGTTTGTAGCGGTTGATGAGCAGATTGAGATTTCATATCGGGCGGGTGAATGCCGCCTTTGAAATCCCACAATTTGCCGGAATTAAAACGAGATAATACGTCCGTCATTTTATTTCCCCACCACTAATTTTTTCTCGGTTTCGGTAACGTTCACCACAGGAATGACTAATTTTGCATCGAATTTCCAATCCCAACTGTCAATTTCTTTTTTTACTGGGATCATCGAAATACAATTCGTCGGGCAAGGCGCGACACAGAGTTCACAGCCGGTGCAAAGATCCGGAATAATGGTGTGCATCATTTTGTTGCTGCCGATGATGGCGTCTACTGGGCAAGCTTGAATACATTTGGTGCAGCCGATACACATATTTTCATCGATAAATGCCACCATTTCAGGCGGCTCTTCAATGCCGTCCATCGGCGGCACGTCAACGCCCATAATTTCGGCAATTTTTACCACTGTTGGTCGTCCGCCCGGAACGCATTTTGTGATGATATCGCCATTAACAATAGCTTCAGCATAAGGTTTACAGCCGGGATAACCGCACTGACCGCACTGGCTTTGCGGTAATACGGCATCAATTTTTTCGGCAAGCGGATCGGCTTTCACTTTCAATTTTAGTGAAGCAAACCCTAAGATTGCCCCAAAAATCAAGGCGAGTAGGGTGATGACGATAAAAAGAGCGGTCATTATTACTTATTTTTTCCTGAAAACTTTTGATAGAACCCGATAAATAAAATTAACAGAGTAATCGACATTAAAAGATAAATCATGCTTTGACCAAGCCCGCGAAGCCCATAAAGGCGAGGGACATTAAGCCCGCCGTGATTAAGGCAATGGAGGAACCACGAAATGTAAGCGGCACGTCGGCGGCAACCAAGCGTTCGCGCAACGCGGCAAACAGAACCAAAACGAGAGCAAAGCCAAGGGACGCGCCGAAACCGTAAATTACCGATTCCGTTAAATTGTGTGCCGAATTAACGTTTAACAAGGCTACGCCCAATACCGCGCAGTTGGTAGTGATTAAAGGCAAGAAAATGCCGAGCAAACGGTAAAGCGTCGGGCTGGTTTTGTTAATCACCATTTCGGTGAATTGCACCACTACGGCGATCACTAAAATAAACACGAGGGTGCGTAAAAATGTGGCGTTTAAAGGCAGCAAAATATAATGATCGACTAAATAGGAGCAAAGGGATGCTACGGTTAACACGAAAGTAGTTGCTAAGCCCATGCCGACGGCGGTTTCGATTTTTTTCGATACGCCCATGAAGGGGCAAAGCCCTAAAAATTTCACCAACACGAAATTGTTAATCAATGCGGTGCCGATAATTAATAAAATATAATCTGTCATTGCAATCTGCCTTTTTTGTAAGGCCGTTATTATCCTTATTTATAAGGACGAGAACAATAAAAAATTTGGGGTAGAAGCGCTTAAATCAAGCGTTAGGCAGGTATTAAAAATAGCACCGCATTGAACTTTCCAAACAGCACCGCATTGAACCTTCAAAACAGCACCGTATTGAACCTTCAAAACAGCACCGTATTGAACCTTCAAAACGGTACTGAATTAAACAGGGGTGTTTTAGTCCGGTCGGTATGGCTTCTGCGTGAAAATAACCTGTCGGTTATTTCAATTTTTCCAATCGCGCCATCAGTACATCATCGCTTAAACTTTGAGTTTTGCGCATTCGGTAAAACAGTAGTACCGCGGCAAAGGTGAGCGAGACGACAAAGGCGAGCCAAAACCCTTGAGCGCCGATGCTTGGCATCAGTAAATCCGTGCGGGCGAGGACGTAACCTAACGGAATGCCGATCACCCAATAGGAAAACAGCGTGATGTAGAGAATGACTTTAGTGTCTTTATAACCGCGTAACACGCCGCCAACGACCGCTTGAACGGTGTCGGAAAACTGGTAAATCGCGGCAAGAAAAAGCAAGGTTGCGGCCATGCCGATTACGATTTCGTCTGTTACAAAAATTGCGGCAATTTGGTAACGATAGAAAATGGTGATGAACGCAGTGACAACGGTGAGCGTTAGGCCTAGCAGCAATGCGGCATAAGACAGCTTTTTCGCTTTTTCAGGCGCGCCCGCACCGAGTGCTTGACCGACTAAAATCGTCGTCGCCATGCCGATGGACATAGGGAACATAAAAATAAACGAGCTGGTATTCAGTGCAATTTGATGGCTTGCCACAATGTTCGCGCCCAATGGCGAAAGTAATAAGGCGGTAATGGCGAATAGCGCCACTTCACAACAAAGCGCGATGGCAATCGGTAAACCCAACTGAAGTAATTTTTTTAAGGTTGCGCCGTTGGGTTTTTCAATAATTTTGCTGAACACCTGCAATTTGCGTTCTTGTCGATTGAAGTAAGAATAACCGATCATCATCAAGCACATTGACCAGTTTACGATTGCTGTAGCAATGCCGCAACCTACCGCACCGAAGGCCGGAATCCCCAGTTTGCCGTAAATAAAAACATAGTTAAGCGGAATGTTCAGCATTAAACCGAGAAAGGTAATCACCATGGCCGGTTTGGTTTTTGCAATGCCGTCGTTTAAGCAGCGGAAATTCATCAGTAATAAATAAGCCGGTAAGCCCCAAAGCATAGCGTGCAAATAATCTTGTGCAATATGCGCCATATGCGGTTCCATTTGCATAAAGCGTAGGGCGAAATCGCTGTAATAAATCAGTATGCCGAGCGGAATACAGCTCGCCAAAGCAATCCAAATGCCTTGCCGAATTTGGTGTGCAATGCGGTGCTGTTGGCCGGATCCGTTTAAATAAGATACCGTTGGCGGTAGTGCGAGCAATAAGCCGTGGCCGAATAATACGAGAGGCAGCCAAATGGAGGCGCCGACGGAAATCGCCGCCATATCTGTAGCGCTCACACGCCCCGCCATGATGGTATCCACCAAGCCCATGGAGTTTTGCGCAATTTGCGCCAATAAAATCGGCAGTGCAATTTTGATGAGTCTTTTAATATCGGCGTGATAAGACGACAGTTGGGAGAAAAGACGAAAATTCATAAATTTTGATATACTGTGCAAAAATTTTTTATTGAGGAACATCTATGTTTAGCGGAATTGTACAAGGCGTGGCGCCGATCCATTCCATTACGGAGAAGGCAGATTTTAGAACACAAGTGGTAAAATTACCACCCGAAATGCGCAAAGGGTTAGCAATCGGCGCGTCTGTTGCGAATAACGGTGTTTGTTTAACGGTTACCGAAATCAACGATGATTTGGTCAGTTTTGATTTAATGCAAGAAACCTTGCGGATTACCAATCTCGGCGCATTAAAAGTGGGTGATTGGGTCAATATTGAGCGTGCGATGCAAATGGGAGCGGAAATCGGTGGTCATATTTTATCCGGCCACGTGTATTGCACGGCGACCATTTCCAACATTATTGCTTCCGAAAATAATCGTCAAATCTGGTTTGAATTGCCGAATACCGAGGTGATGAAATATATTTTAACCAAAGGTTTTGTTGCGGTGGACGGTATTAGCTTGACTGTCGGTGAAGTACGCGGTAATCAATTTTGCGTTAATTTAATCCCTGAAACCTTGCAACGTACGTTAATGGGACAACGTAACCTAGGCGACCGGGTGAATATCGAAATCGATTCACAAACTCAAGCAATTGTAGATACGGTGGAGCGTTATTTGGCTAATCGTACTTAATTTAGGTAAAAAATACGGTGGTTTTTTAAAAATCTACCGAAACTATGCCGCTATTACACAAAGCTAAAATGACCTCACAAAACAGCACCGCATTGAAGTGACTTCCAATGCGGTGCTGTTTCATGATTCAAACTTATACTTCACCGGGATGGTTTCAGGCATTTACTATCTAAGACCGAAATCTAGCGTATTTTTATGTGCTAAAAAACTAGCCTTGTTGCTTTTTCGATTTTCTCCATTTCCAAACCAAAAATAAGCCCAATAGGCCGATAAGCACATAAATCACCATTTGGCCTTTTTGGATTTGTTCATGCAACCAGTGCAGATTTTTTGCACCGAATTCGCCGAGGTAAACCCAAATCGGCACCGAGATAATGGCGGCACAGAAATCAATTAATACGAAACGGGTATAACTTACCCGACGTGTAATGCCGGAAACCATATAAATCGGGGCGCGCAGACCCGGCAAGAAACGCGCCACGAATAACACGCGGTTGCCATATTGAGCAAATTTATCGCGCACCATTTTTAAGCGTTTTAAGGTGACAATTTTTCTCATCGGGCGGAAACGCAAAATGCGTGTACCGTAAATGCGACCGAGCCAGTACATGCAAGAATCGCCGACAAGTACGCCGATCATACTGACCAATAACATTAAATGGGAATTGACGCTTTCAGGATAAAGCCCGGCGATTACGCCACCTGATACGAGCGTGATGTCTTCCGGAATCGGCACGCCGAAGCCGCAGATAATCAAAACGAAAAGTACGGCCCAGTAGCCGTAATCAGTAAAAAAACTAATCAGAAATTCCATTTTTTCCCGCTATTTTTAGTGAAATTTATTGCCAAAAATTGCGGATTATTCTAATCGTTTTAAGGGTAATTGCCTAGAAAAAGTTTGCTTTAATAAAGTCTATCCTTTATAATCCGCGCCCTCAAAGTTGGTCTTTGAGTCTGTTTAGGAAAATTGCTGGGTCGCCTGCAATTTTTTAATTTTTAATCTTACTTAGAAGAGAACATTAAAATGGCATTTAAATTTAACGCTGAAGTTCGTTCCGCGCAAGGTAAGGGTGCGAGCCGCCGCCTGCGTCATAACGGTCAAATTCCTGCAATCGTTTACGGCGGCAGCGAAGCACCGGTTTCAATCATCTTAAATCACGATGAATTAAACAATGCACAAGCTCAGGATGCTTTCTATTCTGACATCATCACTTTAGTGATCGAAGGTAAAGAAGTGGCTGTGAAAGTTCAAGCGATGCAACGCCACCCGTTCAAACCAAAATTGGTTCATATTGATTTTAAACGTGCTTAATTTTTTGCGTTAATAAGAAACACCAAAGAATATTCTTTGGTGTTTTTTTATGGAAAAAGAGGTGGAAAATGAAAATCGCGTTAGGCATTGAATATAACGGCCAACATTATTTCGGTTGGCAACGACAAGAAAAAGTGCGCAGTGTACAAGAAGAATTAGAAAAGGCGCTTTCCTTTGTGGCGGATGAAAAAGTTGATGTTTTTTGCGCGGGCAGGACTGATTCCGGTGTACACGGCACAGGACAGGTGGTGCATTTCAAAACTAATGCGGTGCGCTCGGATAAAGCTTGGGCATTCGGCGCTAATGCGAATTTGCCCGATGACATTGCGGTAACTTGGGCAAAGGCGGTGAGTGATGAATTTCACGCCCGTTTTTCTGCTACAGCGCGCCGTTATCGTTATATTTTATATTGCAACAAATTACGTTCAGCGATTTTGCCGGCGGGCATCACTCATTGCCACTTGGATTTAGATGCCGACAAAATGCAACAGGCCGGTCGATTTTTATTGGGTGAGCACGATTTTTCCTCTTTCCGTGCGGCGCAATGCCAATCTAATACCCCTTGGCGCAATGTGCATCATTTAAATGTGATACGCCGAGGTGCTTATATTATTGTGGATATTCAAGCCAATGCTTTCGTGCATCATATGGTGCGCAATATCGTCGGTAGTTTGATTGAAGTAGGCGCAGACAATCAGCCGATTGAATGGATAAAATGGTTGCTTGAACAACGTGATCGCAAATTGGCGGCACCGACGGCAAAACCGGACGGGCTTTATTTAGTGGATGTGATTTATCCTGAAAAGTTTGAAATTCCCTCACATAAATTAGGGCCGCTTTTCTTACCGGATAATCTTGTCTGACTAGCAAGCCGAGCCGAATTATGATTTAATACGCAGAATTTTTTAGTGGATAAACAGGTAAAAAAATGAGCTGGATTGACCGAATTTTTAGTAAAAACCCGTCTTCTTCAACACGTAAAGCGAACGTACCGGAAGGGGTTTGGACAAAATGCACTGCATGCGAACAAGTGCTTTATAGCGAAGAATTAAAACGTAATCTTTATGTGTGTCCGAAGTGCGGTCATCATATGCGAATCGATGCGCGCGAACGTCTTTTACATTTATTGGACGAAGGCTCAAGCCACGAAATCGCTGCCGATTTAGAGCCGAAAGATATTTTAAAATTTAAAGATTTAAAAAAATATAAAGATCGTATTAGCACCGCACAAAAAGAAACCGGCGAAAAAGACGCACTAATTACGATGACCGGCACCCTTTATAATATGCCAATCGTAGTTGCGGCCTCTAATTTTGCCTTTATGGGCGGTTCAATGGGTTCCGTAGTCGGTGCGAAATTTGTGAAAGCGGCGGAAAAAGCAATGGAATTAAATTGCCCGTTCGTTTGTTTCTCGGCCAGCGGAGGTGCACGTATGCAAGAAGCGCTTTTCTCATTGATGCAAATGGCGAAAACCAGTGCGGTGCTCGCACGGATGCGCGAAAAAGGTGTGCCGTTTATTTCCGTATTAACCGATCCTACATTGGGCGGTGTTTCCGCCAGTTTCGCCATGTTAGGTGATTTGAATATCGCCGAACCAAAAGCCTTAATCGGTTTTGCCGGTCCGCGCGTGATTGAACAAACTGTTCGCGAAAAATTACCGGAAGGCTTCCAACGTAGCGAATTCTTATTAGAAAAAGGCGCGATCGATATGATCGTAAAACGCGGCGATATGCGCCGTACCTTGGCAAGCGTATTAAGCAAATTAACCAATCAACCTTCACCTTTTGCTGAGTCCGAATTTATTCAACATGAAGCATAATATGAATTTAAAAGCCACTTCGCCACTCGCTGAGTGGCTTTCTTA
>ERZ772764.1686-NODE-1686-length-13654-cov-30.745422_pt1 | contig 13654 bp, 13 predicted proteins | sample MGYA00512163_ERZ772764 | MGnify/ENA primary metagenome ERZ772764 (study PRJEB29015, sample SAMEA2737903) | human oral metagenome | biome: human oral; feature: human-associated habitat; material: dental | place: China | collected 2094 ... | reverse complement strand
CGTTGATCTTCTTCTGTTCAGGTGATGGCTCTTGTGGTTCAGAAGACGAGCTTTCCGGCTTTGTCGGAGCAGCCGGCTTCGTCGTCGACTGACGACGACCCTTCACCGTCACCGACCCATCCTTATCCTTAGCCTGGCCGAAAGAATCATTATCCTTGTTGTTTTTGTCGCTGGGATTGGCGGCTGGGACCGGTGCCGCTCCTGGAGTAGCCTGACCAGGCGGCGATCCAGGGACCAGGATCACGAACACCATACCCGCTGCTACCACCAACAGCAGACACTTCTTCAGAACGGACATGAATCCTCCTCTTCTCCATTTGTGTGAAACAGTCGAAGCGAACCATCTGGATAATGCTTCAACAGCCGAGTTGCTACATTAACCCGGCCATTACCGGCATGCTCCCCATTCGGCCAGAACATCGCAGCTCCCCGGGAATCCGTACAAGTCAGCAGAGCTACCTCTGACCCATCGATATGGGGATTCGGGATTACCTTCTCCGTCAGCTTCGGCCTCGGACCCTCCACAAACCGCCCATCCTGCTTCTGCTTCGCAAGAAGACGCTGAATACTTCCCCTCATCGGTTCAGCGAGATAGCCCTCCAGCTCCGGGGTCAAAGTCTCTGAACCACCAGCCCACACCAACCGCTGATAATCCCGATCGAAACTCGAATGAATCACCACAGCCTGCTTCTCCAGCTTCAGCCGCTCCTGATCCTTCTCCCAGGCCTCCCGGTCACACTCATGCGGCGGCGGAGCGGTCTGTCCCAGCTCCACCGGACCCGGGGTGCACATCAGCTGCGGGGTCGGCTCCGGACCACTCGAACACCCCGCCACCAACACCGCCAGAGCGGTGATAGTGATAAGCCAGGTTCTGTTCATCTCATCACTCCTTTCAGGATGTTCTTGTTTCTGATCTCATGCGCAAAGCGATTAGCGGGGGCCGGCGCGGCGCCCGGGGTAGGCCTGCCCGGATGGCGCCCCAGGGACCAGGATCACGAACACCATACCCGCTGCTACCACCAGCAGCAGACACTTCTTCAGAACGGACATGAATCCTCCACCTCTCCATTTGTGTGGAACAGTCGAAGCGAACCATCTGGATAATGCTTCAACAGCCGAACTGCTACATAAACCCGGCCAGGGTAATTCCCTTCCGGGGCATGCGCCATGGACCCACGGGAATCCGTGCAGGTTTTCAGCGCCACCTCTGACCCATCGATATGGGGATTCGGGATCACCTTCTCCGTCAGCCTCGGCCTTGGACCCGAAACGATAACCCCGTCCTGCTTTTGCCTCGCAAGAAGACGCTGAATACTTCCCTTCATTGGTTCGGCGAGATAGCCCTCCAGCTCCGGAGTCAGAGTCTCTGAACCACCAGCCCACACCAACCGCTGATAATCCCGATCGAAATTCGAATGAATCACCACCGCCTGCTTCTCTAGCTTCAGCCGCTCCTGATCCTTCTCCCAGGCCTCCCGGTCACACTCATGCGGCGGCGGAGCGGTCTGCCCCAGCTCCACCGGACCCGGGGTACACATCAGCTGCGGGGTCGGCTCCGGACCACTCGAACACCCCGCGGTCAACACCACCACGGCCGCCATGACCAGGCGGTATCTGCGCATCTGTTCCTCCTCAGGGGTGACTGGAACTGACAGCCAGCCTGGCACTGTACGGCGCTGCCCGCAAGGCCTTCTGTGAAAGTTGTGGATAACTTGTTCGATGTGACGGGCCTCGCAGACCAGATCAGGGCTTGACCATCCACAGCCCGGCCGCGGAGCACCTGGCCTGGACGACGAGCACCGAGAAACGACCAGCCTGCCCACGAGTAGAGGAGCCTTCTCGGTATGAGGAGGAAGGCGGGGGACTCAGCGACGCGGCCAGCCCGTGCGAAGGCTCGGGCGATCCACCACGGCGATCAGGCGCCGGTGAGGATCACCTCATCGACGTGGGCGGTGGTCATCCGCAGTTCGACCGGGATCTCCTCGCCTACCTCGGGCGGCTGGTGGTTGCCCGGCAGGAAGACCATGGACGACTGCATATGCGGGGGTTCGATGAACCAGCGTTTCCGGCCGTCAATGGTGAATGGTGACCGGGCCAGGCCGACCGCCTCCATCGAGCCGGTGACCGCCGAGATCATCCGCTGCCGGGCGGTAGCGGCCGCGGTCGGCGCCTCCAGCGCGATGCCGTGCGCCGTACCACCGGATACGATCACCACATGCCCGTCCATCGGTACGGTGCGCTGCCAGTAGCCGATCTTCTCCCCGCGGCGTACCGGATGCCGATCCAAGACCGTGGCCGTTGCCTGCAGCAGAGCTGAACCGCCCAGCCACAAGGCGGTTCCGATCCGCAGCCGGGACCCGGCCGGGACCGTTGCCCGCAGCTGCGCGTATTCCGGGCCGGTCACGTGGGAGAACCAGACCGGCACCTGCCGTACCGCCAGGCCGGCCTTGGCCAGGCGCTGCGCCTGCTCGAGGTTGCCGCCGGTCGCGGCCGGCATCGGCAGGTGGATGGTCCACCCCACCAGCTCGACGTTGTCACCGGCTAGCAACGCGCGGACCTCGCCCAGCTCCGATACCGCGATCCCGTGCCGCCGCATCGAGGTCATTATTTCCAGCAGTACCCGGGGCCGGCGCCCGGACCGTACCAGGTGACGCAGATCCTCGACCCGTGACACGGTGTGCACCAGGCGCGGGTCGCCGAGCAGCCGTTCGGCGCCCGGCTCGAAGGCCCGCCACGGCTGGAGCACCACCACCTGCCCGGTGAAGGCTGCCACCGCGGCCACCTCCGGCCCGGTCCCGACCGCGAGCGTGTCCGCCCCCAGGGCCTGACTTTCGGCGGCTAACCGGTCCAACCCGAAGCCGTACCCGTTGCCTTTGGCGACTGGCACCAGGCCCGGGCGCTCGGCCGCGACCCGACGCAAATGGGCCCGCCAGTCCGCGGCCGCGACCCGTAGCCGTACCGTCATCGCCGCACCCCGTGACGCAGTTCGGGGACCACCTCGCGTAGCCGGTCCAGGCCGCGGCGAACCGCGCTGGCGTACGAGTCGCGGTTCAGGTAGGCCAGGAAAGCCGTGTATAGGGGAAGGTTGATCGGGTAGTCCCATTCGCCCAGGTATTGCACCGCCTCGCCGCCGGTGCCGACTTTGAATTGGATCAGCCCCAGCTCGGGATCGTCAGCGGCCAGCCCCTCGGTGATCCCGCGCAGGTCGTACAGGGTGGCGCCGGCTGCGACGGCGTCGCGGATCATCCGCCACTGGATCGCGTTTGAGCCGCGTACCTCACGTTTGGCGCTCGACGAGGCGCCGTACGAATACCAGGCGTGGGTTCCGACCCGAACCCAGGTGGTGGCCGCCACCAGGTCCTGCCCGTGGCGGGCCAGATAGAGCCGGATCCGGTCTGGGTCCTCGGCCCGCAAGGCGTCCCACATGGTCTCGAAGTACGCCAACGGGCGGCCGGTGAAGTGGTCGCGTTGGGCTGTCTCTCGGTATAACTCGTGGAAGGCCGGCAGGTCCTCGCGCCCACCCTGGCTGACGGCGACCCCTTCCTTCTCGGCTTTCTTGATGTTACGTCGCCAGAGCTGGTTCATCCCGGACAGCAGCTCGGCCTCGGTCTTGCCGGCCAGCGGTAGCCAGAAGTTGAAATCTGGTTGGCCGGGGGCGAAACCGGAGCCAAAACGGGGCCGGCGCCATCCGGTGTGTTGCAGCAGGCCCCGCAGCCGGGTGACCGCCGGGTCTAGCCCGTCCGGTTCGACGTCCGAGAGCCGGACGATGCGGTCGTCGGCGATCGCGGCCTTGATGGTGGCAGCTCGCCACCGCCGCCAGACCGGGGTCGGCCCGATTCGGACTGCGAATGCCCCCTGGCCCCGGGCATAGCGGATCAGGGCCTCGAGGTGGTCGGTGATGGCCGGGTTGGTCCAGTCCAGCACCGGGCCTTCTGGCAGGTACGCCAGGCAGCGTCGGATCTTGGGTAGCGACCGGTACAACACCAGTCCCACCCCGGCCAGCTCCGAGTCCCGGTACCAGCCGATGCTCTGCGAACGCCATTCGGGCTTGACTCGTGCCCAGGCAGGGGTTTGCAGGAAGCTGGCAGATCCTCGCTCTCGGATGAAGGCGAGGTGCTCGTCGGGGGACACCGGCCGAATCTGGATGCTCACGGTAGGGAATCTATCCCAGCAGGGTACGGCCGGCCGTGGCGCTTGGGTCGCCACGGCCGGCCTGACGGGTCACCGCGATGGTGATGGTTGGCGCTTGGGGTCGCCTTCCGGGTTCCAGACGCTTGGGGTCGTCTGGAGCTCTGGCCTGGCCCAGATCCTTGGGGTGGTCCGGGACAGCCTTACCGGTTTACCGCCACCTGAACGCTCACCGGCAGTTGCGTGGTGGTCATGGGAGCAACGATGGCGATCGTCGCGGCGATGAGGCCGGGAACGACGGTCGTGCGCGCTGCCGGGCCCGCGAGCGCGTCCCTGATGTCAGCGATGAAACGTACTGTCCGAGTCATGTTCTCCCCCTCGGAGAGGGAGTTTTCACTAATCCTGACGCCTCACGGTCGCTACATGATAAACCTCTCACGTAGGAAATCGCCGCTCGAGGTGGGCCTGGCCCCAGGAATCGGGGAGTCTGGCCTTGACTGCGTGTGCGGAACGGTTGACGTCAGTCGCGAGGTGTCATCGGTGAGGGCGGGGTCGCTGGTGCGCGCCGGGGTTGGTCTGTGCCTGGACCTGGTAGGTATCGGCCAGGCCGGATCTCGCACCTGCTCGACACCTGTGGTCCAGGGTGGCGTCTCAACCTGTCGTAGACGCCACAACCTCAGCATCTATGACTGGGTCTCTATCTCGCACAGGAAATCGCGTACGCCGGTGCTGGAACCTGTCAGCTCCGCGCACGCTCCGAGGCGCGCGTGCGCGCCTGCTGACGGAGCCCGGCCCGGACCTCATCATGGATGGTGACCGAAACCCCCTCTGCTGTCTCGACGGACACGACGAGGGCGTAGCGAATGCTGTTCTTCTTGGGAAGATGCTGGGCGTCGTCCATGCACTCGACATGGATCGGGAAGGTGCCGCCGTCGCCGAAGGTCATCGCGCGTGTACCTTGGACGATCTCGTGCTGCAGACTTCCGCGTCTGACGGCGTTGTAGTCTGCCTCGACCCGGTCGCCGGCCGCCAGTTTCGTATCAGGCGTTGCGAAGTAGACCTTGGCCCTGCGATAACGCGCTAACTGCCCCACCGTGGGGACTGCGTAGGCGAGGGTGATGGTGAAACGGTGCCATTCTGCTCGTGATCGAAGCGATGGTGGGAGCGGCAGTTCATACGTGTGGCGCTGGTCTGCGCCGATATGGTTGCCAGCGATAAGCACAGCGCGATTCGTGGCGGCCACGCCCAGTCGAGTAAGATCAAGCTTCCCGTATCCGAGTAATGCAGAGAGTCGGCGGCGAGCATCCTGACCATGGATTTCGAGATCCTCCCGGAACTGGGATTCCCATCCGCCCCAGCTGCTCGCGTGAACGAGGAGGGCCCGTACCAGAAGCGGATGATACTGCGGATCTGGCAGGGGTGATTCATCGGCGCTCGCAGCGCCTCCTTCGAGTATGTCGAAAATGTGGCTTGCCTCACGCGTGACCAGAGCTGTGGCAGCGCTGGTTCCGAAGATGAAAACAGTACGATTCATCGCGCCGTTCGCGCTGGGCGCTGCGACCTGAAGGCCAGGGCCGGTCTGACCCGCACGAGAGATCTGAAGATCTACGGTGTCCTTGCCGGGGTCAGCCACGGGTCGGACGTAGAGAGCCCGCCCTCCGCTGTGGTGAAGGTCAGGTTTGATCGATCGGGCAACACCCGGACCGGTTGCCCCGTAGTACGCCGGTGTCCCTGGACTGGTGATGTCCCATACCGTATCGGGTATCTCGATATCGCCCAGTCCGTCATCATGTGTGGCGCCGACGGTCAGAGCGTTGAAAGCATCGCCAGGCGGTAGGATCCCCCGGAGCAGGCTATTCCCGTGGGCGGCTCGACTCGCTGCTCTTCTCGCTGTCTGTGCATCGGCTGCTGAGGCTGCTGGGATCGTCATCGGATCGGTGTGGTTCCCAGCGCTGACGATGAAGAGGAGGTTGTAGGTATTTGCCAGCCAATCGAGCAGTCGACCGACAGGGCTCATCCGGCGCGTGAGAGCTCGCACCGAATCACCGATCGAAAGATTGATTATTCGGACGCTGGGGGCGGTGGCCAACCTGCCATTGTCTCTCTCGTGAATACGACGAATCGCGCGATGGAGCAAATCGGGGAACAGACGATCTGGGTCGACCAGCTCTTTATCTGAGAAATATTCATGAGGTCGCATGATGGGTCGCACATACAGCGGACGATCCAATGGCTTGCCTGGCGATGACAGATCACCGTGGATGATGAGTGAGGCCATAGCGGTGCCATGGTTGCGAGAGTGAACCGGGTAATTGTTATCGATGCCGTCAGGATCATCGATCAAGAGTCGACCAGTCAGCGCAGCATGTCCCTGGAAGGGCAGCCCATCCAGGAGCGCGATCCGAGGCAGTCCCCCCACTGGTTCTCCTGCGGACAACTGTACCTCCGAAACAGGATCCGTGCACGCTGGGGCCACCGTCATAGGGGCGAATGGGCTGACGAACATGACCTCGTCGGTCGTCAGGAGATGGATCGCTGAGGCTCCATCCCTGAGTACCGCGTGAACCTGCTGGATTGGCAGTTCAGCGAGCAGAGCGTGATAGGAGATGTCCCCGATGTGAGAACGATTCACTACTTGTCCACCATTCTCATTGATGATCTGCTCAACGTATGATTCGGCCGTCTCTCGCTTCTTTAGATCTCGTCGATACCAGAGCTCAACCTCGACCTTCACTTTACTGAGCGACTTGCCGACCACCTCGAGTTTTTCCTGCCAGCGTTCACGCAGGCCTGTCTCGCGAATACGGTCCTCTGGTCCCCATCTCCTGATCGCAGTCAGCTGCTGGAATGCATCCTTGAACTTGCCGAGTCCATACTTGAATGTGGAGGTTTCATCTCGGCTTTCAAAAAGATTGATGAGGTCGTCGATGGCTTTGGAGTTCGACATCACCAGGTACAGCGAGTGATGCACTTTCTATTGTGTGCGACCCACGTCAGCTTTGACCATATGGAAGTCATCATCAGGATCGCTCTCGTCTCCCAGAGACTGAGAAAGGAATTCAAATCCGGGGATCTTGTCGATGGCGTTCTGGAAATCCTTGACAGTGCCTGCTATGTCGAACACGACGACCAATTCGGGGTCTACCTCATCAGGGGTTTTCTCGGCGAGGCGCATACGCTTGGCATCAAAGGCGGCCTTGATTTCTTGGAACTGAGGGGAAAGCCGCTCTCCTTGGCGGACAGAACCTGGCCTGTGAAGACGTGGCATATTTCGACTATTCTGCCGAGGCCGATTCCCGATGACGGGTGGGCCGAACGCCAGGAGAGGTCTTTGTGCTGCGCTCACCTCTGCTGACCGTGCCTGTTCTCAAGTCGCTCCTTGACTATCCGGCGCAGATTGTTCTCTGGGATCTCCAGAATAGCCCGCCGGCGGACATCCAGGGCGAACTCCTCCAGTTCTGCGTAGCTCGCTCCGGCGAGTTTCTCTGCTAATGTTCGGGGGGTGAATCCAAGGTCGCCGCCCAGGCGAGCGGCAAGCCGTTCCAAGAATCGTGTGGCCTGCGCCCGGCTTGGTGTATCCAGCTCGGCTTGGATCTGGAACCGACGCGACGCGGCGCGGTCCAGCAGCTCATGATGATTTGTGGCGCCGACAAAGATCACATGGGCCGGGAGACGGTCGATTTGGAGCAGCAGGGTTGAGACGACCCGTTTGATCTCTCCAGTCTCATGTTCATCGGCCCGCTCCTTGGCGATGGTGTCGAGCTCATCGAAGAACAACACGCAGCGGCGGGTCCGGGCGAAGTCGAAGGCATTGTCCAGCCGAGCGGCGGTTTCTCCGAGAAAACTCGACACGACACCCTCGTATCGGATGACATAGAACGGGAGCATGAGTTCAGCCGCGATGGCCTCGGCGACACTGGTCTTGCCGTTTCCCGGTGGCCCGGACAGCAGCAACCGGTGACGAGGCTCAATCCCGTAGCTGCGAAGCAGGTCGGCGCGTTTCTGTTCCTCCACCAGTTCCAATACGACCCGGCGCGGTACCGGGGCCAACTCGATCTCGCTCAGACGACGACTTGGGACGATCTCCTGCAGGAGATCACGGATCGCTGCCGCGTGGTCGTCTCGTATGTGATTCTGGCCGGTCGTCGTGATGAGCTCCGAGAGACGATCAGCGACGAGATGGTGCTGATTGGCCCGTTCCTCTGCGATGACCGACTCGACCAGTACCCGGAAACGGTCACGATCCCCGCGACGCTCCGCCTCGACAAGGTCCAAGAGCAGGTCCGCCCGCGCCATGTCCCGCCTCCTCAGGGCTCATGCCCATCGCCGTGGGCTGCCACTCTATCGGTGACGGTGCTGAGATTGCCGCCCCGACCGCAGAGCCGGCAGGTTCGGCGTATGAGGGGCGAAGGGGAGGGTAACCAAGCCCAGCCTTCGTCCCGCACTAGGGTGGGCTTCATGGTGACCAGCGTCTATGTCATGGCTCCCGAAGGCATGGTCGGCAAGTCCGCCGTCGCCCTCGGTGTGATCGATGCCCTGGCCCGGGAGGTGGGTTCGGTGGGGGTTTTCCGCCCCATCATCCGCTCCGACGGGCGCGACGGCATCCTGAAGACCTTGGTCTCACAGCCAGCGGTCAACGGGGACTACGACGACGCCTTCGGGGTGACCTACGCCACCTTGCACCGCGACCTCGACGAGGCCATGGGTCAGATCATTACCCGCTACGCCGCGGTCGCCGAACGCTACCCGGCGATGGTGATTCTGGGCTCCGACTACGCCGACGTTCTCGGCTCGACTGAGCTTTCGTATAACGCGATGGTCGCGGCCCACCTCGACGCGCCGACGCTGTTGGTGGTACGCGGCAGCGACAAGACCCCCGAGGGGGTGCTGCGGGCCGCGAAGAATGCCATCGACACGATCAGCGAGCACCACGTCCAAACGATCGGGGTCATCGCGTCACGGGTCGCGCCTGACCAGCTACCCGCCTACCGCGATGCCCTGGCCGGCAACGGTTTCCCGTTGGTGGCGGCGATCCCGGAACACCGGCTGCTGGTCGCCCCGACCGTACGGGCCCAGTTTGAGGCTGCCGGGGCGACCCTGCTACGCGGCGCCGATGCCCTGCTCGATCACGAATCCCAGGGCGTGATGGTGACCGGGATGACGCTTCCGAATGTGCTCGAACGGCTCTACCCGGATGCCACCGTGATTATGGCCTCGGACCGGATCGACCTGCTGCCCGGCCTGCTGCTGGCTCACCGCTCGGGCGCTTTCCCGTCACTGGCCGGGGTGATGCTGGTCGGCGGCTACGAACTCCCGGCGCCGATCATGCGGCTGATTGACAGCCTCGACAGTGACCTGCCGATCGGGACCACCGACCTCGGCTCGTACACCACTGCCGAGCGGCTGTTCCGCCTGGAAGGTGCGATGACCGATTCGGCCCGCAAGATCGAGGTCGCCCGCAGCCTGTTCGGCGACAACATTGACGCCTCGGCGCTGATCGAGGCGATGCGGACCAGCCGGGTCCAGGTCCGGACCCCGCTGCGGTTCGAGCACGAGCTGATGGACAAGGCCCGTTCCGATCGACGTACGATCGTCTTGCCCGAGGCCACCGACGATCGGATCCTGACCGCCGCGGCGACCCTGCTGCGGCGCAATGTGGCCAATCTGACCCTGCTGGCGAACCAGGCCGACCTGACCCAGCGGGCTGAGCAGTTGGGGCTGGACCTGTCCGATGCGCAGTGCGTCGACCCGACTGATTCGCAGCTGCTGGACCGATTCGCGGTCGAGTACGCCCGGCTGCGGGCCAAGAAGGGGGTCACCGTCGAGCAGGCTCGCGCCAAGATGGCGGACCTGTCGTATATCGGCACGATGATGGTGCACTTCGGGATGGCCGATGGGATGGTGTCGGGGGCGGTCAATACGACCGCCAACACGATCCGCCCATCGCTGGAGTTCATCAAGACCAAGCCCGGTGTCTCGGTGGTGTCGAGCTCATTCCTGATGTGCCTGCCCGACCGAGTTCTAGTCTTTGGTGACTGCGCTGTCAATCCTGATCCGACTGCGGAGCAGTTGGCTGATATTGCGATGTCGTCGGCCGAGACCGCAGTTGCCTTCGGGATCGAACCGCGAGTGGCGATGCTGTCCTACTCGACCGGGGATTCGGGTTCTGGGGCTGATGTCGACAAGGTTCGGCAGGCGACCGAGATCGTCCGCGGCCGGGCCCCCGAGCTGCTGGTGGAGGGCCCGATCCAGTTCGACGCCGCGATGGACCCGAGCGTGGCCAAGACCAAGCTCCCCAATTCCGAGGTAGCTGGCCGGGCGACGGTCTTTATCTTCCCTGACCTCAATACCGGCAATAACACCTACAAGGCGGTGCAGCGTACGGCCGACGCGGTCGCGATCGGGCCGGTATTGCAGGGCCTGAATAAGCCGGTCAATGACCTGTCCCGCGGCGCGACCGTGGACGACATCGTCAACACCGTCGCGATCACCGCGATCCAGGCGCAGGTGGAACCATCCGGCACTGCGTCCCCGCTCGCCCAGCACTGAACCGCAAGGAAATAACCATGACCCGACCTATCCTGCTGCTGAACTGTGGCTCCTCTTCGATCAAGTACCAGGTGATCGACGTCGACGCCGAGACGGTCCTCGCGACCGGCCTGGTAGAGAAGATCGGCCTGCCCGACGGGCTGGTCACACACACCGTCGCCGGTGAGCCGCACCGCCTAGAGCAGCCGATCCCTAACCACGACGAGGCCCTGCGCCTGGTGGTGAGCCTGTTCAGTAGCCACGGCCCGTCACTGGACGAGGTAGTCGCGGTCGGGCACCGAGCCGTACACGGTGGGGAACAGTTCCGCGAGACGGTCCGGATCGACGACGAGGTACTCGCCGGGCTACGGGAGCTGGCGCCGCTGGCGCCGCTGCATAACCCGCCCGGGATCGCTGGCATTGAGGCCGCGCAGCGAGTGCTGCCGAACGTGCCGCATGTCGCGGTTTTTGACACCGCCTTTTTCTCGACATTGCCGACCGAGGCGTACACGTACGCCATCGACGCCGAACTGGCCCGTACCCACCACATCCGCAAGTACGGATTCCACGGCACCTCCCACGCGTACGTGTCGAAGAAAACCGCTGAGGTGCTGGGCCGTGACCTCGACGATCTCAACCAGATCATCTGCCACCTGGGCAATGGGGCATCGATCTCGGCGATCCGGGGCGGGGTAGCGGTCGACACCTCTATGGGCCTGACACCGCTACAAGGACTGGTAATGGGGACCCGCTCCGGCGATGTCGATCCGGGCCTGCACGCTTTTCTTGCGCGCGAACGTGGCATGTCGATCGACGAGATCGACACTCTGCTCAATAAACGGTCCGGGATGGCCGGGATGACTGGTGGGACCTCCGACATGCGCGACATCGCCGCCAAGATGGAGGCTGGGGACCCGGATGCGACCCTGGCGTACGGGGTCTACGTGCACCGGCTGGTCGGCTATATCGGGCAGTACCTGGCGATCCTGGGCGGGGTCGACGCGCTCGTCTTCACTGCCGGGGTCGGCGAGAACGACGCCGCCGTGCGGGAATCCGTCTGTGACCGGCTGGCCCCGCTCGGTTTCCTGCTCGACGACAACCTGAACGGGGTCCGGTCCAAGCAGCCGCGGGTGATCAGCCAGCCCGGCTCCCCAGTCACCATCGTGGTGGTGCCGACCAACGAGGAACTGGAGATGGCCCGCCAGACCGCGGCCGTGCTGGATGGCGGTGTTTGATCGCCCTTGCCTTCGCAAGGGCTGGCGGCGTCGCTGAGGCCCCGGTCTTCCTCCTCACGACGAGAAGGCCCTTTCGATCATGGCCGGGTTGGGCGTTTCTCGTCGCTCGTCGTCCAGGCCGGGTGCTCCGCCGCCCTCGTGGCCCAGACGGGTGCTCAGCGAAGATCCCGGCGAACTGGTCGTAGCGTTCCGGCGGAACCGGTTTGGTGGCGGTGGGTGTTCCCAGCTTCCGTTGTACGTATGTCCATTGCTCTTCGGTGATCATGATTTACTCCAGGATGAAACCGACGTTCAGAAGCTGGTTGTCCGTGCCAGCGGCCTGTAGCGAATTCATCTGGGTGTTTTCCCGTATGCAGCAATCCGTCTGTCTGAGAGCGCGGCCCGGCTGATCAGTCTGGGAAGCTCATGGTGATGTCGCCCATGACGGTGTGGGGGGAGATCTCGGAGAGGAGGACGACGTGGGTGACGGCGTCGGCGATCTCGATGTGGTCAACGGTGAGTGGTCCGCCGAGGTGGTAGGCGGGGACGAAGGTATACATGGTGTCGGGTCCGACGGGGCCGTGGGCTTTGAGAGCCCGCTTGAAGAGCGGCTTCTCGTCGGATCCGAGCAGGTCGGTTTTGGTGATGGAGCCGGTGATGGCTGTCTCGATCTGAATGTTGCGGGCGTGTTCCGTGCCCATCATGTCGATGGAGGCGGCGGTGGGGTAGATCTGTCCGTGTACGGGGAGGATGCTGAGGCTGCAGCCGGTGCGTTCGCCCCAGAGGTTGAATTTGCCGAAGGCGGTGCGGGTGATGGCGTGCCAGGTGTCGGAGCCCATGACCAGGTTGAGATCTGTCGTCCAGGCGTCGACGGCGGGTTGCCATTCGACGGGGTCGCATAGCCAGTAGCGGCCGTGGTCGAAGCCGGCGAAGCCGTACGTCTGCCAGAACCGGAACAGCAGCGGCGGGAAGATCCCGGCGAATTGGTCGTAGCGTTCCGGCGGCACGGGCTTGGTGGCGATCGGGGCTCCCAGGTCTTGCTGGATCTCGGCCCATTCGTTGTCGTTGATCATGATTTTACTCCAGGATGAAGTCGACGTTCAGAAGCTGGTCGCCCTTACCGGCGGCCCGCAACTGCTCGGCATACCGCTTGAGGTTATCTGCCAGGCCTTTCTGTTTCCACTGCGATCCGATCGATGAGTTCACCCATTTATCCCCCATGCTGGGAAGTCCATCCGGGTTGACTCCGATCACGTCTTTACCTCCGGCCACGATATCAGGCTCATGCAGCGCTGCCAAGGTCGACATCTCCTTGCTGGCCCTCTCCTCGGCGAGTTTCTTTGCTTCCCTCCCGGTCTTTCCCTGCAGACGATACTCGTTTGTATATTTGTCTAGCAGGTGATCCTTGTACTGTTCGCGGGCTTCCTTCTGGGCGAGCCCTTTGCGTTTCACCGTGTTCAGGTTGTGGAGGAGTTCGTCGGCGGTCATGTTGTTGATGCCGTTGATCTGGCGTTGCAGCTGCCGGACGTACTCGTCGGTCTTGCCGGTGAGGTTCTTGGTCTTGCCGGCTTTGAACACGGAAATATGATCGGCCTTGGCGACGTTCTTCCCGTGCCCCTTGATCAACTTGTCCGCATCGAGTTTGCGGCCGCTCTTCTCAGCGACTTTCAAGACCTCGTCGAGCATGTGCCCGAAGATGCCCTTCAGGGCGGCGGCCTTCCCCCCTTGACCGTCATTCGCCTCCCATGAGTTTCTCGATGGCGAGGTTCAGGGCTAGTTCTAGT